>Ga0182024_10025007_pt1 | contig 10575 bp, 12 predicted proteins | sample P32metaG_FD_120480 | JGI IMG/M metagenome (GOLD analysis project Ga0182024, IMG submission 120480) | Permafrost microbial communities from Stordalen Mire, Sweden - P3-2 metaG (Illumina Assembly) | ecosystem: Environmental > Terrestrial > Soil > Wetlands > Permafrost | place: Sweden: Stordalen...
AATGTGCTATTTTACGGGGTCGGGGTTTTACTTTGGTTGAACTATTGGTGGTCATTGGGATCATCTCAATGTTAATTGCGCTACTTCTCCCGGCCTTGAACAAGGCCAGGGACGCTGCGACCACCACTCAGTGCATGAGCAATATGCGCCAGGACGGCTTGGCGATGGCCATGTACCTGGGAGATAATCCCCGTTGCGCCACCCCCTACCGAATTGCGCTGAAATTCAGTGGCATAAACTATCCTTATTTCTTCCAATACCTGCCCGGGTTGTATCAGAGCCCGTCTTCGAAGACTTTTTTCTGTCCTTCGGATCAATTGCTGGAAGTTCAATACGACGGCACGCGTGGCGGATACCAGGAAATTTATACGAATGCCAGTGGGAATGTCATCTGGGACATGGGGTACAGCTATTGCATCAATGAAGATGCTCCGATGCAGTATTACCCGCTGTATCCGGTGAATATGTTCCTGCCGAATAATCAGATCTGGTATAACCCAATTCTTACAACTTACGTAACAGATCCGACGAATTGTGCGGAGATGATGGAGACGGCATCCACGCCATTCCAGGGATACAACTCGACTTATACTTTCTTCCGCTTCGATCATCGAAATCGGACCGCACAGAATGTGTTGTTCATGGACGGCCATGTTCAGACGATGACTGCGAAGCAGTTTCTCACTCCTCCAGGCGTGAATCCGGATGATGAGGCATACCGCCCGCCGGGGTTCCATAGTTTCTGGTTCGGCAGAGCGGATGCGCTGGATGTTTGCTGGATCGGGCCCACGCCCTTTAATTGATGTCTGCCGCATCAAAGAAATGGAGTCACGGCGTGAGATTCTGGCGCCAATATGTCGGTGTTTTTGCGGTGCCGCTGCTGTGTGGACATTTGTTAGCACAACCAGCAGCCCCGTCATCGGCAGCGCCGGTGCTCTTATCGCGATCAATGGTATTTAATTATCCCGAAACAGATCCCTATGACCCGGGTAATCGCTACGGCTTTAATCATGCTCCCAGCGTAGTTCAATTGAAGAGCGGCGATCTGCTTTGCGCCTGGTTTTCCGGGCCGCACGAGGCGGCCGTAAATCAGCTGATTCTCGCCTCGCGTTCGCACGATGAGGGACAAACGTGGGAAAAAGCGTTTGTACTTCACCGCACCCTGCACAAGTCTGATTTTGATCCGGCCTTCATCGCCGATGGCGATCGAACATGGGCATTTTTCAGCAGTGGACGATGGGATCGATATCCGTTTGTTGAGGATGAGCACGAAGGCGGCGTCGGCGTCGCTTCGTATCATACTAATTACATGTTCTCGACCGACAGCGGCCAGACATGGTCGGCGCCGGTTGCGTTTCCGAAGACGTTTTTCTGCCGCAGCAACGGCATCAAGCTCAGCTCGGGCGAGCTGCTTTTGCCAGTCTACAGCATCAAGCCAGATGGCGATGACGACAAAGACCGGGCACTTCGTTCGACGGACGACGGCAAAAGCTGGACACTGGGAGAGGGAGTATCCTGCCCGGGCGGGACGGATGAGCCGTCGATTGCCGAAGTTTCCGATGGACGGGTAATAATGATTTTGAGAACAAGGGATGGGTTTCTCTGGCGAAGCTATTCGTCCGACAAAGGCCAAACCTGGGGTCCGCCGATCAAATCCGACGTCCCCGCCGCGGCCGCTTCGAACAATGTTTTTCGGCTTCGTGATGGCCGTCTGGCGTTGACGCATAGCCCGTGTCCACCGAACTTTCGCACGCCGCTCACAATACGGATTTCCAGCGATGACGGACAGACCTGGGGCTCCCCGCTGCAATTGGCCGAGGCGGTCCCACCGCCAAAGGCATCGGAGCACCAGGTAACGTATCCATCTGTAACGCAGGTCGCCGATGGAACGCTAGTAGTTGTTTGGACGGAAATCTTTATTAGCGACAACGTGCAGTACGGGGATATCTGGTCAGCGCGCGTGCGTATTCCGCCGATAGGTCAACCTTGAGAGCATGGGAAGGGTAAAAGCTATGCCGCAAGACGGAACAATTGTGTATCTCAACGGTCGATTCGTGCCGGAATCGGATGCACATATTTCGATTTATGACATGGCGGTGGTGCTTGGCGCCACGATTACGGAAATGATGCGGACATTCAATGGCAAACCATACAGGCTGGACGATCACATCGCTCGTTTGCAGCGATCATTGCAGTATGCGCGGATTGACATTCCAATGTCGCCCGAGGAATTGAGCGCGGCAACGATGAGGGTAATCAAGAACAACCAGCAGTTCCTGGAGGAAGGGTGCGAGCTCAGCATTTGCTATTTCGTCACCGGCGGTGAATTTCGGGGATACGCCGGGAGCGCGGGTCGAGCGCCGCGTACGGGGCCGACGGTGTGCATTCACACGTTTCCGCTGCCATTCCACTTGTTCGCGGCCAAGATGCAATATGGCGCGCACGCGGTCACGCCGTCGATACGGGCGATTCCACCGCAATGTGTCGATCCGAAAATGAAATGCCGCAGCCGGATGAACTTTTTCCTGGCGGAGAAGGAAGCGCAGCTTGTCGATCCAGATGCGATCTGCCTCATGCTCGATCTGAACGGATACGTTACTGAAAGCACCGGGTCGAATTTTCTGCTGGTGGAGAAAGGGAAGCTGGTGTCGCCTCCTCCGGAAGCGATTCTCTGGGGCATCAGCCGGCAGACGGTAATTGAACTGGCGCAGCAGCTTGGAATTCCGTATGAAGAGCGGCTGTTTGGCGTGTATGACGTCATGAACGCGGACGAGGCGTTTACGACGACGACGCCGTATGCGATGTGCCCCGTGGTGAAAATCAATGGCGCGCCCATTGGAACCGGCAAGCCGGGGCCGATGTTCAAGCGATTGATCGACGCCTGGAGCCAGATTGTCGGGGTAGACATTCTGCGACAGATTGTGGATGGAGCCGACCGCACACGCCGGGCGCATGCGCTACTCGCGCAAAATTCCGCTCCGCAGGAACCGACTCTGGCAACGCGGTGAGATGGTTCATGCTGGCAGCCGGCTCAATCGTTACGCTGACATGGCCTGACTACGCCGTTCTGGCTCTTTACCTGGTTTGCACGCTGCTGCTGGCGATGTGGATGGGGCGAGGTTCCTCATCATCGCTGGGCTCCTATTTTTTCGCGGGACGAAAGGCCCCTTGGATTATCGTCTGCGTTTCGATCATCGCGACGGATACGAGCGCGATCAGCTACATGGGCGTGCCTGGCTGGGTGTATGCGAAAGACCTGAAATTTGCGGCCGGCTCGGTGCTTATGCCACCGGTGATGCTGATCGTTGTTCTGCTGTTCGTTCCGCTTTTCTTTCGTCTGAAAGTTTGTACGGTTTACGAATATCTGGAGAAGCGCTTCCACCCGGCTGCGCGAACGGTCACGGCAATCCTATTCCTGTTTCTGCGCGGGATTCACCTGGGGGCGGCGATTTATATTCCGGCCGTCGCATTTCGGACGTTCATCGGAATTCCGGAATTCTGGTGCATTTTGCTCATCGGCACGCTGACAACGCTGTATACGCTCAAGGGCGGGATGAACGCCGTCATCTGGACAGACTTTCTGCAATTCGTGGTGATGTTCGGCAGTCTGCTCTTGATGATCTGCATGCTGCTCTCATCGTTTCACTGGAATATTTCTGGCACGTGGACGGCGGCAAGCAAGATCATCTCGCCATTGACGGGGACGCCGCATACGACGTTGTGGGACCCAAGCCTTTCCCTGAAAACAGAATCAACCGTCTGGGCACTGACTGCGTTTTATGTCACCTATTACGTCGGCACATATGGAGCTGACCAAGTTATAGTCCAGCGATATTTCACAATGTCGAGCTACAAAGAAATCGCGCGATCGGTGCTGGCGTCGGGGTTTCTAAACGTGCTCGTGATGGCCGCGCTGGCGTATGCGGGATTGCTGCTGACCGTCTATTACGTTTCGCATCCGTCTCTATTGGCTACTTTGCACAAGGCGGATGAGATTCTGCCGAACTACGTGACGCATGATTTACCGCACGGCTTGCAGGGGCTGATCTTTGCCGCGCTTGTGGCCGCGACGATGTCGGTGCTCAGCGCCGGTTTGAATTCGTTTTCGACGGTGGCGGTAATGGACCTTTATCGCCGGTATGGTCCGGGGCGGATGGCCAGCGAGCGGCGATGTCTGTGGATGGCCAAGATATTCACGATTCTGTTTGGCGCGCTCCTGACGGCCGTGGCGGTCTGGGTGAGCACGCTGCATCGTCCGATTCTAGAAGTATTCAACCAGCTTGCTTCGATGTTCATTGGGCCGATTACCGGCATTTTTCTGCTCGGCGTTTTAACAGAGCGCGGAAATCTGATGGGCGTTCTCACCGGCGCGCCGGCTGGATTGGTAATGTCGTTTCTGCTCAACTATTACTATTTCTTTACCGAGAAGGTAAACTGGATGTGGACGGCTCCGGTCAGTTGCCTGACGACGCTGGTGATTGGATACATTATCAGCGTTGTCGTACCGTTCGCTGCACCCGTGCCGGCCGCGGCTCCCGTTGCGATTGCTGATGCTCAATAGCCAAAATGCCGCTTCCAAAAGATCCAAATGATATTCGCCTCGGCGTGGCCGGGATGGTCGAGGAGAACGGGCATCCGTTCAGCTGGTCGGCGATTATCAACGGATTTAATCCCGACGAGATGGCGAAGACGGCGTATCCGATGATCTTCAACTATCTCAGCGCCCAAAACCGAGCCGATTTTAGAATTCCCGGCGTTCGCGTCACCCACGCGTGGTGTGACAAATATGAACATGCGCAGCAACTCAGCAGAGCGAGTTTGATTCCCAATGTTGTCGAGCGGCCAGAGGAAATGATCGGCAAGGTTGATGCGGTACTCATCCCGACGGACAAGGGTTGGGAGCATGTGAATCGCGCTCGCGCGTTTGTCGAAGCAGATGTGCCGGTATTCATTGACAAGCCGCTGGTGGACCGCGAGGAGGATCTGCTCACGTTCGTGCGATGGCAGAGCCAGGGGCGGATGATTATGTCCACAAGCATGATGCGCTACTGCCCCGAGTTTTTGGAATGCCGGGCCCGGCTGTGCGAATTGGGACAGTTGCGCCTGATCATCCTGGGCATGGCCAAAAGCTGGGAGCGATATGGGATTCACGCTCTCGAGGGAGTTTATAATTTTTTACAGCCGAGCGGGTGGCAGTGGATTGTCAATTCGGGTTCAGCCCAGGCGAACATGGTACACATTCATCATGCGTCCGGAGCGGATGTGTTTATTCCCACTGTGGAAGATATGCTTGGCGGATTCGGGCGACTGACGTTATACGGGACCGTGGGATCGCTTACCGCCCATATTACCGATGCTACGCGCTTCGTTGCATTCAAGCGGCAACTAATTGATTTCGTACACTATTTGCGGACTGGTGAGTCGCCCGTGCCGTTTGAGCATGTCGTAGAGCTGATGAAGTTGGTGATTGCGGGAATTCGAAGCCGTGAAGGGGGTTGCCGGACTGTGTTTTTGAGCGAAATTCGCGGCAGTTAATTGGATTTACGTAAGATCGTCGCCTTGAGAATGCCGTCGGCGATTAGCTGTTTTCCCTTCTTGTTGGGATGCATTCCATCCAGCAGCAAATCGCTGAAGGCGAATTTCTTTATTGTGCCCTAGCCAGTTTGCAGAACCAGGCGCTTTAAAGCCGCCAGTTCCTCCAGATCTGCGCGATTCATGGGGAGGTCGATGTGCCGCTTACGAGAAACATCTCGGCAGGTAATCCTTTCTTCGGATTGGCAACCCACGTGTAGCGCAGGTCACGGTCCTGATTATAGAGATGGAGGGTGGCCAACTTTTATGCAGTCTGTACTCGCTTTTCACTGGCTTATAGAGCCTCTTCGGCCCGCTTCCGCTCACTGATTTGCTCGCCGAGTTCAGTCGTACGTTGCGCAATTTCTTCAAGTGCCTCGTTCTTCGTGCGCCAAGCTTCCTTTACACGTGCGAGATCTTTAACGTCAGATGTTTCAGCCAATGCCTTCGAGGCCGTGCGGTTGGCTAAATGACGCCGATTGACCACGTTGGCACCCTGCGCCGCCTCCTAATTGTCACTGGCATTCCTTGCCGCCATGACTGATCCCGTGACTGTTTGCTGGGGGCCTTGCAAGCACGATGTATATCGTATTCCCGCGTCTACATTGTGGACCAACGGCCATTTTCCAGTAGCGATCGCCGCAGCAGCTCGTGGTGAAACCCCCCAACTCGCGATAAAAACGGGCACATCGTTACCCAACTATTTCCTAAGACTACTGTCCATCCGGTATTCCCTAATTGCATCCGACAGTCCACCGTAAAGAAATGGAGTCGCCTGCGATGAAGTGTTTTCTGGAGTTCTTACCTGTAAGTCGCCGTCATGGCGAACATTTATCAGCGCGGAAACAGCACCTAACCCGCTTAGGAGACGCATGCGACCCAAACGGTCGATTGATCGCCTTTTGATTTCGTGGTTTCAATCGCCCATTCGTGGGGCAACTTCCCCGACGTATTGGTCCTGCTCGTCGGGCGAGGGATCCTGGAGCCCGAATTGCGCCAAAGGGTGAAATATTGCGGTCTTGAAGAAAACATTCGATTGCTTGGATTCGCGGCCGACGGGGATCTGCCCTGGATGTAAGGGGCGGCCGATTTAAGTATCGTCCCCCTCCCAAAGCCTTGAAGGTTTCGGCTTGACGACGGTTGAATCCCTTGCCGCCGGCACACCTGTTTTGGTCACGCCCGTCGGGGGCCTGCCCGAAGTGGTTGAGGATTTGTCGCCAAATCTCGTCCTTGCCAATTCATCTGTGCCGGCACTTGCCGCGGGTCTTTCCGATGCACTGAACTGCCACCTCGCTCTGCCGCCCACGGATCGTTGCCAGGCATTTGCCGCACAACGCTATGACTGGTCGAATATTGCACAGCGTGTCATGAATGCATACACGGAAGCAATGCAGTGCTGACTAGATCGCAAACCCTGGCCTCTCGCCGGGAATTGGTCGCTGGACTGATTCCTCGGCCGCCCAACCATATATCGCGCGTGTCATCGCCCCCGCCGGCAAAGATCGCCATTCTCGACCACACCGCCGCACTGGGCGGTGGGGAAATCGCTTTGCTCAACTTCGTGCGCCTGCTGGATCGATCCAGGTACGAGCCGGTGGTCGTCCTTTTTTCTGATGGGCCGCTGCGAGACAGACTCGCCGCTGCCGGCATCCGCTCGATTCTGGTTCCGCTGAGCGCGAAAGTAGTCAACGCCCGCAAAGACACCCTGGGAGCCAGAACGCTTGTCAAAATCCCGCAGTTAATCAGCGCGCTGGGTTTCTCCGTGCGGCTAATAGAGTATCTTCGGTCCGAAGGATTCGCCCTGGTTCATACAAATTCGCTAAAGTCGGATCTATTGGGAGGCATCGCCGCCAAAATCGCGCGCATCCCGGTGATCTGGCACGTTCGTGACCGAATCGAAGCCGATTATCTTCCCGCCAGTGAGCGTGGCACCGGGTCTGTATCTTCGGTCGGCGAATGAACCCACCGTTGGGAGAATCATTGATTTTCGGATACCGGATTGCGCCAGGCCCTACGTTCAGGGACGCACCGGCAACAATGGCGAGAACTGGTACATCCTCAAGCCCATCGCCGCCGGTCCAGGAGATCGCGTTGACACGACCGGTGAATGGCTCGTCATCAACGGTCATAAGTTGGCGCCGATGCCGCCGCCAACATACAACAGCGGCCGTCCGCTTCCAGTCTGGCGACAGTCCCGCGTGCTTCGCGCTGACGAATTCTTCATTTTCTCTGATCGGATTCCCAACAGCTTCGATAGCCGCTGCTATGGCCCCATCCAGCGGAACGAGATTGTGGCTGTTCGTCGGCCAGTCATGACTTGGTAGTGTGGTGGTCCAGGTTTTGACTATGACCGATCTCGCTCGCCGGTATCGCACGGTCATGCAAGCCGGTCCATCGCTGCGCTCTTCACCGAGCGTTCAAACGTAATCTTTTCTTGATGCAGTATGCCTCGGAGCTTCTTTTCCGCTTCAACGACCGAAGCGGACCGCGATTCGCCTTTGCCCAGTCGCACAAAAGGCGGATTGGCTCGACGAGCTTCTCGCCTAGCGCAGTGAGTTGGTATTCCACCTTGGGAGGCACCACCGGATACACCGTTCGCACCAAAAGCTGGTAATCCTCAAGACGTCGTAGCGTTTGAGTGAGCATCTTCTTAGAAATGTCGGGGATCTTCCTTTGGAGATCGCTATGCCGCTGAAGTCGGTCGGCGAGTGCGAAGAGGACGATGGCCGTCCATTTGTCCCCGATCAACTCCAGTAGTTGTCGAGCCGGATAGCGCTGGTCGAAAACTTCTTTGGACGAGACTCCTGTGGGAACCATATAGTGACTATAGCAACTCTTAGTGCCTACTTCCATTTGGGGTGCTTAGAGCCTAGAGTATTCCATGAACATGAAAAACCCCATCGCCCATTCAAAACAACCCGTTTGCGACGAGAATTCCTGCACGACAGAACCGATACCCTTTGCGAAGGACATCACGACACGCAAGGATTCCCGCGGTAAGTTGCGCGTCGAAGTCGTTTCCGACGTGATTTGTCCGTGGTGCTATATCGGAAAGCGGAAACTCGACAAGGCAATCGCCAGGGTCGCCGAGCATGTTCCCGTCGAAGTCGTTTGGAGGCCATTCGAACTCAACCCGACGATTTCCCCCGGGGGATTGAATCGGCGCGAATATCGCTCCGCAAAATTCGGCAGTTGGCAAAAGTCGCAGCAGATGGACGAAGGCGTGACGGCCGCCGGTGCGGCGGAAGGCATCGCTTTCCATTTCGATCGGATCGATCGTCGCGTGTACGCCAGTATCTTGGCAGAGATGGACGGCCCGTTTCCGAGCAGTACATGCCGCAGTCCCAAACCTCCTGGGAGGCGATTTACCTCGCCCTTCGCGGGCGACTTCCCGAAGCACTATATGTCGCCGGACATAAGCACATCGGATTCGAGCAGGGGGATTCGAGCGTCGCGGTTCAGTTTGAGAATGGCAAAACCATCGAAGCCGATTTCGTCGTGGCGGCGGACGGCTACCAGTCGTCAGCCCGCACCCAACTCATTCCCGCCGTCGCCCCTGAGTACGCCGGCTATGTCGCTTGGCGTGGCGTTGTGGACGAGCCGGAGTTGATCGATGAATTGGTGAACGTGTTTCACGACCGCTTCTCTTTTTTCCAAATGCCCCACAGCCACATTCTCGCTTACTTCATCCCCGGCGAGGCGGGCGCGGTGGAAAAAGGATTGCGGCGACTGAATTGGGTTTGGTACGTCAACGTCCCCGCTGGCGAGCCGCACGACGCGCTCATGCTTGACCGCGAAGGCTCGCGTCGCCGTTATGCCGTATCCCCAGGAATGCTACGCGATGACGTGGTTCGGCAGCAGAAAGAAATTGCCACCGCCTCGCTCGCCCTACCCTTCGCGCAGCTTGTGAACGCCACGAGGGACCCATTCGTACAGGGCATTTACGACCTGGGCATTCCTCAAATGGCGTTTGGTCGCGTGGCCCTTGTCGGCGACGCGGCCTTCATCGTTCGCCCGCACACGGCCGCCAGCACCGCGAAGGCCGCCGCCGATGCGATGAGATTGGGTAAGGCTTTGACGACTAGGCCGGTCAATTTACGACCGAGCCTCGTCGCTTGGGAGCGGAGGCAGATGGCGATGGGACAGAACCTTGTGGAACTCGGAACTTCGCTCGGAAACCGCTCGCAGTTCGGCCGCGATTAACGCGGCGTCTTTGAAAGGATGGAACGAACGATGCCAATTAAAATTTTAGATGTGGGACAATGCGGATTCGACGGCCCGAGAATGTCGCGCCTGTTGCGGGAGAAACTCGATGCAACTGTGGATCGGGCCGCGACCGAGGAAGATGCCACCCGGCGCCTCACCGCCGGAAAATATAATTTGGTGCAGTTCGACGCCCGACGCTCCATCCGCCGCCAGAACGCGGTTCACAAGTCGCCCTATCAGGGATGAAGGGGCAACCCCCTCCGATGAGCGACAAGGCGATCAAAGCGAGGTTTGGCGCGATCATTCAGGCGGTGAGTAATCGGTCGGATTTATTCCGGGAACCGAACATCAGGGCAATTGCCGACATTTTTGCCCAGCAGGACAGCCAGGGTCAGGTGCTGCGTGATTTATCGCTGCCGGAAGGGTCTGAGGCGTTCCGGAAGCTGATTCACCCCGTCGCTGTCAAACCCGGCTCGGATCCGGCTGACGCTCAAGACTTCGGGGCGGTACGCAGACAGGCCGCCGACACCTATCAGTTTCGCCGATACCCGGGCTCGATCGCTCTGTTCCGGGCCACTGAGCGCTCGCCGTATACGCTCTTTTTCAAGCTCGATCCGACCAACGGCTGGGCGGCGCTCGCTGAAGGTGGAGTTCGAGTCACCGATCTACCCGGCAGTCACACAAACCTGATTGACGCCGCGCACGCACGCGCAGCCGCCGAGGCGCTGCTTCGGGAAATCGCCGACTGAGGATTAGGGTTCGGTGACGTGGTTTGTTCATGCCGAGACAGCATGCCGA
>Ga0182024_10025008_pt1 | contig 10574 bp, 6 predicted proteins | sample P32metaG_FD_120480 | JGI IMG/M metagenome (GOLD analysis project Ga0182024, IMG submission 120480) | Permafrost microbial communities from Stordalen Mire, Sweden - P3-2 metaG (Illumina Assembly) | ecosystem: Environmental > Terrestrial > Soil > Wetlands > Permafrost | place: Sweden: Stordalen...
GAACGATTCGATCGCCTCGGGCGCCTGCTTGAGTTCGACAAAGCAACGTCCACGCTCCTCGTGGAGGCGGCTGAACTGGGGGTGGTCTGCCTGCAGCGCATCGAGCGTCGCCAATGCTTCGGGAATCCGGCGCAGGTAGCGTTGGGCGATGGCCCTGAACAGCAGCAGGTCCCGGTGCCGCGGGTGCTCCGCCAGCAGCACTTCGGTCGAGGCCAGGACGTCCGCAAACTGGTGCTGCCGGAGGGCTGCGCGCAACCGCGGCAATTCGGAGGCCGGCGTGACCGGGGCTGTTGCGACATCGGGCGAGTTCATGGTCACCAAATAAAGAAAAAGGGCGGACCTAACGGTCCGCCCTCAATTCTACGCTACGGATATAGGCCGCGGATTTTGCCCGAACGCACCCGTCTCCGGCGATCAGAACTTCATGCCGATCTGAAAGGACACTACCCGCGGCCGCAGCGGAACTTCTGACTCGATGTACTGCCCCGACTGGATGACCTGGGCTGCATCCGAGTTCGACAGGTTGCTGCCGACGATCTGCGCCGTCCAGTTGTCCTTCGTTACACCGATCGCCGCATCGAAGGTCGTGTATCCGGGTATGCGGAACAGCTCGAGCGTGGTGGTCGCCGGCCCGGGCCCGCCAGGCGGGTAATTGGCCGGCTGATTGTTCATGGCGCCGATGTAATTGGCGCCGAACGAGACGAACGGCTTGTACTCGGCCACATGGAAATCATAACGAGCCCGCACGTTGTACTCGAACGGCGGTGAGTACGCTGCGCGCGAATCGAGAGTTCCGAACGGATTCGTATAGGGCGCGCTGTTGATCTGCGTAATGCAGGCGCCCAGCGGCGTCGGGTTGGTGGCCGTCGGACGATTGCTCTGTAAACAGGGCGAAGTCGTCTGAGTGGAGCTGTTCCAGGAGCCCGATCCCTGCACGGTGAGCCCTTCGGTGACGCGGGCCACAAACTGCAGCTCGAATCCCTTGATCTCGTAGCTCGGGCCATTGGTGACGAAGGTCGTATTGCCGAGGTGAACCGGGTCGAAGAACGTGAACTGGACGTTATTCCAATGCATGATGTAGGCCGAGGCGTTGAACTCCAGCCGATGGTCGAGGAACTGGCTCTTCAAGCCGATTTCGTTGTTGACCAGATCGTCGGAGTTGTAGCCGGACGGCTTGTTGTACTGATCAGTCGCACTGCTGCCCGCCGTGAACGGTGCTTCCTTATGCAGCGAGACCACGCCGGCCAGGGAGGTTGACGTACGATTGAACCCGCCCGGACGGAAACCCTGCGACCAGGTGTAATACGCCATGATGTCCGGCGTGATGTGCCAGGTCAGATTGCCGCGGCTTCTGAAACCGTTCTCCTGCTTCTTCAGGTTAATGCCAAAGCCGCATGCACTGGCAGCGGTGCAGGCGCCGTTGGCATGACTGAGGACCAGTGGGCTGGTGGATTCGCTGTAGAACTCCGAGCCCTCTTCGAACTCGTCGTAGTGGAACCAGCGGGTCCCGGCGGTGATTGTCAGGACCTTCGGGATGATGTCGAAGTCGGCTGAACCGAACAGCGCGGTCTGCCGGTAGCCGCGCTGGACGTCCTCGCCGAAAGCCGTGTTCGAGCCGACTCGCAGGCTCGGATCGTTCGCAAAGAAGCCCGGGATGGGCCCAACGGCTGAAAGACAGTCCGGACCGCCTGCCGTCGCAATGGCCAAATTCGCTGGACTGCACTGCGGAGGCGGCAAATAATTGAAGTTCATCTGATCGTAGATCTTGAAGTTTTCGTAGAAAGCCCCGACCAGGCCGCGCAGGCGCCAGTCGTCCGGCGTGCTCACGCGGATTTCCTGGCTCAAGTGGGTGTTGCGCGTGGTGTCGTTCCAGTTGCCGACCGGCGCGTAGCAGGTCAGCGGCTTGGCATCCCGGTAGGGGGCGTAACGCGCCCCCGCGCCCGTGCAGTCATAGTTCGAACCCGCGGCACTGCGCAGGTAATTGGAATAATCAGCCTGCTGCTGGATGTGGCGGTCCAGGTAGCTGCCGGTATAGACCGCACTGAGTACACCCAGTTTGCCGTTGAGCGTCCAGGAGGTGCTCTCGTACTTGTCCTTGTCATAGGCCGGTTGGAAGGCAACGATCTGGTACGGCTGCAGCGGCGTGCCGTTTGGAGCGTTGGGGTAATCAGAGAAATAGCCGTCCGCCTCCATGTTCTGATAGTTCTCCTGCACCAGGAAGTTCCAATCCTCGTTGATCTTCCAAAGCGCCGAGAATCGCAGACCGGTGGTGTCGACCGGATTGAGATTGCTGCCCACAAAAGGTGCGTTGTTGGCTGTTGGCGTGGCGTTCACGCCGGTCGCGGGGTTGGCAACCGCGGCGATCGTGCCGGGGACATTCGAAATGTAACCGCCGCGACGGTCGGTGAAAATCGAGGCGCGCACCGCCAGCGTATCCGGGATCAGCGGCAGGTTGATGGTCGCATTGGCATTGAAACTCGGATCGCCGCCCGAGGTATAGCCGTAGCCCGCATTGGCATTGCCTTCGGTCACATCGAGCTTCGGCTTGTTGGTTAGATAACGAATCGCTCCCGCCTGCGCACCGCCGCCGAACAATGTGCCCTGCGGTCCCTCGAGGACCTCGACGCGGTCAATGTCGATCAGATAAGGATCGTTGTTGCGGCCCGGGAATTGCATCGACTGGTCATCCAGATACAGCGCCACGTTTGGAAACGGCGAGGTGGTCGACTGCGATTGGTTGGGCGCGCCGCCCGCACTCAAGCCGCGCATGAAAATGTTGCCCTGGCCCGGGCCGTTGCTGGCGAAGGTTACGTTCGGCGTGTAGCGCAGGATGTCCTCGGTCGTCTGCAGATTGAGCTCCTGCAGCTCATTCCCCGAGATCGCCTGAATCGTGATGGGCACGTTCTGCAGCGATTCCTCGCGGCGTTCGGCGGTCACCACCACTTCCTGAATTTCATAGGTCCCGGTCGTGTCGACATCGGCGGCCGCCGCCCAGGTGACTCCGGCGTATCCGCTCAGTACCGTCGAGACTGCGTAGGCAATCTTATGATTGAATTTCAAGCGTCTCTCCCCAGAGATTCGGTCATGAAAAAAACTTCGAAAAATGCAGGCTGGAGACCAAAAACAGACAAAGCCGGAACAAGTGCATTTCTTCCGGCACTAAGGACTCTTTGGGTCCCGTTGCACTGCATTTTCTACACAGATTTGACTACAAATCAATCACAAGTTGATGACAAAACGGCTATTCGCGCGCTGCACGGTATTGGCGCGATTGACGCACGCTCTTGACGCGCGCGAATATTTGCGATCGTCGCGTTTCTCCTACGGTTCTGTCGCAATCATCCAATGTTGCATTCATGCAACGTGCTGCCGCCTAGAATCGGTAGCTGATATTCGCACCGATCGTTCTGGATCATGCCGAGGCGCAAGCCGAGGAGATCGTAGGACGGTGACTCCCTATCGAATTATCAAGTGAATCAGCGGGCGTCTGGCAGCAATCCCGTCTCTACCAGTACCGGTGCGTGGCGATGGTGCGTGGCCTGCTCCCACGCGTACGCATAGCCGAGCAGATCACCATCCCTGAAGGGCAGTCCCGAGAATTCCATACCGAACGGCAGGCCGCTGTCGTAAAAGCCGCCGACGACCACCACTGCCGGAACCCCCAGCATATTGACCCAGCTGGTGGCGGAATGAGGTCCTTCGCTGAGCCGCCCATCCTGCGGCATGGTTTCGTCGACCGGAGGCATCTGGATGGCTGGATAGACGTAGCCATCAAGCTGCAGACGCTGCATCGTTTCAAGATAGGCCTGCAGCGTTCGTCGGCGTGGACCCAGATAGTTGCGCTCGGCGTCCGGGTCTGTCTCCAGCAGGCGCTGCTTGATGCTGAGGTCACCGAATTCCGAGTTGGACGGCTCGGTGCCGACAATCGCCGCACCGAGCGGGCCCCCCATGACCGTTTCGTAGTCGGCAGCCGAGTGGTATTCGGCCGGTCCGAATTCCTTCAGGAACAGATCCGTCCCCTCGCGGACGTAAGGGTAGGTGCTGATGCGGGCCGCCGTCCGGGCAAAGCTTTCCGGCAGTACCGAGTCGTCCATGACGACCGTAGCGCCCAGCGCCCGCAACTCCCCGACGGCTTTCATGAAGGCGGCGCGGGTCCGATCATCCAGCGTGATCGCCTGTTGGGCGGCCTGTCTGGCGGCTGCCACGTCCGGGACCGCGGCCGGGGTACCGTGAAACGGAATGCCGACGGCGTTGAGGATGAAGGCGGGCACGCCAAAGCGCTTGCCCTTGAGGGCGTCGGCCTTCAGGTATTGCAGATACGGGCCACGCTGCGCCTTGTCGGCAGAACCCTTGGTGATCGGATCGAGCGGGTCCTCGCCCGCCATGACACCGAGCGCAACGGCGGCATCGGACACCGTGCGGGCGATCGGCCCGGTGTTATCGAGCAACCAGTCCAGCGGTGCGATGCCGGCGATGCTCACCAGCCCGCGCGTGGGGAACACGCCAATCAGCGCGCTGGTTGCGGCCGGCATGCGGATCGAGTTGCCGGTGTCAGTGCCGTTGCCGAGCAGCGCCAGATTCGCCGTGACGGCAGTGACGGTCCCTCCGGATGATCCCCCGGGCGAGAAGCGCACGTCGAACGCATTGCCGGTGCGACCGAAGGAGCTGCTGCGATTGGTGTCGGCGTTCGCAAAGTCCGGCATGTTGCTATGACCCAGAATGATCGCTCCCGCCGCGCGCAGTCGCGCGACGATGGTAGCGTCGCGCGGTGCCACCAATTCATGGCCACGCACGACGTAGCCTTCCCAGCCGTCGGTCGTTACCTTCCCCGCGATGCTGGTATTGGCCTTGATGACGATGGGTACTCCCCACAGTGGCGCCTGCGCGGCTGCCGAACTTGCCGCGGCGTCCTCCTTTGCGGCGAGCGCCCGGGCGTCGGCATCGAAGACCTGTTCGAGCGGCCGGTAGATGCCGTTGTAGCGCGCGATGCGCGCCAGGTACCAGTCGACCACTTGAGAGACGGTGTAGCGGTGCTGCGCGTAATAGGCGTGCAGCTGCGAGACTGTCACCTCCATGAGATCCCGGTCCAACTGCTCGCTCGAGGGCGCGGACTTCGCCTCGACAGCGAATGCCACAGCGATCGCAAGTAAACCGGTTACGAGTTTGGGTAGCGGGCGCAGTGGCGCGGGCAAACTCACGAGGCACCGAGAGCGTGGGAAAGGCTCGACACACATTACTTGATCTCGGGACCGGACTTCAAACATGCCCGGCTCGAGGCGCCGCGTCGATGGTTGCCGTAAGATCTCCCGGCCGCCGTCACAGCGCTGTAATAACGATCACCCGGCGGATCTGCGATGATTTCCAGCTAGCCGGTCTTGGCGATGTGGGTCCCATGAGCGACGGAATGCAGGCGAGTGCGAGGGAGCAGGGCGGTCAGTGGGACCGCGGCTCCGCGCCAGGATTGGGTGCGCGACAGATCCTGACCCTGGTGCTGCTGTTCGGCGGCTATTCGGCCTGCTACTTCTGCCGCGCGGACCTGTCGGTGGCATCGCCACTGCTGATCGAGGAGCTGGGGCGGCGCGGCATCAGCCACTCGGATGCCCTGGTGCATATCGGTCAGATCGCCTCGCTCGGCGTATTCGCCTATGCGATCGGCAAGCTGTTTCTGACGGGCCTGGGCGATTTCTGGGGCGGGCGGCCGAATTTTCTGATCGGCCTGGGCGGCGCTACCATCTTCACGCTGCTGTTCACCATGGGTGGTGCATTGCCGATCTTTACGATCGCCTGGGTCGGCAATCGCCTGACGCAATCGATCGCCTGGGCCGGGATGCTCAAGGTGTCTTCAAGATGGTTCGACTTCACTTCGCACGGCACGGTCGTCGGCATCCTCAGCATCAGCTATCTGATTGGCGATGCCGCGGCGCGCCAGTGGATGGGCGCATTGATACATCAGGGCTATGGCTGGCGCGCAATGTTCTACCTGGCGGCCGCGGTCGCCGGTTTCTTCCTGATCGCCAACCTCCTGCTGCTGCGCGAGTCGCGCACGCAGCTCGGGTTCACCGAGGCGGCTGCAAATCCGCAGAATCTGTACGGCGACTCCGCCACCCGGCCCGCGAGCCTGGCGGCACTGGTGATGCCGCTCTTCAGGAGCCGCGCGTTCCTGATGGTCTGCCTGCTGTCGCTCGGCTGCACGATCGTGCGCGAGACCTTCAATGATTGGATACCGGTTTATCTGCGGGATTTCTTTGGTTACAGCATGGGCAATGCGGCCAGCGCCAGCGCGGTTTTCCCCGCGGTCGGCGCAGTGTCGGTGATCGGGGCAGGCTGGCTCAGTGACCGGCTGGGCGCGAATAGCCGCGCAGCCGTCATGGCGGTCGGGTTGACAGCCACGGCGGTTGCGCTGGCGGTGCTGAGTTTATTGCGATCGAGCACCGTGAGCCCACTGCTACCGCTGGTCGCGATCGGAACCACAGCGCTATGTCTGCTCGGGCCCTACTCGTACCTCGGCGGGGCGCTGGCCTGCGATTTCGGCGGCAAGCAGGGTACCGCCCAGTCATCCGGTATCATCGACGGCGTCGGATATCTCGGCTCGGTACTTGGCGGCGTCACGGTCGCGCGTGCCTCGGTGGCATTTGGCTGGGGAGGGGTGTTCATGGCGCTCGCCCTCATCAGCCTGGTGGCCGCGCTGGGTGCCGGTTATCTGCATCGTCTGGGCGCGAGAGCGGCCGCTGCCGAGAGTGCGATGCCATGACGCCCGCGGTTGTCGCGAGCACTGTGGATGCGGATCGCGCTGCGCTGATCGTGCGCTGGGATGACGGCAGCAGCGGTGAGTTCGCCAGTGTCTGGCTACGCGACAATCTGCCGGAGGATCGGGACGGATTCAGCGGTCAGCGTCTCACCGATGTCGCGGATCTGCCCGTCGAACCGCGAATCCGGGCCGCTACACTGACCGGTCAGAACATCCAGTTGGACTGGCAGGACGAGCCGCGCGTGTCCTTGTTCGCGCTCGACTGGCTGTACGCGCACGCCACGGGACGGCGCAGCGAGCTGCCGCCCGTCCACCACTGGCTCGAGGGCGCCCGCCTGGATGCGCGGCGCGATTTCGCCTGGCAGTCCCTGGCTGCCATCGCGAGCGGTCCGCACCTGCGCAGCGCCTGGCTGGCGCGACTGCTGCAGGATGGGATCGCCTTCCTGAGCGAGGTGCCCACCATCGAATCGGGCATCCTCGATGCCATGGCGCTCGTCGGCCGCGTGGCCGAGACCAACTATGGACTGGTGTTCGACGTCAGGGCCGTGCCGCAGCCAGAGAATCTGGCCTATTCCGACCTCGGACTCGGACTGCACACAGACAATCCCTATCGCGAGCCGGTTCCGGGCTATCAGGCGCTGCACACGCTGCTGGCGGCACCGGACGGCGGCGACAGCCTGTTTGCCGACGGCTTTGCGCTGGCTGAGCATCTGCGCCAGACGGTACCCGAGGCGTTCGCGGTGCTCACGCGCACACCCGTGCCGTTCCGTTATCGCTCGCGATCGGCCGAGCTGTATGCCGAGCGGCCATTGATCGCGCTCGACTGCGCCGGCGCGGTTTCCGCCGTGCATTACAACAGCCGATCGATCGGGCCGCTGCGGCTGTCAGCTCGGGATTGCCCGCGCTTTTATGTCGCCTACCGACACATGGCTCAACTGCTGCGCGAGGCGCGTTGGCAGCTGGCCACGCGGCTGGGCAATGGCGAGCTGGTGGTGTTCGACAATCAGCGCGTGCTGCATGGCCGCACCGGATTCGCCTCTGCGCGTCATCCGCGGCATTTGCGCGGTTGTTACCTGACGCGCGACAGCGTCTTGAGCGAACAGGCGCTGTTGCAGCGGCGGATCAGCTCGGCAGAGGCGGCGTGACCACGATCGAGGAGCTGGTGGGACTCTATGCACGCCGCGGCAGCGAAGCCTATTTCGGCGAACCGGTCAGCGTGACCGATCACTGCCTGCAGGCTGCCTACTTCGCGCAGGCGGCCGGTGCCTCGGACGCGCTGATCGTGGCGGCGTTGCTGCACGACATCGGTCATCTGCTCGAATCGGTGCCGGAGGATATCGCCGATTGGACCTGCGATGCGCAGCACGAACTGATCGGCGGCCGATGGCTGGCGCAGCGCTTCGGTCCGCAGGTGTCCGAGCCGGTGCGGCTGCACGTGCCGGCAAAGCGCTATCTGTGCGCCACCAACGCGGTCTATATGAGCAGGCTCAGCTCCGCCTCGGTGCGTACGCTTGAGCTGCAGGGTGGTCCGATGCCGCAGGCCGAGATCGCGGCATTCGAAGCCGAGCCGTACTGCCGCGATGCGGTGCTGGTGCGGCGCTGTGACGATCAGGGCAAGATCGCAGGGCTGACGATTCCCGGCTTCGCTCACTACCGGGCAATGATCGAGCGGCTCACCTTTATTACTCACACAGGCCCCTAGACCGGCCGGTCGCCGATCACGGTGGCGCGATGCATGATGCGACGATCCGGCAGGTAATCGGCCACGGCGTAATGCTGGGTGACGCGATTGTCCCAGAAGGCGATGTCATCCACGCTCCAGCGCCAGCGAACGGTGAATTCCGGGCGCCCGGCATGCGCAAACAGCAGTCCCAGCAGCGCATCGCTCTCGCGCCGCGTGATGCCGTTGATATGCGTGGTGAAGCCCTCGTTGACGAACAACCCCTTGCGGCCGCTGACCGGATGAGTCCGCACCACCGGGTGACTGACCGGGGGGTGTTTATCGACGGCACGCTGATAGCGCTCCTTGGACTGCGGATCGTTATCCCAGCGTTGCGCCGGAAAGGATTTCACCACCGAGTGCGTTGCGGTCAATCCAGCAAGCTGCTGCTTCAACGGCTCCGAGAGCGCATCGTAGGCAGCGGTGGCGCTCGACCAGAGTGTATCGCCGCCGACCGCCGGAAGTTGTTTGGCGGCCAGGATACCGGCCAGCGGTGGAGTCTGGCTGAAGGTGACGTCGGTGTGCCAATTGTCATTGTCCGGCAGGAAGCCTGCGTGGGTATCGATCACCATGATCTCCGGCAGTTCCGGCAACACCGGGTAGATCGGATGCACATGCAGCGGGCCGAAGCGCGCTGCCAGCCGGCACTGCGCCTGCGGGGTAATCGGCTGGCGAGGAAAGAACATCACCTCATGTTCGACCAGCAGCTGGTTGAGTTGGGTGACGTTCGCGACGGACAGGTCCGAGGAGAGATCGATGCCCTCGATCACCGCGCCGATGGCGCGCGTCAGCCGCGTTACTTTTATGCCCATATGGATTTGCCAATCCCTCGAATGCACGGCTAGTGCCGTTACTATACGCCTGTAGAATGTCGGATCGATTGTAGGGCTGGCACTCGCATGACAAAGTTGATTCGACATGACAGTGATTGCTGAGCCGGCCCGCTCGCTCGAGGTGGTCCTCGAGACGGATGTGCTGGTGGTTGGCAGCGGGCCCGGCGGCCTGGCGGCCGCGCTGGCGGCGGCGCGCAGCGGTGTGCGCACCGCCCTGATCGATCGCAACGGCTGCTTCGGCGGCAACATCACCCAGGTCGGGGTCGAGGGGTTTGCCTGGTATCGGCACGAACAGACGGTCGATTGCGAGGGCATCGGCATCGAGTTCGAAAATCGCGCCAAGGCGATGGGTGCCGCGATGCCTGAGCCGCAGTCGCTCAGTCACGCACTCGATGCCGAGATGTTCAAATGGGTGGCCGACGTGCTGGTGGAGGAGTCGGGGGTTGCGCCGCTGCTGCACCGGCTGTGCGTGGCCCCGATCATGCAGAACGGCGCGGTTGGCGGCGTGATCATCGAGAGCAAGGCGGGACGCCAGGCGATCCTCGCCGCACGTGTCATCGACGCGACCGGCGATGCCGACATCGCCACCCGCGCCGGCGCGCCGGTATGCAAGACGCCCAGGGAAAAAATGATGGCGGCGTCCGTCATGTTTTCGATGTCGGGCGTCAACAAGCAGCGCTTCATCGATTCAGTGCGCGCCGACCCGCAGACTTACGCCGACTGGTCGGGCAACGGCGAGTGGGACTACCAGACCACCGGCAAGGAAGACCAGCTGTTCTCGCCGTTCCTGCGCAAGCCGTTCCAGAAAGCGCTCGACGCGGGAATCATTCCGCCCTATCTGAAAACCATCGCCGGCACCTGGGGCACGGTCACCGATCAGGGCGATCTGACCTATCTGAACCTGGTGCACGTGCCCGAGATCGACGGTACCGATCCCAACGATCTGACCACCGGCGAGATCCGCGGCCGGCGCGAGGCCATCTACGCGCTCGAGGCGTTGCGCAGCTTCATGCCGGGCTGTGAGAACGCGAAGCTGCGCAACTTCGGCATGACGCTCGGCATACGTGACACGCGCAAGATCGATGCGCTCTACAACCTCACCGGCAACGATGTGCGCGAGCAGGCACGCTTCGAGGATGCCATTGGCATATTCCCGGAATTCATCGATGGCTACGGCATCCTGATTCTGCCGACGACCGGCCGCTACTGGCACGTACCGTACCGTGCGCTGGTGCCGAAGGGGGTCGGCAATCTGCTGGTCGCCGGCCGCTGC
>Ga0182024_10025009_pt1 | contig 10574 bp, 10 predicted proteins | sample P32metaG_FD_120480 | JGI IMG/M metagenome (GOLD analysis project Ga0182024, IMG submission 120480) | Permafrost microbial communities from Stordalen Mire, Sweden - P3-2 metaG (Illumina Assembly) | ecosystem: Environmental > Terrestrial > Soil > Wetlands > Permafrost | place: Sweden: Stordalen...
CTGAGCCATTGCCTCGACGAGGTATCGAACGGCGGACTGCTGTCATTCTCCAGTGAAGGCATTCTGTCGCCGCTGCCGGGCCAGCTCAGCCGGCAATACGGCGCCTGCGACTACGACGTGCGCCACAATATCTCGGCCTTCGGAATCTGGCAGGTTCCGTTCTCATCGCGCCATGCGCCGCTGCGCGCGCTGTTGCGCGGCTGGTCTGTCTCGCAGACGGCGTTCTTCCACACCGGCCTTCCATTCACGGTGCTGAGCCAGCCCTACACAGCCGGCGGCAACGGCGTCTTCCAGGCCAGTGGTCCGCAGTTTGCACGCAGAGTGCCGGGCGCGCCACCCTACCGCAAGACTTCGTACCCCGGCGTCACGGTGGCGGGAACCCGGCAATGGCTCAACCCCGAGGCCTTCGTCTCCACGGTCGACCCCACCACTGGCGCATGCACCGGCGGCGATTCGGCGGCCACTTGCCAGTTTGGAAACGCGGGCCGCAACTCAGTGCGCGGACCGCACTTCACCGATTCCGACATCTACGTGTCGCGAAAGTTTCCCATGACGGAAAAGGCCTCGCTGCGCTTCGACGTGCAGATGTTCAACGCCCTGAACCATGCCAACTTCGCGCTGCCCGGCAACGTGGAGGCCGGAGTTCCGAGCGTGTATGTGCCTGCCAAGTTCGGCACGCTCGAGAGCACCATCTCGCCGCCGACGGGGTTGCTCGGCGTGGGCCTGGGCGGAGACAGTTCGCCGCGCATGATCGCATTCCAGGCGCGAATCGAATTTTGAGCGGCGGTGAAACCTGTTGCTGTAATTGAGGCTTGCGGTGATATCGCAGGTCCTGGGCGGGTAAGTTCAGGATTACTGGATCTCACTTCATCCTGTGGTCGGAGTATAGTGAAGGTGAGGTGACGACCATGACCAGATCGGCAGCGGACGCGAATGAGCAGGCCTTTCTTCAGGATCTCGATACTCTTGTCGATCGAAGCATCGATGCAATGTCCCCTTCGGAATTTAGGAAATTCGAAAAGAGCAGCAAGAAAATCATGGCCGACATCAGACTCCGCGCGAACGACTCCTCCGAATCGCGCGAAACTGCTCAACCCGATCCAACAGCTCTTGGGGCTTGAGATCGGGCTTCGTCTCTTTGAGCAGTAAAATAAATCCCTACTCGTCGCCGCATTCGAGCGCCATCCTCAGGTGCTCCTTCACTTCCTCGCGCTTCTTGATCTTTGCCTGATCGAGGTGCCTGTTGCTTCGCGGCGCTGGGCTCATCATGCACCGGATGTTACACGATGGCGCCTCGGATACAATCTGGTTGTCAGCATCAGGAGCGATATTTCACATGAAAGCCCTGGTAAAAAGCAAAGCCGCACCGGGCCTGTGGCTCGAAGACATTCCGGTGCCCGCCATCGGCATCAACGACGTGCTGATTCGCGTGCGCTACACCGGCATCTGCGGCACCGACGTGCACATCTACAACTGGGACGAGTGGGCGCAGAAGACCATCCCTGTGCCGATGGCCATCGGGCATGAGTTCGTGGGCCAGATCGTCGAGGTGGGATCGAACGTCAACGACTTCTATCCCGGCGACATTGTCTCGGGCGAAGGCCACGTGGTGTGCGGGCGCTGCCGCAACTGCCTCGCCGGCCGCCGCCATCTCTGCGCCAACACGCAGGGCGTGGGGGTCAACCGGCCCGGCGCGTTTGCGGAGTTCATCTCGCTGCCCATGACCAACATCTGGCGGCACGATCCAAAGATCAATCAGGAAGTGGCCGCCATCTTCGATCCCTTCGGCAACGCCGTGCACACCGCGTTCTCGTTCCCCGTGCTGGGCGAAGATGTGCTCATCACCGGCGCCGGCCCCATCGGCATCATGGCGATTCCACTCGTTCGTCACGCCGGTGCGCGCCACATCGTCATCACCGACATGAATCCGTTTCGGCTGGACCTTGCGCGCAGAATGGGCGCAACGCTGGCCGTCGATCCAACCCAGACGCCGATCGCCGAGGCGCAGAAGCAACTGGGAATGGCTGAGGGCTTCGATGTGGGCCTGGAGATGTCTGGCAATGCGCAGGCGCTGCGCGACATGATCGCGAACATGGCTCACGGCGGCAAGATTGCCGTGCTCGGCATCCCCGCCAAAGAGATGAGCCTCGATCTGCGCCAGGTCATTTTCAACATGCTGACCATCAAAGGCATCTACGGGCGCGAGATGTATGAGACCTGGTACAAGATGTCGGTGGTGCTGGAGTCGGGCGTCGATATCACGCCGGTGATTACGCATCGATTCCGCTACGACGAATTCCAGAAGGGCTTCGACGCCATGATCTCCGGCCAGACCGGCAAGGTGGTTCTCGACTGGACCAGCCTGGCTTGAGCGTCGATCGCCAGGGCAGCACGTGATCGGCCGACCACCAGCGATGATATTCGGCGCGCAGCACGCCCGCTTCCACCGCGGGATCTTTTTCGAGCAGGCGCTGCGCCTCATCGAATGCGATCGTCCTGAATATAACCAGGCCAAGCAATTCGTCGCGATCGTCGATTGCGCCTGCCGCGCCGAGCTTTCCCATTGCTCTCAGCCGTTCAATGTAGCGCTCATGAGCCAAGAGCAGCGCGTCGCGCTTGTTCTCCTTGCGATCCCAATCCGCCCCGCGATAGAGCATGCAGAATGGGTGAATCTGCATATTTACCGGCGCATCCGGGTCAAGCAGATGCTCCTCGTAATACTGTTCGCCGACACCCGGCGGTCCATCCCACGCATGCACGTCGAAGGTGTTGCGATGTTCGATGACGGTGGGATCCTGAGCCGCAAGCGCCTGTGCCGCCTGTAGCGATCCGATCTGAAAAACAAAGATGCCGCTGATGGTTGCCGGCGAGTCGTCAAACGGTCCCGCGGAAATAAGAGACCCCTCATCGGCCATGCTGCGAATATTGGCCATATGGGCAGCCTGAATGCGCTCGCCATCGGCCTTCTCGAGCGGCTTGCGCGCGGGGGCGGGACGAAGGAAAACGACAAAGTACCGCGTGGTTCGGTTGGGGGCGGCGCTCTCTTGTGCAAACAGCGAAAGCCCGGAAAGGACGAGGGGCAAAAAGGCACGGTTTATTCGCATCGCGGATCGGTCCACTTACACGACGAACTTATCACAGGAAATGAGGCACGCAAAAGGGATCGAACGCTTACCTCGTGTCCGGTGCCGGGCGCAGTCCGATTCCGAAACTTCGTCTGGCCGGCATTCCCGAGCCGGTCCGGGCTGACGGGAAAGCGTTTGACCAGAGCGGCACTGTCCTGGGGGGCAGTTCTGTGCGCGGAGCCAATCTTCAATGCGCACGGCGACAACTAACTTCGATGTTATTCAAAGTTGGCCCAGCCCGGCGCACGAGTTAGTTCTCGCGTCCAGCCTTCCTCCGGTCAGGCAACGATTCATTGCCTGCCGCGAGCAATACTGATCATCCTTGCCACAGGGAATTCAGGCACAATCGGTAAGAGTTACCCTGTGCGCGAAAAGTCATGATGATTCACGGCGTTCCCGCGGTTTACGGCCAACCGATCGATTCCATGAGTCCCTCCGCCCGCGCTGCGCAGGCTGGTAAACTCCCGCCATTTCGGCGGCAAAGACAATCTTTTTCAAGCAGCATTGCATCCAAGCCGGTGAGAGAGACCGGTGAAGTGAATCTGCGCCATGTCATATTGTTGACCTTATCGGCCGCCATACTGCGGGCGCATGCTGAGACGCGATCCACACACTCCCACTCGCGCCCGGCGAGCAGCGAAGCTATCGCCAACACGCCCCTCCAAGGTTCAACCCAGTGAGCGATCGTGGACTTACTGCACTCGAAGGTCTCGGCGCCTCGCCACGCCGCGGAGACCGATTGCCGGCTCCTCAAGTCAGTTCCGGTCCCGGTCTGATCGGCGGCTTCTTCGAGTGGTTCGGCGATCTCGGCGTCTTCTCTTATCAGGTGGCGCGAGCTGCGGTGACGCGGCCATTTGAATTCCGTGAATTGGTGCGGCAGCTCGACGAGATCGGATCGAAGTCCCTGCCGCTGGTTGCCCTGGCCGGCGCAGCAACCGGCGTTGTGCTCTCCATGGAGACCAGCTCAAGCCTGGCGATGTTCGGCGCGAAATCGATGTTGCCCGCGGCCATTGTCTGGTCGGTGATTCAGGAGATGGGGCCGATCATCACCGGCCTCGTGGTCAGCGGTCGAGTGGGCGCGGGCATCGGAGCGGAGCTCGCCTCGATGAAAGTGACTGAGCAGATCGACGCCATTGAGGCATCGGCGCTCAACCCCTACAGGCTGCTGGCTGCAACGCGCATCGTGGCGTGCATCCTGATGATGCCGCTGCTCACGCTCGCCGCCGATGCCGGAGGGCTGCTGATGGGTTGGCTGGCAGAGACTCTGGCCGATCCCATTTCGCTGCGTCAGTTCATCGATGTCGGATTCAAGGGCGCTTCGTTCCATATGTTCCTTCCGCCGACACTCAAGACCGCATTCTTCGGCTTGATCATTGGGCTGGTTGCATGCTTTCAGGGAATGCGGACGAAGGGCGGCGCCGCCGGCGTGGGCCGCGCCGCTACAAACTCCGTGGTCCTGTCGTCGTTGTTTGTCATCCTTGCCGACGTCGTGCTGGTGAAACTCATTCTGATTCTTTTCCCTAACTAGGTAAGCAGCGGCTCTCGAAAGCGACTTATGAATACGACTTACGACATAACGGTAAAGCCGGAAGAGACTGCTGAAGATAGCAGCCTGCCGGTTGTCGCTGTCCAGGATCTTCATATGTCGTTCGGCGATCAACATGTCCTGGATGGAGTCAGCATCAGCGTCTGTCGCGGAAAAACGCTTGCGGTTCTCGGCCGCAGCGGCACCGGCAAGAGCGTGATGCTTCGAATCGTCATCGGCATTGTGAAGCCCGACTCGGGCTCGGTTCTGATCCACGGCAAGGAGATCACAGGTATGGCCGTGGATCGGTTAGGCGAAGTTAGAAAGAAGATGGGGTTTCTCTTTCAGAATGCAGCGCTGTACGACTCGCTCACTGTCGCGGAAAACATTGCGTTCCCTCTCGAACATCATCGCAGGGATCTGTCCCGGGCTGAACTGCGTGACCGCGTGAACCAATTGCTGACTGAAGTCGGACTCGAAGGGCACGGGGAGAAGATGCCCTCCGACATCTCCGGCGGAATGCAGAAGCGCGCGGGGCTGGCGCGTGCGCTGGCTCTGGAGCCCGACATTCTGCTGCTTGACGAGCCCACTGCCGGACTCGATCCCATTAGTTCCGGAGAGATCGACGAATTGGTGATTGAGCTCAGGGAACAACATCGCATGGCATCGATCGTAGTGACGCACGATCTGCACAGCGCCAGAACGATCGCGGATCGCCTGGCGCTGCTTGACGAGGGCAAGGTGGTCATTGAGGGTACCTTTGCCGAATTGCAGGCATCCGGCAACGAATTTGTGCGGGAGTTTCTGAAGTATTCGTAGGAGATCGTATGTCAAGAATGGCGCGGCTCGGAGCATTCATCGTTTTGACACTGGCTCTTCTTGCCACCGGTATCTTTATCATCGGGAGCAATGAGTACCGCTTCAAATCGACTTACAAATTGAAGGCGCAATTCGACAACGTTGCGGGGCTCGCCGCCGGCGCCGACGTAGAGGTGGGCGGGGTGCACAGCGGCACTGTGCGCAGCATCGAATTGCCGGACAAGCCGGGAGGCAGAGTAACGGTCCTGATGGACGTCGACAAGAAGACGCATGAGATCTTGAAGAAGGACTCAGTCGCCACCATCGAGACGCAGGGCCTGCTGGGGAGCCAGTACATGGCGATCTCGTTCGGGTCAGTCGGCCAGCCCGATGTGAAGGATGGCGATACGCTGATCAGCGTAGCGCCGCTCGAAATGTCAGCCCTGCTCAAGAAGGCCAGCGCCATCCTCGACAGCAGCCAGCAGGCGATTGCCAATACCACTCAGGCCACCGAGCACCTGAATTCGGTGTCGGCCAAGATCGATTCGGGGCAGGGGACAGTTGGTGCTCTGGTGAACGACAAGGCGCTCTATAACAATCTCCAGCAGACTACAAGCACTCTCAACGAGACAATGATCCATGCCCAGGCCGGCGTGACCGACTTCCAGGAGAATATGGAAGCCATGAAGCATAATTTCCTGCTGCGCGGTTACTTCAAGAAGCGCGGCTACGAAGACTCCGCCGAACTGGAGACCGACGCAGTCGACGAGTTGCCTTCCGCCGCCCCGGTCAAGTCGTTCACCGTGCCTGCAAAGGACCTTTTCGACGGCAAGGACTCAGCCAAATTGAAACACCAGAAGTCTTTGCAGGAGAGCGGCGCGTTTCTTGCATCCAATCAATTTGGACTGGCCGTGGTTGTTGCTTCGACAGGGATGGAGGGCGATTCGCAGAAGGATCTGGTGCTCACCGAAGCCAGAGCCGCGGTTGTGCGCTCTTATCTGGTGGATAACTTCGCCTTCGACGACAGTGAGCTCAAGACGCTTGGGAAAGGTAAGCAGACGGATGCGGGAGCTGGCGACGACTGGGGTACGGTGCAGATCCTTATCTATCCCTCGGGCACTGCGATTCCGGCCGATAAGTCGGCAAAGCCTGCCGCCACCAGTTCTAGCGAGTAATTCCAGCTTTTTCGGAATTTCGATTGAATCTTTGCGAACCCCGATTTGAAACTGACAGGAGAATAGGACATGCCCCTCATCAATGTTGTGTTGACGCTTGTAGTCATTGGAATCCTGCTATGGCTGGTGAACCGTTTCATCCCCATGCAAGGCACGATCAAGGGAATACTCAACGCCGTGGTAACGATCGCAGTAGTTATCTGGCTGTTGAAGGTATTCGGACTCTTCAGCACGCTCACCCAATTCCGCATCGGCCACTAGTCGTGCGCACAGCCTCAGACTCATTCCCATTCGTTCCCGCACCTCTATAATCTTCGTCCCAGGGCTCTGCATCGCAGAGTCCGGCGAAGCCGCGAACCGGGAGAACGCACAGGTGCGCTCGAAGATACTGACATTCTTCGTGGAGAACCTGTTAGCCAAAGGCACTTAAAAAGATATGGTGGAGGCGGCGGGAGTCGAACCCGCGTCCGAAACTGCTGTCAGCCAGGAGTGTTCATGCTTTGCCCGGTTCCTTTTGGTTTCGCCCCCGACACTCAGAACGGACAAGATGCGCCGGAAACTAGTCCGATGATCTCGCGCAAGCAACACGGATCGAGCCGCTCACGCCAGCCTGCTGTATGACGTCCGCTCACAGCCCGCAGGCGAAGCCGTGGAAGACGGCAGCTTATTTAATTAAGCTGCAAGTGCCAGATTATCGTTGGCAACTTTGTTTTTGCAGGCGATTGCAGGTGCCCACACCCTGACATGACTCCTAAGCCGCAATCAATCCCGTCGAAACCGTGACGCCCCCAACAATCACCCCGGCAATCGAGTTCTGCCGGAGGCGGGTGCGAGCCGGAACAACTGGCTCGTGCTGCTGCTTCTATTCTACGCCAATTACCTGAAGAGATCGCCCAGCATGTGGTCGATCGGGACTTCATGCAGCCGGATTGAGGCGATTCGAAGGTGAACCCGCGATTCCGCTTGAGCCGCATCGACTCCCCATTTCGATGGTGGTAAGTCCTTTGTTTCGGTGGGTCGAATGGGGTTCTTTGGGTCTAACGCTTGTGTTTTTTATGGGTTGCGGCAAAAGTGGGGGAGGGGTGGGTATGTTCTTTCCGGGGTGTTAACCGGGCACATCCCTGACAGATTGGACCAGCCCCCGGCTGACCTGTTTTGCCCGCCTCTTATTCATGGTGCGCCTTTGAGGGGAATTGATCTGCAAATTTGCGCGATGGATTTGGCCAATCGATTGTATGAGTTGGAGAAATTGTGCGCCGGCGGGGCTTGACAGAAAAACGGGGAGCGGGGTTCGCAGGCTGCGGAATGAGTCCACGCGCCATGTCTTCGAGGGTTCCTGGCGGCCGCCGGTGAAAATTGAGGCCTCCATCCCCGGTCCCTCCGCCGCGGCGGACGAGGGACCGGGGGCACCCTCAACTTGATAAGATTCCCCGTGAGATCGGGGCCACCCGCCTCATTACTATGATTTCAACGTCTCATCGCATGAAAAGTTCGTGGAGAAGCTGCGCTATATTCATCGCAACCCCGTGGTCCGTGGGCTGGTGGCGAAGCCGGAGGACTGGCGGTGGTCGAGCTATCGACACTATCAAACGGGGGTGCGAGGAACCGTGGAGATTGAATCGGAGTGGACGGCCCGGCTGAGAGGCTGGCAGTTGCCCGAGTGGATGCGCTACCGGCAGCCCGACTCCTCGACCTCCCCGGTCCCCAAAGGCGAGGGACCGGGGGCACCCTCAACTGAATAGTGTCCCTCTTGAGATCGGGGCCACCCGCCAGCGGATCGCCGCAGACGTTCAGCTTTGTTGCTTCGTCGCCGGTGGGCGCTGCCAATCTGGCGGGTGTGTACATGCTGATTACGGTCGCCGGCGGCTCATCGGCAAACAGTTGCTATATGAAGTATCTGCCCGGTACAAATATGTTCTATCTGGCGGCCAACGACGGCGGCTCCGATTTTGGCACTGGGGGGCTGCTGGGTTCGACGACCACGCTGAGCAACACGCAATGCTCGGTGAATCTGGCTACAACGACGGCCGCGGCCAGCGGCAACGACCTCACGGTCGCTCCGACGGTCACGTTTAACGCCTCTTTCACCGGAAGCAAGAATGTCTATCTTGGCGCGCTGGACGTGCACGGTGAGTCTTCGGGCAATGTCAAGGTGGGGACGTGGACGCCGTAGAAGAGAAGGCGCCAGTTTTCTACTGCTTTTCGAGGTCGATGCTCTCGTATTCGTGGCGGCCGATGGCGGCGCGGATCTGGGCCGGCGACTTGCCCAGCCTGGTCTGCTGGTAGGCGAACAGGCCCTCCTTGGCGCAGGTGGAGCACTCGGCGCCGTGCAGCCCCTCAAAGCAACTGCGCAGGCTGGTGTGGCCCAGCGCGCGGTCGCAGCGGCAGTTGCAGGGCAACTGATACGCCACGTTGCCGATCTTCGCCACCTGCTGGTAGACGTGCACCTGCCACGGATAGCGGAAGTTGTCGCCGGTCAGCTTGGAGCCGGCCAGGATTGGCGGCAGCGCGCTCACCTTGAGCGGCGCCGAGGGGTGGTAGGCGGGAACGTCGTCGGCCGGATTGGACCATTGCGCGTAGCTGGCGGCGGTGAATGCCACGGCAGCCAGACCCAGGACGCCGCGGCGCGTGAACCAGTTTTTCATGGAAAAATCCCTCAAACGACATTCTAAACCGGGAATGGATTGTGTCGAGGCCGCTCGGTAAAGCGCGCGCTCTTCGCCACAAAAAAAAGACGGCACGAACGGTCTAGCTGTTCGTGCCGGGAGGCCAGTGACGCAACTTACTTCCAGCTCTGAAGGGCAAGCTCTGCCGCTTCTCAACTGGAATATATACACCGTAACATAGATTCAGTGGAAAGCAAATACAAAAATCGAAATTTATTTTGACTGTGCACAAGACCATCGTTTTTTCCGCTCGTGCATCTAATGCGCAGGGCAAAGCGACCGGAACCAGTCCCACTGCGCCCGTGGACAGCCAGCAAGGACTGCATGACAACGCCTTTGGAATCTTCCACTTCTTCTCAGCGAGAACAGGCAAAGACCGAGCTGCCGGGGTGGCTTAAGCTAGGCGTAGTTACTGCGGCATCGGCGCTCGCCGGAGGCCTGGCAGCAGCCTGGTGGTACCGGAAAACCCTCGAAAAGCTCCGCCAAAGCCCGGAAAACGCCGAAAATCCAGATTTCAGGATTTCCGGCCCGAAGGGCGGCCAGGACAATGCGGACTTTGAGGGCGAGGGGCTCTGAGGTGCGCGCCGGAAACGAATTGGAGCCGCGAAGAGCGAATTGCGCGGGAGCGGAAAAGGGGTTCAGCCATTTCCGCTCCGCCTTGCCGAGCGCTATTTTTGCTGCTCAGCCGCCGACGCAATGTAAAGGTCCACGTTGCTCTTGTCCACAAGCGAGGTGCCGGTGTCGACAAACACCGGATAGGGCGAGAACGCATCGGCGCTGTAATCCTTGCCCAGGTCCTTGGGCGGGGCATGGAAAATCTCATCCAGCGCCTTCAGGCCCACATAAGCCATGGTGTAGGGCTTCTGCGCGATGGTGGAGTCGATGGTGCCGGCCTTGATTCCGTCCAGCGTGTCCTGGTTTACATCCCACGCCACCAGCAGCCGGTCGTTGGTATTGCTCCGCTTGATTGCATCCGAGACCATCTTGCCCGACGCCGACTCCAGGCACACAAAAGCGTCGATTTTCTTGGGGCCGGTGAGCGCCATGAACTCCTGGGTTTTGTCGAAGGCGGCGCGGGCGTCGCTCTTGATGTCCACCACGTCCACGATCTTGATCTCGGGCCGCGCAGCCAGCTCATCCTTGAATCCTTTGAGCCGCTCGTCGGTGTTGGGCTGACCGGGAATGGTGAAGAAGACCACGTTTCCCTTGCCGCCCAGTTTCTCGAGCACGCGCCTGCCACCCAGGCGGCCCGCTTCAAGATTGTTGGTGCCGATGAAGTAGAGCC
>Ga0182024_10025010_pt1 | contig 10574 bp, 14 predicted proteins | sample P32metaG_FD_120480 | JGI IMG/M metagenome (GOLD analysis project Ga0182024, IMG submission 120480) | Permafrost microbial communities from Stordalen Mire, Sweden - P3-2 metaG (Illumina Assembly) | ecosystem: Environmental > Terrestrial > Soil > Wetlands > Permafrost | place: Sweden: Stordalen...
GGCCACGATCACCCCCCGCCCCCCCCGCCCGATGGCATCGCCCACTGGCTCCCCCAGGTCGGCTCCGGCTTCGACGCCCAGGCCGCCCTCTTCCAGCGCAACTCCGTCCAATTGCGCTCCACCTTCCACCTTCTGGAAAACGAAGCCGCCGCCGCCGCTACCCTCGCCGCGCTCGCCCGCTCCGAAGCATGGCAGCACATCGCCTCCCATGGCGATGGCGCCCGCGCCCCCTCCACCCGCTCCCTCGTCGCCGCCCTCGCCCTCCCCACCCTCTGGACCGATGCCGGCTACGACGTCCGCGAGATGGAGCGCTGCGATGCCGGCATCTCGGAGTGCGACGCCCTCGTCGCACAGACCGGCAGCGTCCTCGTCACCAGCCGCGGCGCCGGCGGCCGCGCACTCTCCGTCCTCCCCCCCCACCACGTAGTCCTCGCCCGCCGCGACCAGCTCCTCCCCGATCTTCCCGCCGCCTTCGCCCTCCTCGCGCAAAAATACGCCGCCGGCTACCCCAGCTTCATCAGCTTCATCACCGGCCCCAGCCGCACCGGCGATATCGAGCGCATCCTCGTCCTCGGCGCCCACGGCCCCAAAAAGCTCACCATCCTCTGCTGGTAGCCCCTCCGGTCAAAAACCGGCCCCCCGCCTGCCTCCCCCGCAAATCGCCTTGCTAATCCCGGCAGCTATCCCTATCTCAAAAAACGCGTTATGAAAAAAATCGAGGCCATCATCAAACCATTCAAGATGGAAGACGTGAAAGAGGCCCTCTCGGAAATCGGCATCGAAGGCATGACGGTCAGCGAGGTCAAGGGCTTCGGCCGCCAGAAAGGCCACACCGAGATCTATCGCGGCAGCGAGTACACCGTCGATTTCCTGCCAAAGGTCAAATTCGAGATCGTCATCGCCGATGACCGCGTCCAAAAGGCCGTCGATACCATCGTCAACGCCGCCAAGACCGGCAAGATCGGCGACGGCAAGGTCTTCGTCCTCCCCATCGAGGAAGCCGTCCGCATCCGGACCGAGGAACACGGGGACGCCGCCATCTAGGCCCCCGCGCAGCTTCATTCTTCTTTCCCCGCGTGAATTACCTTCAAATCCTGATCCTTGCCGTCATCCAGGGCGCCGCCGAGCTCCTGCCCATCTCCAGTTCCGCACACGTCATCGTCGCGGAGAAGTTGATGAAACTCGATCCCTCCAGCCCGGAGATGACGATGCTCCTCGTGATGCTCCACACCGGCACGATGTTCGCCGTCATCACCTACTTCTGGAGCAGTTGGCGCCGCGACTATTTCTCCGCCGGCGTCAATCTCAAGGATGCCATCCTCCAGCTCGTCGTCGCCACCCTCTGCACCGGCATCGTCGGCTACGGCCTCATGAAGGTCGTCGAGAAGCTCTTCCTTCACGGCGCCGATAAAGCCGAGATCGAGGACCTCTTCTCCAATCTCCTCCTCATCGGCATCGCCCTCTTCGCCGTCGGCATCCTCATCATCTACGCCGGCATCCGCTCCCAGCGCTCCCGCGGCAGCGGCGCCGAGATCCAGCTCCAGCACAGTTGCTCCATCGGCATCATGCAAGGCCTCTGCCTCCCCTTCCGCGGCTTCTCCCGCTCCGGTTCCACCATCTCCACCGGCCTCCTCCTCGGCCTCTCAAGGCGCAAACTCGAGGAGTTCAGCTTCGCCCTCGCCGTCATCCTCACCCCCGCCGTCATCGCCCGCGAAGGCCTCCGCCTCCTCAAGGCCAACAAAGCCGGCGCACACATCCCCCTTCTCCATCTCCTCACCCCCAGCCTCGTCGGCATGCTCTTCAGCTTCCTCGCCGGCCTCATCGCCCTCAAGTGGCTCTCCCAGTGGCTCGAGGCCGGCCAATGGAAACTCTTCGGCTTCTACTGCGTAGCCGCCTCCATCGCCGTCCTCGCCCTCCACTTCACCCTCGGCCTCTAACGCATTTTCAAGAAAAGCTCGGCCGCCAGATGCCGTGTTGAAATATCTGACCCGGCCCCGCAAGCCCCGGGAGCGCCAATCTCCGAGGAGCAGGAAGGGATAAGTGGGGGTTGGTGGGCAGGCGACTCCCGATTGGCATCCAATCCACTCGCCGCGGGCGCAATTCTCCGCGAAGCCACCCCTCCACCCCTACCCCTTCTCATCCCCCAGCAGCTTATACTCCAGGCTATCCGTCAGCGCCAGCCAGCTCGCCTCGATGATGTTATCCGATACCCCCACCGTCCCCCAGCTCGTCTTCCCATCCGTCGAGATTATCAGCACCCGCGTCCGCGCCCCCGTCCCCAGCTGCCCCCCGATGATCCGCACCTTGTAATCCTCCAGCCGCACCGAGTCGATCTGCGGATAAAACGGCCTCAGCGCCTTCCTCAGCGCCGCATCCAGCGCATTCACCGGCCCATCCCCCTCCGCCACGGTGTACTCGTGCACGTCGTTCACCCGCAGCTTCACCGTCGCCTCGCACGTATCGCAAGCCCCAGTGCCCGACCGCCGGTAAGTCGTGTGATACTCCAGCAAATCCCACATCGGCCGGTGATGCTGCAACACCTTCTGGATCAACAGCGCCAGCGACGCCTCCGCCGCCTCGAATTCATACCCCTCATTCTCCATCTGCTTCACCCGCTGCAGGATCTCGCTCACCTCCGGCGTCCCCTTCTTCAGGTCAAACCCCAGCGTCGCAGCCTTCGCCAGGATATTGCTTTGCCCGGACATATCCGAGATCACGATATTCTGCCGGTTCCCCACCAGCGCCGGGTCGATGTGCTCATACGTCCGCGCCAGCTTCTGCACCGCGTGCACATGCAGCCCCCCCTTGTGCGTGAACGCCGCCGCCCCCACGAACGGCGCCCGGATGTCATGCACCACATTCGCCATCTCATCCACGAACAGCGACACCTCCCGCAGTTGCGACAGGTCCGGCGCCACCGCGATCCCCAGCTTGATCTGCAGATTCGGGATCACCGTCACCAGGTTGCAATTCCCCACACGCTCCCCGTACCCGTTGATCGTCCCCTGCACCTGCACCGCCCCCGCACGCACCGCCGCCAGCGCATTCGCCACCCCCAGCCCCGAGTCATTGTGCGTGTGGATCCCCACCGGCATCCCCAGCTCCTTCACCACCGTCGTCGTGATCCGCTCCACCTCATCCTGCATCGATCCCCCGTTCGTATCGCACAGCACCACCATATCCGCCCCCGCGTCCCGCGCCGCCCGCACCGTCCGCATCGAGTACTCCGGGTCCTCCTTGTAACTATCGAAGAAATGCTCCGCGTCATACAGCACCTCCCGCCCATGCTTCTTCAAGTGCGCCACCGTATCCGCGATCATCGCGATATTCTCATCCAGCGACACCTGGAACACCTCCGTCACATGCAGCGGCCACGTCTTCCCCACGATGCACACCGCCGGCGTCCCCGCATCCAGCAGCAATTGCACCTGCGGATCCTCCTCCACCGCCAGCTTCCCCCTCCGCGTCATCCCGAACGCCACAATCCGCGCATTCTTCCAAGTCCTCTTCGCCGCCTCCTCAAAAAACGCAATATCCTTCGGGTTCGACCCCGGCCATCCCCCCTCGATGTAATGAATCCCGAACGCATCCAGCTTTTCCGCCACCCGGATCTTATCCAGCACGGAAAACGAAATCCCCGTCCCCTGCGTCCCATCGCGCAGCGTCGTATCATAAATCGTAACAGCGTTCTTCCTCATAAATCGGGAGGTCAACCCTATCCGAGCCCCCCGCCCCTTGCAAGGCACGGGGCACAATGGAAAAACCGGCCCCGCCTACGGCTCCACGATCTTCAATACCGGCAGCAACCCGGCAAAATCCGCGCGGTTCCGCGTAAGCAATCCGTCGAACCGGCACGCAAACGCGCCAATAAGCACATCCGCCACCGGCCGCTTCATCGAAAGCCCCCCTCGGCGCTTGTGCACGTGGGCTGCCCATGCTGCGTACGCGCACTTCGTGTCTTCCCAGAGCCAATCTTCATCATGCGCGATGCTTAGATTATCGAGAAACTCCTCCAGCAATACGCATTGCCCTTTGAAAGAGGGACCGAGTTCGACAAAGGTCACGGGGCAAATCACGAGCCCATCAGTAGCTTTTTCGTTCAGAAGACGCTCAGTCCGGCTGAAGAATCGCGGATCGTCGGTTCCTACGTCCAGTAACAGGCAGGTGTCCACCACCCAGGCCATCTCCTAGCGTTCCCCTTCCCGCAGCAGCTTCATCCATCCCGACGTCGTGGTCGGCATTCCCGAACCCACCTGCAATCGATTGATAAATCCTCGCATCGACTTCGCGCTTTTCACCTTCCGCTTCCGCACCACGCGCACCCGGCATTCGTCATCGGAAACCCTCTCCCACATGAGCGGCTGCCCCGTCTTCAGTCGAAGCTCCTTCCGCAACGACGCAGGCATGGAAACCTGGCCACGCTCGGTCAATGTAGTAACAACCCCCTTCATGCCAGCAAGGCTATCATGTATCCGCATCATGTCAATGAGCCTTGACCCCATCCCCCTCCCCGCCACAATCCCCCCCCAGATGCCCCAATCCCATTCCGGCACAATCGATTTCTCCAGCTACAAGGCCGTCCGCGACGAGATCGCCCATGAGGACAATCTCACCGGCGCCCGCCTCAGTTGGTTCCTTGCCGCACAGGCATTCCTCCTCTCCGCACTCGCCATCGCGCATACGTCCAGGGACACCACCCCTCCCAGCATCCGCAACGATTTCTTCTTCCCCCTCGTCCCCCTTCTCGCCATCGCCAGTTGCATCCTCATCCTCCTCGGCATCATCGGCGGCGCCGTCGCCATCCGCCGCTGGCGCCGCCTCCTCAACCAGATGATCCGTCAGGATCCCTCCCTCCCCGCCATCGGCCGCGATGGCTGGATCATGCGCTTCGGCTGGAGCGCCCCATTGCTCCTCCCAGTCATCTTCCTCATCGCCTGGAGCTACGTCCTCATCGCCGGCATGCTCTCCTGAGCCGGCATCCGCTCCCACCCCGCCGCGAACATCCCCGGAAATTTCTCCGTCAGGAACCCCCGGATCGCCTCCCGGAACCTCTCCACCCGGAACCGCTCCGCATTCTCCCTGCACTCCATCGCGCTGAAGCTCCTCCCCTCGCACTCCTCCACGCACCCCGCCAGGCTCTCCGCCGTTTGTTCGTCAAAGAACATCCCCGTCTTCCCCTCCACCACCGTCTCCAGCGCCCCTCCCTGCCGGTACGCCAGCACCGGCCTCCCCGCCGCCTGCGCCTCCACCGCCGTAATCCCGAAGTCCTCGATCTGCGGGTGCACAAACCCCCGGCACCGCTCAAACAAATCCCGCACCCTCTCAAACGGCTGCCGCCCCAGGAACTCCACATTCGCCCCCGCCCGCGCCCGCAGCGCCCCCGCCTCCGGCCCGTCCCCCAGCACGATCAGCCGCCTCCCCAGCCGGTTGAACGCCTCCACCGCCAGGTCCACCCGCTTGTACGCCACCAGTTCCGACACAATCAGGTAAAAATCCTCCGCCCCCCGGTCCGCTCGGAACGCCCCCACATCCACCGGCGGGTAAATCACCGTCGCCCCCCGCTCATACACCGTCCGGATCCGCTCCTGCACAAACCGCGAATTCGCGATGAAATGCGTCACCCGCTGCGCCGCCCGCCGGTCAAATGCCCGCACATACGGCGCCGCCGCCCCAAACACCGCCCGCCCCATCCATCCCAGCCCCCCCGTATAGAACGCCTGCAAATCCCACAGGTATCGCGGCGGCGAGTGGCAATAGCACACATGCGGCACCTCCTCATCCACCCCTATCCCCTTGATCACGCTCGCATCCGTGCTGAAGAGAAAATCCGTCCCCTCCTCCACCCGCAGCCCCCTCACCGCCGGCGGGAAAAGCGGCAGCATCGCCCTGTATCGCCGCACCCCGCCCACCCGCTGCAACATCGATTCATGAATCCCATGCGCCCGGATCACCTCGCTCAGCTTCGCCCGGTCCGCCACCAGCGTATAAATCGGCGCCTCCGGAAACAGCAGGCACAATTGCTCCAGCACCTTCTCCCCCCCGCGCATCCCCACCAGCCAGTGATGCGCCAGCGCGACGCGAAGTTTCCCGGACATGGGCGCACACACTCCCGGCCCCCGCCATTCCACGCAACCCTTTTCCCCTCATCCCGCGCCTATTTCCCCTCAGCCCTTCGGCACCCCCGCCCGGTACTTCAGGATGCGCACCGCCTCCAGCGTCACCAGCCCCTCCGTCACCATCTCGTCCAGCGTCGGGAGAAACGCCGCGATCTTCTCCGGCGTCTCCACGATCTCGATCACCAGCGGCAGATCCATCGAGAGCCGCAGGATCTTCGCCGTGTGCAACCGGCTGCTCGCCCCAAATCCCATCGACCCCCGCAGCACCGTCGCCCCCGCCAGCCCAGCCTCCCGCGCCTTTAGCACGATCGCCTCGTGCAGCGGCTGGTGATGCCACCGGTCGCTCTCGCCAATGTAAATGCGCAGGATTTCCCCGGAGGATGGCAGTGTCATAAAGAGCCTCGATTCAACGTTTCGCCCGCCACGAACCCGAGCCACACCCCGCCCAGGCACAGCAGCAGCGACAGGCCCACGTTCAACGCAGCATACCCCCATTGCCCCTCCCGCGCCAGGTTCAGCGTTTGCAGGCTGAACGACGAAAACGTCGTGTACCCCCCGCAGATCCCGATCATGAAAAACTGCCGCGCCAGCGGCGGCGCCATCATCCGCCCCTCCGGCCCCGTCACGGTCGCAAACACCCCGATCACGAACGACCCCGTCACATTGATCACCAGCGTCCCCGTCGGGAACCGCTCCCCGTACGCCTGCGCCACCACCCCCGATATCCAGAAGCGCAGCATCGTCCCCAGCGCCCCGCCGGCCCCGATGCACAAGGTATTCCAAATATCGCGTAACATAGTTCCTGGTCGTCGTAATGGCTACGTCGGCAGGAGTCATCAGCACTGCATGCAGGCGGTTTTCCCCGCGGCTCGGGGCGGGCCAAACTCCATTGCCCGGTTCCCCTCTCTTCTAGGCATTCACCCATCAAATGGGAAGCGCCAACCACGACCTCCTCACACCCAAAGCTCAATTTTATTCCCCGCCCCGTCCTTGAACTTCCGCGTCCCCAGCACCACGCAATCCCACAGCGCCCAGAACACCGGCACCCCCGCCAGCAGCGTCGGCACCAGTTGCACCTGGTTCTGGTCGCTCAGCACCCAGTCCTGGATTTGCTCGACCGTCTGCAGCGCGAACAGCCCCGAGAACTCCTTCCCCAGCATCACCGCCCCCGCCGCGAACATCACCAGTTGCACCGCCCCCGTCACATACCTCCCCGCATAAAACCGGTGCAGCCCGATGAACCCCACGGTCCCCGCCAGGATCAATGCCGGCAGAATCCGCTTCTTGCTCATGCCTGCGCGTTGCGCGTCAATAATCCGCCTGCGCCCCGCCGATATTCTTCCGCTGGATCCACGGCATCAGCCCCCGCAGCCGCTCCCCCACTTTTTCAATCGGGTGCGTCGTCCCCGCCTTCAGCAGCTTCGTGTACCGCTTCCGCCCCGTCTTCGTCTCCTTGATCCACTCTTTCGCGAACTTCCCGCTCTGGATATCCTTCAGCGCCTCTTTCATCCGCTTCTTCACGGTCTTGTCCACGATCTTCGGCCCCACCGATACATCTCCCCACTTCGCCGTCTCCGAGATGGAAAATCGCATCCCGCTGATCCCCGCCTCGTTGATCAAATCCACAATCAGCTTCAGCTCGTGCAGGCACTCGAAGTACGCCATCTCCGGCTGGTACCCCGCATCCACCAGCGTCTCGTATCCCGCCTGGATCAGCGCCGTCACCCCGCCGCACAGCACCGTCTGCTCGCCAAAGAGGTCCGTCTCCGTCTCTTCCTTGAAACTCGTCTCGATCACCCCGCCTCGCGTCCCCCCGATTCCCTTCGCCCACGCAAGCGCCATCTTCTTCGCCTTCTTGCTCGGGTTTTGATAAATCGCGATCAGCGACGGCACCCCTTTCCCTTCGGTAAACTGACGCCGCACAATATGCCCCGGCCCCTTCGGCGCCACCATGATCACATCCACGTCCGCCGGCGGCACCACGGTCTTGAAGTGGATCGCGAACCCGTGCGAAAACAGCAGCGTCTTCCCCTTCTTCAGGTGCGGCGCGATATCCGCGTCGTACACCGCCGCGATCCTCGTATCCGGCACCGCCACAAAAATAACATCCGCCCGCTTCACCGCCTCCGCCGTGTCCACCACCTCGAATCCCTTCTCCTTCGCCACCGCCCGCGACTTGCTCTCCGGATACAATCCGACGATCACCTTCACCCCGCTGTCCTTCAGGTTCAGCGCGTGCGCGTGGCCTTGCGAGCCAAAGCCGATCACGGCCGCGGTTTTGTCTTTCAGGGGTTCGAGCGTCGCGTCTTTGTCGGTATAAATCTTGGCTGCCATAAATAAAAGGGGTCGCGATCCTACGGGAGCCGTCCCGCGAATGCAAAGCCGTTTCGCTTTTTATTGCGCCCTCACTGCTTCCGCGCCAGCGCCACACGTCCCGTCCGCGTCAGGTCCCGCACCCCGAAGGGCTCCATCAACATCAAGAACTTGTCGATCTTGCTCTCATCCCCCGTGATCTCGATGGACACATTCTTGAGCTGCACATCGATGATCTTCGCCCGGAAGATATCGCAGATTTGCATGATCTCCGCCCGCGACTTCGAGTCCACGCTCACCCGCACCAGCAGCAGCTCACGGTCCACGTACTCCCCTTCGCGGAAGTCCTGGATCTCAATCACCTCCACCAGCTTGTTCAGTTGCTTCACCACCTGGTCCAGCACCGCGTCATCCCCGCGCACCACGATCGTCATCCGCGATGTCCCCTCGTCCAGCGTCGGCCCCACATTCAGCGTGTCGATATTGAACCCCCGTCCGCTGAACATGCCCGCGATCCGCGTGAGCACGCCAAACTTGTTTTCAACCCGCACGGAGATGGTATGTCGCATGGAAAAGGGGCGCTGATGTTCGCCGAATTCACTCTTTCGTCAAACGCAAAAAACCGCACCCTTATTCGCCAGGATAGATCCCGCTCCCCGCCAGCATCGCCGCCACCCGCTCCATCGGCAGCCCTATCACATTGCTCCGCGACCCCTCGATCTCCGCGATCAGCCCCACCGGGTCCTCCTGCGCCGCCTGTGCCGCATAAGCCCCAGCCTTGTCCAGCACATGCACCAGCCGGCAATACTCCTCGATCTCCCCCGCCCCCATCGCCCGGAATCGCACCTGCGACACCTCCACGATCCCCCCCACCCGTCCCGCCGTCCGATGCTCCATCCACACCCCGGAGAACACCTGGTGCGTCCGCCCGCTCAAGGCCCCCAGCATCTCCCGCGCCGCCTCCATGCTCCCCGGCTTCCCCAGCGCCACCCCGTCCAGCGCCACCAGCGTATCCGCCGCCACCACGCACGCCCCCGGCCGCAGTGCCGCCACCGCCGCCCCTTTCCGCCGCGCATTCAGCAGCACGGTCTCCCGCACGGTCAGGTGCGCCGGCGTCACCTCCTCCACCTCCGCCGTCACGATCTCAAACCGGTACCCGGCCTCCGCCAGCAATTCCCTCCGCCGCGGCGAGGACGACGCTAGGATCAACGGCGCGCGCGCGGCCATCGCAGCCACCCCTCCTCCTACTTCGGCGGCGGCAGCGTCGGCAGCTTCATCTCCGTGTACGTCGCCGGCACCTGGTACTCGTTCGGGTCCACCGCCTGCTCCGTCGCGGAGACAATCTCCGTCTCGATCTTCTGCCCGTTGAAATCCGTCTCGGTCTTCACCGGCACCCCCGGCAGCACGCTCAAGTCCGGCGCGAACGCCTTGGTCATATCCGCCAGCCCACCCTTCCGGAATTTCGCCAGCGCATCGGTCACCTCCTTCGCGTTCGGGAAATCCGCCGACATCCAGATCGTCGCCTTCAGCGGCCCGTTGCTGAATGTGTACTCCGCCGCGTTATATCCGTTGATCTTGTCCGTCTTCCCCGTCGCCACCGGCGCCGCCGGGCTCGTCACCATCGTTGCCCCACCCGCATCCTGCATCTGCTTCGCCATCTTCTCCGCCATCTCCTTGCTCGCCGCCGCCGGGATCACGATATACGCCTTCTGCCCGTGCATCAGCGTGGTGATATCCCCCGTCGACGCATCGGTGATCGTGCTCACCTCCGGCGAGACATCCGTCCGCACCTTGTCCCCGCTCACCTTCACCGTAATCTCACCGCTCTGTCCCACGCTGTTCACCTTTTGCACGATGACGACATCCGCGCGCGCCAGGCCCGCCGCGATTAACAGGAGCGCCGTCAGGGCGAGGGGTGATTTCATCCGCCTCTCATAAATCCGCCCCGCGCGGAATACAAACGCAATCCCGCCATTCACTCCCCGCCCCGGCGCCGCAGCACACGGATCAACTCCCGCCCCTCACGCCCTTCGAACGTCCGCCCCGGCACCCACTCCCGCTCCAACTCAAACTCCCTCGAAAACAACCCCTCCAGCTCCCCCACCGTCACCCCATACGGCGGCTGCCGCTCCACCGCCGGCTCCA
>Ga0182024_10025011_pt1 | contig 10573 bp, 9 predicted proteins | sample P32metaG_FD_120480 | JGI IMG/M metagenome (GOLD analysis project Ga0182024, IMG submission 120480) | Permafrost microbial communities from Stordalen Mire, Sweden - P3-2 metaG (Illumina Assembly) | ecosystem: Environmental > Terrestrial > Soil > Wetlands > Permafrost | place: Sweden: Stordalen...
AATTATATCAATATCGCCAAAATCGCGGTTTTGTCCGATTTCAGGGTCCAATCGGACAAAACTGTTTCACATGAAACATTTCGGTACGAATGACGGTTAGCGCAAACGCACTTTTGCAAGGCTCGGCGAGGTCTGAATTGGGGATTCGGCGCAAGCGGAAATTTACAATAGGTTTATGTTTTGGTCTTATGGTTTTTAAAAACTATCTTCCTGGCTGGGGGAGTTTTCAAGAATCCAGATTTAAAGTCAAAGGGCGGCGCGAAGCGCCGCCGCCTTCGGCAGTCATGATCCTTGAGTTCAAAGTACAGATAGGCTTTTCTGACGCCATGCGATGAATGGGAAGGTGTGGCCGGAGCGGCCGTTTCCTTGATGGGAGGGGTTGCGCGACAGGGATTTGTCTTCTCTTCTTGAAACGGCCTCGAAGGCGTCCCATCCTTCCAGACGCGCGCTTCACGCGCTCTCTCCAGTCGCCCGCTTCCACTGCGTTCGCTACGCGAAACACTTCGCTCGCAATGGAACCTCGGGCTTCCTTCCGCTCAGGATGATGGCAAAGCATTTGCCACGCTAAACGACCTCGACAGTCGCGGCCTCGTAGAGCGCTCCGATAGCAGAATGGGCGCGGAAGATGCTTTCGGGCAATAATTCGACTTCGTTGGTTGCGGCGCGGTCAAGCAGGGCTTCGATCCGCGCCTTTGAGCACGCCAGAATACCGGGGTCCAGGCGGCCTTCGTTTATCGCCGCGACGATCGCCTGGGCAAACCCCTTAGCGCGGCCGGAATCGGTGAAATGCGCGCAGACCATCACCATGTCGCAGCCGGATTCGAGCAACCGAACCGCGGACTCTGGCTTGTCGAAAACGCCCTTCATCGCGCCCATGCCGATATCGTCGGAGACGGCGACGCCCTCATACCCAAGTTCCTCGCGGAGAATGCCGGTCAGGAAACGGTGCGAGAGCGTGACCGGGTTGTCCGGATCGATGGAGGGATACAGAATATGCGATGTCATGATCATGGAAAGCCCCGCTTTTATCGCGGCGGCGAAAGGCTTTAGCTCGCGGGCGCGCAATCCGTCGAGGATGAGCGTTTGCGATGGCAGGCCAAGATGGGAATCGATGCTGGTATCGCCATGTCCGGGAAAATGCTTGCCGCAGGCGAGGACTTTTTCGGCTTGCATGGCTTCGATGAAGGGCAGGGCGGCTGCGATGACGGCCTCCGGCGTTGTCCCGAAGGCGCGGGGCCCAATCACCGGATTATCGGGGTTCGTGTGAATGTCGAGCACGGGCGCGAAATTGAGGTTTATGCCGAGGGAGGAAAGCTCACGTCCCATCGCGCGGCCGACTTCGGCCGAATGCTCCGCCCATCGCGCGGCATAGGCGAAGCGCGTAAGCGGCGGCGGTGTCCGGCACACGCGGCCGCCCTCATTGTCGATCGCGATAAGCATCCGCTCGCGGCCTGTCGCAGCGCGAATATCGGCGATCAGGCGGGCGTGGCTTTCAAGCCAGGCCTCATAGGGAAGATCATGGCGGAAATTGCTCTTGAAGAGGATGACGCCTGCGGGCCGAAGACTGGAAAGAAGGGCGCGGTCGTGATCATCGAGAACCGGCGAGGGCTTGAGCCCGATGAGAAAATGCGTTCCGGTGGAGGCGATGGCGTCGCGGGGCATGCGGTTCACTTCGATCATGGGAAAAGGTTAAGCCGAATGTGGCTTGGCGCCGCCCTGCAGCCAAATCTGCGTCATGCCGCCGAAGCCCAATCCGAGCGAGCCCCATAAGACCGCTCGCGCGCCGATCGACGCAAGGCGAAAATTCCACAGGACATTTGCCGGAAAACCGGCCGGAACTTCATCGACGGGAGGCATCGCCAGGGAGGCGATACCCGCCATCACGACGAAGACGGCGGCCGCGATGAGTGTACCGTTCCATGCGCCGAGCCTCGCCGCAAGGGGCAGGGCGAGCATCGCGGCGAGGATCATAGCGAGGAAAGAAATAGCGAGTAGTGCGAAATAAAGCGCGGTCCGCGCGCCGATTGTCGCCGCCTCGCCGATCGCTGGCGGATTGGCCGGATATTTCAGCTCCGGCACGAGCACGAGGGCGACGAAGCCGGCAGCCGCGAGCAAGGCGGAGAGTGTGCGCGGATCAAATTCTCCCACACGCCCATAAGCGAGGGCAAAAGCCAAGCTGAATAGGCCGCCGAGTGCGGCGCCATAAACAAGGCTCGCGGTAAAGAGTCCAGCGCCGCGCTGCACGCTCCGGCTCACGATTTCCGTCGCCGGCGTTTGCCCGGCCGCCGCATCCGCAGCACTTTCAAAGGCGATAGCGCGTTCGATCGAAGGCTCCCCCGCGACAGACGCAAAGGCAGCCGCAAGCATCCCCGCGAGGAGTCCGGCGAGCAGACCGCGCAGGAGAAGACCGCTAACCACACACCCGCCCCTTTAGTGACAAGGAAAAGCCATGATGTGTCGGCCATCGTGCAAAAATTCATGCAGATAATGGCCGGAGATGAGCGACGTCGCGCCTTGTTCGGCGCCAACGAAATAGATGACAAGGAGAGCCAGAATACCGGCGAATGCGGCCCAAAGGAGAATCTCGCCGATGGGGATTGGAACCGGCCGGGTTGCCGGAGCATGGATAAGGCTGCTCATGTCCTTCCTCACTGGGATCGATCACTGGCTTTCGCGCGTGCCGCTCGGAAAAGAAAGCTGTGCACGAACCGGGCGCATGGGGAAGGCCGCACCCTAGGAGCGGTTGGAATGTCTGTCAACGCGGCGAGAGCCTGGGCGAAATTGCTGTTAGCCCCCGTCAGCCGGCGGCAGCCCCGATCCTGTTGCTGCCACTCGCGACCCTGAAGTTATTCAGGCTTGGTCGCTTGCGCGGTTTTGATTAGGATGACGGCGAGCGCGAGGGCATTTCCAACCTAGCCATAACAAAATTGTCTTGCCTTTCCACCAGTCTATCAGGCAAAGCTGCGCGCCGCCGCCTAGGGAGCAAAAGTTATGCGTTCGTCAAAAACTGCCCAGACCCGCCTAAGAAGCAATCGTGGATTGTTCGAAATGGCCGCCGCGGCGGGCCTGACGATAGCGGGGCTCCTCGTGCTCGGCGATCCGCCGCTTCCGGTTCTGGCGCAAGGCGCGGGCGTGCCGGTCAATGAGCTGATGGCGGATGAGGCTTTGCCCGACATCGCCCTTGGTGCGAGCAATGCGCCAGTCACGATCATCGAATATGCTTCGATGACCTGCGTGCATTGCGCGGCGTTTTATGCCACGACCTTTCCGGAATTAAAAAGCAAATATATCGATACCGGCAAGGTCCGTTTTATCCTGCGGGAATTTCCCCTCGACCCTTTGGCGGCCGCCGGTTTCATGGTGGCGCGCTGCGCCGGGGATGACAAGCGAAATGCCATCGTCGATCTCCTGTTCTCCCAACAGAAAAACTGGGCCTTCACGGAGAAGCCGGTCGAAGCCTTGGCGGGTCTCCTCAAGCAAACCGGGATGAGCCAAGGCAGTTTCGAGGACTGCCTCAAAAACCAGGATCTCTACAATAAGATTGCCAAGGTGCATGACCAGGCGGCCGAGAAATTCGGCGTCAAGGCCACGCCGACCTTCTTCATCAACGGCAGGAGAGAGAACGGCGAATTACCCCCGGACGCACTCGCAAAATTGATCGATCCCTTGGTGAAAGGCTAAGCGGATCAAAACCGTCATTGTGCGAGAGGATAGACTGACGCGGGCGAGTTCTTCCGCAAAGCTCAAAACATGTCGAGTGAAACCCGCGCTTCATCCGACATGCGTCCCTGGTCCCACGGCGGATCGAAAACCACCGCAACAGTAACACCGAGAACGCCCGAAACCGCGCCAACCACCGCCTCGATCGACCTTGCGATTTCGCTCGCCACCGGGCAGCCCGGCGCGGTCAAGGTCATATCGATCTTGACAAGGCGATCGTCGCCAATATCGACTTTGTAGATCAGACCGAGCTCGTAAATATCGCAAGGAATTTCAGGATCGAACACGGTTTTCAGGGCAGCGACGATGTCGTTTGTATAGCGCCCGCGTTCGGCTTCCGGTACCAATGGATCGAAGAGCCATTGCGGCATGTTCGGCATGACGTCCTGGTCTTCAACGGTTTCTTGGGTTTCGACCGGTTGGGCTTCGATGGATTGGGCTTCAGCCATATCCGATTCCTCTTTTGTCAAGCAAATAGGCCTTCGGCTTTGATCAAGGCTTCGGCGAGCTTATCGACTTCCTCGAAGGTATTGTAGAGCGCGAAGGAAGCCCGGCAGGTCGCGGTGACGCCGAAACGCGCAAGAAGAGGCTGGGCGCAATGGGTTCCTGCGCGCACGGCGACGCCTTTTCGATCAAGGATCGTGCCAATGTCATGCGGATGCGCACCTTTCATGTTGAAGGAAATAATGGCGCCCTTGCCTTTGGCGCGGCCAAAGATGCGCAGCGAATTGATCCGCGACAAACGTTCGTGTGCATAATCGCTCAAAGCCATTTCATGTGCATGAATGCGTTCGCGGCCGATCCGCCGCATGTAGTTCATCGCCGCGCCGAGCCCGATCGCCTGCACGATCGGCGGGGTTCCCGCTTCGAAACGATGCGGTGGATCGTTATAGGTCACGCGATCCATGGTGACTTCCTCGATCATCTCGCCGCCGCCAAGGAAAGGCGGCAATTTCTCCAGCCATTCTTTTTTTCCATAGAGCGCTCCGACCCCGGTCGGCCCATAGAGCTTATGGCCGGTGACGCAATAGAAATCGGCATCGAGGTCAACCACATCGACATCGAGATGAACCGCGCCTTGCGAACCATCGATCAAGACGGGTATGCCGCGCTCATGCGCGATCCTGACGATCTCCTTCACCGGCGTCACCGTGCCGAGCACATTCGACATATGGGTGAGGGCAATGATCTTGGTCTTCGCGCTCAACGCCCGCTCGAACGTATCAAGCGAAAAGTTTCCCTCGTCGTCGACATCCACCCATTTCAGGACGGCGCCCTTGCGCTCGCGAAGAAAATGCCAGGGCACGATATTGGCGTGGTGCTCCATGATCGAAAGGACGATCTCATCGCCCTCTTTGATGAAAGCCTCGCCAAATGAAGCCGCGACCAGATTGATGGCTTCGGTCGCCGATTTCGTAAAGACGATCTCGTCAGTCGAGCCGGCGTTGAGGAAGGCACGCACGCTTTCCCGCGCGGCCTCATAGGCGTCCGTCGCGGCATTGGCGAGATGATGCAGACCGCGATGAACGTTGGCATATTCGTGGTAGGTCGCGTGAACCATCCGGTCGACGACTTCCCTTGGTTTTTGCGCCGACGCGGCATTATCGAGATAAACCAGCGGTTTCCCATAAACCTCGGTCGAAAGGATCGGGAAATCCTCACGGAGGCGGGCGACATCTAGGGGCGCGTCCACGGCTATATGTTTGTTCATGCGTTGCTCCTATCCGGGATGCGCCAAGTCGAAATCCAAATCCATAGCCGCTACACGTTCGCGCCAGCCGGTACTGGCGGCACAAGCGCTTTATGCCGGGCCGCAAGCCAAGCCCTCACCTCGCACCGGAAGGCATTGATCAATCCGTCATGCCCAAGACCGTCGATCAACTCTCCCGCGAAGGCTTCCAACAGAAGCGCCTCGGCTTCGGGGAGGGGCAGCCCTCTCGTTTGCAGGTAGAACAATTGGTCGTCGTCCAAACTGCCGCAGGTGGCGCCATGCCCGCAGACAACATCGTCGGCGAAGATTTCAAGCTCCGGCTTATTGTTCATCGCGGCCATGTCGGACAAAAGCACAGCTCTGCTAAGCATCTTACCGTCGGTCTTTTGCGCGCCCGGCGCGACATGGATTTTTCCTTGGAATACGCCGGTGGCTTCCTCGTCGAGAATATATTTGAAGGTCTCGCGGCTGACGCAAGCTTGCGCGGCGTGCTCGACGTGCAAGGTCGTATCGGCATGCTCGCGGCCGCCAAGAAGGGAAATTCCGCTTAGCGAGGCTTCCGCCCCTCTGCCGTCGAACCGCACAAATATCTGGCGCCGGACAAGGCCGATGCCGGAGACGAGCGCGAAACTATCGAATTTTGCATCGGCGCCAAGCCGCGCCATCATGGTTTCGAGGCGCATACTGCCCGGCGCGGTTCCCGTCACCATGGCGGTATGAGCGAGAGTCGCTCCGTCGCCGATGGAGACGATCAGACAGGCGTTGGCTTGGGCTGTAGGGACTGTTCCCGCGTGATGTGCGGCATGGCAGGATTCGGCGAGACGAATCGAGGCGCCCGCGCCAATAATCAAGGCCGAACGGGAGAAATGTGCGGCGGGCACGGGCGAAGCCGTGACATGAATGAGATGAACGGGATCGGCGAGCACGGTTCCAGGCGCTACCTCGATCACAACGCCGTCCTGCATCAAAGCCGCGTTCAATGCGACGATTGACTCCCGTGCGCCAAGATCTTTCGCAAGATCTTGCCCAAGATCTTGGGAAGACAGCAGCGCGATCAGATCGGGCCGCCCCTCGGTCAACACGCAGGCGAGCGAACTGACCTTTAATCCTTCCGGCAAACCGCTCGACAATTCCGGCGCGAAGAAGCCATCGACAAGGACAAGACGCGGCGCCGCCGCTTCACCCGTAGCCGCGAATTCCTCGCGCAAAGCGCTGTGCACTGTGGCTCCGGGGGCCGTCGCGACCGGCAAGGCATCGCGCATGAGCGTGCGCAAATCGGTATAATGCCAAGCCTCGATGCGACGATGCGGCAGCCCCGACGCGGCGAAGACCCGAAACGCGTCTTCGCGCCATTTGGCAACGCAAGCGTTGCCGGGCAGCCTTGCCTTGGACTCATCGAAGGTGCTGGCGAGGAAAATCTCGGCGGCCGTTCTCGCTTGGAGGATATTAGCGCTCATTTGAACCTTAATCTCTATGCGACGGCCGGAACGGCATTGTAATCGCGGTATCCGCTCTTTTCGAGTTCAACCGCCAATTCCTTGCCGCCGCTGCGCATGATCCGGCCATGCGCCATTACGTGCACCGTGTCCGGCACGACATAGTCGAGAAGACGCTGGTAATGGGTAATGACGAGAAAACCGCGGCCGGGGGCGCGCAGCGCATTGACGCCACCGGCAACCACCCGCAAGGCGTCGATGTCGAGGCCTGAATCGGTTTCGTCGAGAATGGCGAAGGAAGGCTCAAGCAGCGCCATCTGGAGAATATCCATGCGTTTTTTTTCGCCGCCGGAAAAACCGACGTTGAGTGCGCGCTTCAACATTTCCTGGCTGATCTTGAGCTTATTGGCGGCGGCCTTGACCCGTTTCATGAAATCCGGAGTGGACAACTCTTCTTGTCCTCGCCGCTTGCACTGTGCGTTCACAGTCGCCTTGAGAAAGGTCAAGGTTGCAACGCCCGGAATTTCGATCGGATATTGGAACGCGAGGAAAAGACCCTTGGCGGCGCGGACATCCGGCTCAAGGTCTAGAAGGCTTTCGCCATTCAGCAGAATGTCGCCGCTCTCAACCATGTAGTCCTTGCGGCCGGCGATGACATGCGACAAGGTCGACTTGCCGCTACCATTCGGTCCCATGAGCGCTGCAACCTCTCCGTCCCGAACCGTGAGGTCGAGATCATCAAGGATCTTGCGTCCATTGATGGAGACGCTGAGGTTCTTCACTTCGAGCACGATTTTCTCTTCCTCACTTAATATTTGGAGGCCGCAGACGCATTGTCCGCTTGGCCAGCCCAATGCCTCGCCCCGAGCGAGCGATCAGCCGACGCTTCCCTCAAGCGAAATCGCGATCAATTTCTGTGCTTCCACCGCGAATTCCATCGGCAGCTGCTGCAAGACGTCGCGAACGAAGCCATTGACGATCAGGGCCGTTGCCTCCTCGGCCGAAAGCCCGCGCTGCATGCAAAAAAACAGCTGGTCCTCGGAGATTTTCGAAGTCGTTGCCTCATGTTCGAATTGCGCGCTGGGATTTTTCGATTCGATATAAGGCACCGTATGGGCGCCGCAGGAATTGCCGATGAGCAGCGAATCGCAATTTGTGAAATTTCGCGCGCCCGTGGCCTTCCGATGCGCCGAAATCTGACCGCGATAGGTGTTTTGCGATCTACCCGCCGAGATTCCCTTCGATATCACCCGGCTCGTTGTGTTCTTGCCGAGATGGATCATCTTGGTCCCAGAATCGACCTGCTGGCGGCCATTGGAAATCGCGATCGAGTAGAACTCGCCGCGCGAATTGTCACCGCGCAGGATACAGGACGGATATTTCCAGGTGATCGCGGATCCGGTCTCGACCTGAGTCCAGGAAATCTTGGAATTTGCGCCCCGGCAATCGCCGCGCTTGGTGACGAAATTATAGATTCCGCCGCGACCGTCCGCGTCACCAGGATACCAGTTCTGCACGGTCGAATATTTGATCTCGGCATCGTCATGGGCGATGAGCTCGACGACTGCCGCATGCAGCTGATTCTCGTCGCGCTTGGGCGCCGTGCATCCTTCGAGATAGGAAACATAGCTGCCCTTGTCGGCGATGATCAGGGTGCGTTCGAACTGGCCCGTGTTTTGTTCGTTGATCCGGAAATAGGTCGAGAGCTCCATCGGGCAGCGGACACCCGGCGGGACATAGACGAAGGAGCCATCGGAGAACACGGCGCTGTTCAAGGTCGCATAATAGTTGTCGGTCGTCGGCACTACCGATCCGAGATATTTTTGGACGAGTTCCGGATGCGAATGCACGGCCTCCGAGATTGGGCAGAAAATCACCCCGGCTTTGGCAAGCTCTTCCTTGAAGGTGGTGACGACCGAGACGGAATCGAACACGGCATCGACCGCGATCCGGCGATCCGGGCTGATGCCCGCGAGAGCCTCCTGTTCGCGCAGCGGAATGCCGAGTTTGGCGTAGACCTTAAGAAGCTCCGGATCGACGTCTTCGAGCGACTTCGGGCCGGCCGCTGTTTTGGGCGCCGAATAATAGTAAATGTCCTGAAAATCGATCTTCGGATACTCGACCCTCGCCCAGCGCGGCTCGGTCATTGTTAGCCAGCGCCGATAGGCGCCGAGCCGCCATTCGGTCAGCCAGGCGGGCTCGTTCTTTTTCGCCGAGATGAAACGAACAGTCTCCTCGTTGAGGCCCTTCGGCGCCTTGTCGGATTCAATGTCGAAGCAATATCCATACTTATATTCGCTGACGTCGATCGCCTTCACGCGATCGACGGTCTCTTGGACCGCAGCCATACCCTTCTCCTCACCTTGGCGGTTTCAAGGACCGCTGGTTCAGATATCGTAACCTACCATATATCGTAACGTATCTTAATCTTGAAACGTGTCTTAATTTATTAAACGTGCCTCATACCTAACGTATCCCAATTATGGGCTTGGAAGGCGTCTTGCAGCCCTTCGCCGGGAAGCAGCCGGATGCTTATGCGGCGGGCTTGTCCCGCCTTGCCTGGATTGATTTCACCGTCTTTACAAGAGCTTGCACGAAGGAAACACAATCTTCCCGTCGCGAATTCCAGCCGAGGCTGACCCTGATTGCACCCATCGCCAGCGCCGGTTCCACGCCCATCGCGCTCAACACATGCGACCGTTGCACCTTCCCCGATGAACAAGCCGAACCCGACGATACCGCGAAACCCTCCATATCCAAAGCCATAAGCAACACTTGCGCTTCGATGGAGGAGAGGCCGAAGCAGGAGGTATTCGGCAACCTTGGCGCGCCAGCGCCGAAGAACACAACGCCGGGCAAGGCACGCGCGATCTCCGCCTCCATTTCGTCCCGCCAGAGAGACAGCGCCGTGGTTTGCTCCCCTAGCCGGGCCTTCGCGGCAGCAAGACCTGCGGCCATTCCGGCAATTGCGGCAATATTTTCGGTTCCCGCGCGCAACCCCCGCTCTTGGCCGCCGCCGCGCAGGAGCACATCTTCTATGTGGTAAGAGCCGGAGCCAAAGCACAGTGCTCCGGCGCCCTTCGGCCCGCCAAATTTATGTGCCGAAAAGACGATCGCATCGGCACCCAGGCTGCCAAGCTCACAAGGGATCTTTCCCGCTGCCTGAACCGCGTCGCAGATCAGACCCCCCCCCGCCGCATGGACGATCTCCGCGGCCGCCGCAACCGGTTGCACCACTCCGGTCTCGTTGTTGGCGGCTTGAATGGCCAACATAATTCGATGCCCGGCGGCGCTCGCGCGTGCAACCGCCGCGTCAAGGGCCTCGAGATCGAGCACGCCCAAAGGCGTCAAACCGACAAGTTCAAGTTGCATGGGCGCGAAACGGTGGCCTGCAAGGACCGCCGAATGTTCCCCGGCGCCCGCTAAGAGCCGGTCGAACGGCCTTGATTTTTCGCCGGAAGTCTCGATATGGGGCGTCAGCACCAAATTCAGTGCCTCGGTTCCTCCGGACGTGAAAACGACGTTTTTTGGCGCTGCGCCGGCAAAAGCAGCTACCTCGGCCCGAGCGCTGTCGATCGTGGCTCGCGCAGCCCGCCCTTCGGCGTGAACGGAAGAGGCATTGCCACAAAGGTCGAAGGCCGCGCACATTGCGTCGCGCGCCGCTGGATGCAGAGGCGCGGTGGCATTATGATCGAGATAGATGGAA
>Ga0182024_10025012_pt1 | contig 10573 bp, 8 predicted proteins | sample P32metaG_FD_120480 | JGI IMG/M metagenome (GOLD analysis project Ga0182024, IMG submission 120480) | Permafrost microbial communities from Stordalen Mire, Sweden - P3-2 metaG (Illumina Assembly) | ecosystem: Environmental > Terrestrial > Soil > Wetlands > Permafrost | place: Sweden: Stordalen...
GAAGCCATGGCTCGTCTGTTTTGGCCCAATGGCGACCCGCTCCAGGATCGTTTGCTGATTGGCAGACTCGTGCGGCCAGAGTACGAGAAAGATCCCGCCCGTCAAATCGTCGGCATCGTCGGTGATATTCGAGACGCCCGGCTGGACGCCGCTCCTCGGCCCGCCATGTATGTTCCAATAGCGCAACTGCCCGACGGAATCAACGCACTCAACCTCCGCCTTCTGCCCATTGCCTGGATCGTCCGCGCCTCCACGGAGCCGCATTATCTGAGCGCCGCAATCCAGGAACAGTTGCGCAAGGGGACCGGACAACCTGTCACCAGGATCCGCTCCATGGACGACGTAACCGCGCAATCCACCGCCCGCGCGCAGTTAAATACATTGTTGATGAGCATGTTCGGATGCTCAGCCCTGCTGCTCGCAGCCATCGGCATCTACGGGTTGATTTCGTACTCGGTCCAGCAGCGCACACCGGAGATCGGAATTCGGCTGGCTTTGGGCGCCGAAGTGAGCAAGGTGCGCAACATGATCGTCTTTCAAGGCATGCGTCTGACGTTGATCGGTGTCGCGCTCGGCATGGGCGCTTCCTTCGCCATGACGCGCCTCATTGCGACTTTTCTTTTCGGCGTCACCCCCTGGGACCCTGTGGTTTTCTCCACGGTGCCAGTCCTGCTGGCCGCCATAGGATTCCTCGCCGCCTGGCTGCCCGCGCGTCGTGCAACACGCATCGATGCAATCGCTGCGCTTCGATATGAATGAACCGCGCACAATTCAGCGCAGCGTTATTCTCATCGCCGCCGTCGCCATCGGCGTCTCCCTAAGCCTTGCGGAACTGAACGACAAACTCTCGCCCGCGCTCGATCATCCCGCCATCGACTATTTCAATTCCTCGAAGCATCCGCCCCGCGACCTCGTAGCCGATTTGAAGCGCAAAGTCGAGGATGGAAAAATCCAGCTGAAGTTCGACGGCGAAACAGGCTACCTGCGGGCATTGCTTCAGGCCCTCAACGTCCCCATCGAATCGCAAATGGCCGTCTTTTCGAAAACCAGCCTGCAAGCCGCGCGCATCGAACCCAGCAACCCGCGCACCATCTTTTTCAACGACGCGGTGGCGGTCGCTTGGGTCCACGGCGGCTTCATCGAATTGGCCGCGCAAGATCCCGAGCAGGGCCTGATGTTCTATACCGTGGATCAGCAATTCGGCGCGCGCCCGGTCTTCATCCATCGTGACGATTGCCTCGCTTGCCACCGCTCCGATATCAGCCTCGGCGTACCCGGCATGATCGTACGCAGCTTCTACACCATGCCCGACGGCGGTCCCAAACTCATTCTCGGCGGATTCATCACCGACCATCGCAGTCCATTCGAAGAGCGCTGGGGCGGCTGGTATGTCACCGGCGCGATGGCGCATGGCCGCCACATGGGCAACGCCCTGCTCGTCGACGCCGATCATCCGGAGTCGATGATCACCCACCAGACCCTGCACGAGTCCTCGCTCGAAAGCAAGTTCGACACCAGCCATTATCTTTCCGCCCACAGCGACCTCGCGGCGCTACTGGTTTTCGATCATCAGGCGTACATGATGAATCTGATCACGCGCGTCGGATGGGAAGTTCGCTGCGCTTTGTATGACAAGGCGACCCCGCGAGCGCTCAACCAGCTGCTTCGTGAATCCGCGAATGAGCTGGTGGATTATATGCTCTTCATCGATGAAGCGCCGCTCCCAGGTCCACTGCACGGCACTTCCGGATTCACCACAAAGTTCGCCGCCGAGGGACCGTTCGACAGCCACGGCCGCTCACTCCGGCAGCTCGATCTGAATTCACGCCTGCTGCGCTATCCATGCAGCTACATGCTCTACAGCAAGGCGTTCGACAGCCTGCCAGAGCAAGCTCGTAATGCGATCTATCAACGCATGTGGCAAGTGTTATCGGGTGCGGAGAAGGGAAGCCGCTATGCCCGCCTTTCCCTGGCCGATCGTCAAGCCATAGTCGAAATCCTGCGCGACACTAAACCCGGCCTGCCAAGCTATTTCCAGAAATGACAGGGCATTGAAGGCGGACAGTTCTTTTTGGTCTGGCGCTGTGCATCACCTGCCTCGCTGAACCGACGCCGAATCTGGAAGTGGTCGTGCCGCCCGCTGCGGCGCATCCCCAAGATTGGCTCCGCCTCCAAATTCGCGACAATCCGAAGCCGGATTATCGGGGCAAATCAGCGGGCTCTCTGGCGGAGTTCGTCGCGCCGGATGTGATCTCGAAAATCGACGCCGATCAATACGCCGGTCCTCCTGACGATGTCCGCCGCTACCTCACCGCCATGCCCACCGCCGCGGCCCAATACTTCGGTCCATCCCTGGAACTCTGCGTGGCGCGCGCCAATCCCAACGGGCCCCCGAACGGCGCAGGGCTCGCCTTCACCAGCACATCCACCATTACTTTCGAAAGCGGCAGGAGTGGCAAGCTAGCGGTCGCCACCGTTTATGTGTCCAGGGCTGCGGGTCCTAACCCTGGTTTTAGGCCCAAGGTGTTTGGCTTGTCTCGTACTCCCGATTGCATCGGGCTTGATAAAGTACCGGTCGATAGCCTTTATGTGAGCTACGTCGACCCTGACGGTTACACTTGGGCCTTCGCGGTCCCGTTGCAGAGGAAGAAGTAGCTGTCCCTTGAGTTGTCTCCCTTTCGAAGGCCCTATATAGATCGATCGTCCCCGCGGCTACACCCGGCGAAACCAGCGCGTAGGCCAGGACCGTCATAATGAGGAAGATCTGGATGACCGCCTGCGAAGTTATCACAACGCGCATTTTCAGCTGCCTGGTTTTAGCTGCGGCGGCGTATGGGCAGCAAATCTCTATTGAACCGCCTGCCGGGCCGAGCGTCCACCAGCTGAAGGAACAGGCCCGGCCCGATCGGCTCCGCATCGACTCCTCGCTGGTGCTGGTTCCCGTGGAAGTGAGCGATGGGCTGAATCGTCCCGTCAGCGGACTGGAAAAAGAAAATTTCCACCTGTTCGACGACCAAGTGGAGCAGAAGATCGTCACCTTTGCGATGGAGGACGATCCCATCGCGGTGTGCCTGGTCTTCGACATCAGCGGAAGCATGGCGTCGGATCTGCGCGAAATGCGGCATGCCGCATCGCAGTTTTTCAGGACCGCCAATCCCGGCGACGAGTTCTGCCTGGTAGAGGTTTCCAGTCTTGCTCAATTGGCGGTGCCATTGACTCAGAACGCGTCCGATGTCGATTACAAGCTGATGTTCAGCCAAGGTGGGGGATCCACGGCGCTGCTGGATGGAATCTACCTGGCGCTGAATGCAGTGAGGAAATCGAAGAACTTAAGGAAGGCGCTGGTTATTATTTCCGACGGAGGTGAAAATCACAGCCGCTATACTCCACGCGAAGTGCAGAACGCGGTGGTCGAAAGCGACGCGCTGGTCTATGCCATCGGGACATTCGGAACCAGCGCTGGCTCTAACTACGGCAGCGATCACATACTGCTCAAGGCTCTTGCGGAACAGACCGGAGGCCGCCTGTTTCCTGGGGTCGGGATGTCTCTCGGGGATTTCGCCGACAAAATCGTCATCGATCTGCGAAATCGATATCTGCTGGGATACGCGCCCAGCGATTTGGCGCGCGATGGACGCTATCACCACATTGCCGTGAAGCTGGCGCCACCGCGAGGATTGCCAAAGATTAAAGCGCACTGGAGAACCGGTTATTACGCTCCGCGCGAATAGCTTGCCGGTGCACGTCAGTCTACACGTTAGAATGCGAGTCAAATGGTGCTGAAGAGAGCCGGGCTAATTGCTCTGGCGCTGCTTTGTTCAGTGCAGGCCCGCGCTCAACAGCGGCCCAGCTTTTCCGGAACCTGGCGACGTGATTCATCGCAATCCCCTCCCCGCGCTTTCGGTCCACCGGATTGGACCATCCAACAGACCGATCACGAGCTGATTCTTGAAACAGGTGGGCAGGTCTTTGCTTTTACGCCGGATGGCGCCGAACATGTCTACGTCGACACCAGCCTCGGCGATCTTCCGAATTTTGTCAGGAAGATTCGCACTAAAGCCTTCTGAGAAGGATCAATACTCCACACCGAACGGACCTCGTTTGCGGAGCAACGAAGCCCAGAGACGGGAGAACTTAGTACCCCTGCCGGCGCCATCACGATCGTCGAGAGCCTCCAAATCCTCGCGGACGGGCGTACGCTGGTCGTTCAGCACAGTGGCTTTCGAGCTGTTCCTCCATCACTTCTGCATGGTCGTCCATACTCCCGAGACTCAGATCGAGCTGCGAGGAAATATAAGGATGTTTTCCGGCGCGTAAGCCGCTGAAGCAACATCCCCAACCGGAGTCGCCCCTGAGCCGAAGCGTTTACTCATCCCTCCGAGCGTATAGTCCGTTTGAACTAGGCAGGATGTTTCTCACCATCCAATCGAATGCCCGCGACGCCATGAGACAATGAGCGGCATGACAAAGGGCTCGGTCGCTCTGGTATCTCTGTCGGTCTTCTGCGCTGGCTTGCTGGAGGCCCAACCCGATTTCGACCAGAAGTTAACCCGCGTTCGAGGCTTCGGCGAGCAATTTGAAAATCACCTGCCGGACTTCGTCTGCAGGGAGAGGATCACATCTCGCAACATTTCAGAACCGGACGGATCGGTCGACGACGAAACGATCATCGGTTCGGTTTTCACCGGGCGACAAAATCATTCCGCGCTAAGAAAGCTTGGCGGCACTGCATTTATCGAGGAGCGCCATATCGAAGAGGTAAACGGCATCAAGAGCAGTGACAAAGACATGCCGAAAAACGTCTTCCGCATTGGAGGCGGCTACAGTTCCCGACTGGTGTCTATCTTTGGCACTACCGGCATGGCGAACTATTCATTTTCGCTGGCCGAGCCGGACAGCACATTGGGGAAAGCGTTTGTGGCGGCATTTATTTCGACGAACTCCAGACAAAAGATCAAGGGTAAGACCGGTTCACAATCCTTTCGCTCCAGTGGTCGCGCCTGGTTCGATCCGGACTCCCTCGAACCAATTCGGCTCGAAGAACATATCCTGCCAGACGGCAACACGAGGGGCGAAATCGTGGTTACGGTGGAGTACATGCCCGTGCGAATCGGCGAGGGCGAGTTCCGCATGCCAGTCCGGGTTGCCGCGACTGCGCACCGGGTCGTGGCTGGGAATACACAACGCGGCGAGTACCTTGCCGAATACAGCGATTACCACCGATATGAATCTTCCAGCACGATTCAATATCCGAACGTGGAAAAGTGACGTATTTAACCAGCTGAACGCGCTCCGCCGCCGTCAGTCGAAAAACTGCACGGAGGCGACCTTGCCGTTGACCACCCGAACCCGCGCTGTGCCCTTGTCGTCGAGATTGTAGATCAACGTCTCGATTGGCTCGTCCGCCCCCTGAATCGCCATCACCGAATGCGGTTTGCCTACAAGGGCCTCAACGGCCGCTCGATCCATACCCGCCTGGACGCCGGCAATCTTATTGCGCGTCACAACGTCAAGAGCAGGCGGTCGAACCGGCGTTCCCTGCGGAGCAGCCGATCCCGTAAGATGACTCCCGTTCACGCGCGCGTACACCCTTACTGCGTTGTCGCGCTGTTCAACGATAGACGTTGCGCTGCTCATTTGGCCGAAAAGCGGAGCCCCTTGTGGATTCTTTTGCAGACGTGCCGCAAGGCTCTTCGCCGCGAACGCGCTCGGTGTATCCAGCCACGCCTCCATCGTCAGCCCGTCGCGCATCGCCATGCCCACCGTCATCTTCGTCACTCCCGGCAGCTGTGCCGCCATGCTCGCCGTCAGCCGCGGATCCATTACCAGCCAGACGTCGCTCCAGGCTGCTACCCGGCCCGCCATCTTTGCCTCGGCGCTTGCCGGACCCGGTGAAAACAATCTCCGCATCGCAGCATCGGTTTCATTCCAATCCCCAACCAGAATCGTGTCGGGATCCACATAGCGGTACGGATCGCGCTCGGCCTTGGTTGCACGCACTACATCCGTTGCGCGCGCCAGAATCAAAGGCGCCGCCCCCGGTCGCGTGCTGGCCATAATCACCATATCCACGCCCGCCATTTCGCGCCGCACTGCGTCCATGCTTTGTCCGGCCATCTGTCCGCCCAGGCTCAGCAACTGCCCGAGTAGCAGTGAGGCGGTCAGCCACTGCGGCCGCATCCCGACCGCGATCCGGGTTCCCGCCGGCAGCATTTGCCAAAATGGCGTGTCGGCCGGAAGGAGCGTTGCACTTACCGGCGTCCGCTGCTGCGGGACGCTCAGATGCGGAGCCCTGTACGGCGCGGGTTCCGTCTTCTGCGTGCCTTCAGTCGGCTGCCACATCTGGATTCCCTTGCCGTCGTACATCGATTTGTTGCGCTTGTACAGCTCGCACGGCTCGCCGTTGGGGTCCTTAACACAAGCGCACTGGATACTGACGTCATACTCGGCGGATCCAGGCCGGCAGTTCTGCGCCAAAGCGCCTGCGGCAAGCAGGCCCAATGGAACGCTCAAGAAAATGAGGTTACGGAAATGCATGAGTTGTGGAGCCCCCCATGGTCGATCGGCACCCCGCGAACCGGTCGTGATCGGCAAAACGCCTTATAAGTATTGCCCGGGGAAACACCGTTTTGGGTGAATCGCCTGGAACTACTTCGCTCGCCCGGTATAACCTTGCGCGATGGCCGGAATCGCGATGATCAGGTTTCGCGCGCTGGGCGTTCCCCATCCGCCGTAAAACACGATGCCGAAGAGGGTCTTCTTGTTGCGGCCGCCGAAGAATGTGCCGTGCAGGCCTTGCGGACCTGGGATGCTTCCGACGAACTTGCCGTCTGGCGCGAAAACATCCACCGACTTGCCCGTCGCAACATATACACGGCCCTGCTGATCGACGGCCGAACCGTCACCGCCATCACCGCCTTGCAGTTTGCCGAACTCGCGCTGATTGGTCAGCGAGCCGTCAGGCTTGACGTCGAACGCGAAGACTACCGCGCCGTTCGTGACATAGAGCGTCTTTTCATCAGGGCTTAAGATAATCCCGTTTGCGAGCGGAACATCCTTTCCATACCGCGAGACCACGCCTTTTGGGTCGACATAGAACACTCCGCTGCCCGTGGCTCCGGTAACCGAAATATACACGCCACCGCGCGCGTCGGCCATCAAATCGTTTATGACGCCACCGACGCATTCGAGCGGCTCGCCATGGAAGGAATTCGCCAACATCTTCCGCTGAGGCTCCAGTTGTTCGATGGCCGAGCCGAGCCCGCGTTCGGCGACGAACAGCGCGCCGTTCTTGCTGCGCGAGACCGCGCCACCGGTGTTCGTGTCGCTGTAGACGATCTTGGCCAGGCCCGTCGATGGGTCGAGTTGCATAACGTTGCTCGCGTCGTTGTTCGCGAATAACACCGTGCCGTTCTCGCCGGCAATGGGCCCGTCAACGTTATTGCCCTTCCACGACCAGACCACCTTCCACGATTGCCCTGCGGCCAGAACGCCGGGAATTGCGGCCGTGGGCGGAAGCGCTGGAACGGGCGGCGCTGCGTTTGCGTTCGCCGACTTGCCGGCGCCGGGAATCGAGAACGGCGACGGCGGATTCTTGCACTTCGCAAGCACGTCCTTTATTCCGGGATTCTGCCAGCTCTGCAAGCTGCTGCCGCGGGGAAACGAAGATGAAGGAGCTTTCGCGAAAACAACAGCCGCTGCGCAGCCGACCAGCGCCGCGAGGGCGATCTGCCGTTTCAATCCTTAATCCCTTTCGATCGCACGTCCCAGTTCGAATTCGTGCAGAGGCCGCAGTTTTTGCCGACGAACATCTTGCCGGCTTTCTTGTCGCCTTTGAACGTCCACATCAGCCAATTCGATGCGACATTGGCGAACTCGCCGCCGCCAGGATGAAAGACGGTCGCGGTGTGGCCTGCGTTGTGCCGGGCGCCGTAGAACGCCGGCAGGTTGTTGATCATGTCGAACGTCGCCGCCGACGTCGCCATCATGAAGTCGGGATCGCTGCCATTGATGAGCAGCACTGGCCCGTGCAATTTAGGCAGATCGTCCGAAGTAGGAAACGGCGACGGCGCTTTCTGAACGCCGGAATTGAACACGCCGATCGTCTTGACGCGGGGATCGGCGCCGAGGGCGATCGACAGAAATCCTCCGCAAGATTGACCCATGACGGCGACTTTGTCCAGTGCGATCTTGCCTTCGAGCGGCGAGCCAGCTCGTGCGTTTTCTTTCGCCGCCCAGTCGATCGCGCCACGTAAGTCATCGGCGTTTGCCTGTCGTCGCGCTGCGCCTTCCAGAGGGAGCGTGCCCATCACCAGGAAGCCGTGCGAGGCGATCGTGCTTAGAAAGCCCGAGTAGCGCGTGCTGTCGATCGCACAACCGCCGTTGCCCCACACCATCACGGGCAACGTGTCCTTCTTTGGAAACGCGTCCAGCGTCGCCGGGCGAAAAACGAGATAGCCGGGCGATCCGAACGCGCCTTCGGATGCGACCTTGTACGGCCCAGGCTCGGCCAGCGGCGCGCCTTGGAGAGGCAACGACCGCTCTATCATTTCGCGAGTGATGCCAGGCGGTTGCGCCAGGCACACGCCGGCAAGCGTGAGCAGCGCTGCTGATGCGGCAACAATAGTCTTATACATGAGTCTTCTCCTACGCAGCCCTTTTGCTTCTCGTTCGCTTAACGCGAGGTGTTCGCTTGGGGCGTCACATGGATCAAGGCGCCAGGATTGGCGTCTTCCAACATCCACAGCGAGCCATCGGGGCCTTCTTCCACATCGCGGATGCGCTTGCCCACATTCCAGCGCTCAGCGCTCTTCGCGCCGCCATGGCCGTCAAAGATGATCCGGTTGAGCGAAGTGGTCCCTAGGCCGCTGACGAAGCCGTTGCCATTCCATTGCGGGAACGTCTGGGTGCCGTGGTAGAACATCAGATTGCCCGGCGCGATCACCGGCACCCAATAGAGCACCGGCTTCGCCAAATCGGGCCGCGTGTCGGGCTTGGGAATCGGAACGCCGTCATAGTTATTGCCAAACGAAACCAGCGGCCAGCCATAATTCTTGCCCTTCTCGATCAGGTTCAGCTCATCGCCGCCGCGCGGACCATGCTCCACTTCCCACAGTTCACCGCTGGGCGAAAAAGCCATGCCATAAGGAGTCCGGACTCCGCTGGCCCAGGTTTCGGCCGGCGTGAGGTTCGGGCTGGTGAATGTATAGGTGCTCACCACCGGCGCGGTCTTTGCGGCCTCGGTATTGCGGGGCGGATCGATCAGCGGTATCGTGGCAGCGCCGGTTTTTCCGTAGTTGGGATTATCGGGCGCGGGTTTGCCGTCCAGCGTCAGGTGCAGGATCTTGCCTTCGGGCTGGTTCGGATCCTGAGCGGGGGTGAAGCGCTGGCGGTCGCCCACTGTGAGGAATAGAGACTTACCGTCGGGAGCGAAGGCGATCTGCGCACCTTCCTGGCCGCCCTTACCCTTGGGCAACTGGCGCCACAGCACCTCGAGTTTTTCCAGCCTGGCCACAGGGCCCGTGGCGCCTGGTCCTCCATTGCCGGCGGTGTTTAACTTGGCACGAGCCAGCACCAGGCCTCCGCCGTAGTCACCCGGTTCGGAATAGGTGAGGTAGATCTGCTGGTCGGTCGCGTAAGTCGGAGACAGAAAGACGCCAAACATTCCGCTCTGGCCCTGCCAATAAACGGCAGGAGTATTGTTCACTTGGGCTTTCTGGCCATCCTGCGTTACCAGCCAAATGGGCCCGATCTTTTCGGTGACTAACATGCGGCCATCGGGCAGGAAGGCTATCCGCCAGGGCAGTTCAAAAGTGGCCACCGTGCTCATGGTGAAGGGCAGGGAAGCCTCGGGTTTCTGTTCGCCTATATTGACCTGCGCCCAGGCCGCCATCGACACCAGCGTGAATAGAAACGCCGCTTTCGCCAATTTCATCGTCATTTCTCCTTGCTTCTCACGCGCCCGAACTTATCCGTTTCGGGCGTCGTTGTTATCGTACACTACCATGGGGATCGTGCAGCTGAGTGCACTAGGAGGGAACGCCATCGCGGCGCGGATGCTACCGAAATAGCTGCGCTTCCAGGCTGAAAAGCGCGCTCTTCGGCCACTGCGCGTCGCCGATCGTGATTTTCGTGCGCCCAGCATCCGCCACGCCCAGCGTCTGCAGCGGCACGCGCACGTCCAGGAAGTGGTCGCCGGCCTGAATCAACGGATCGGGATCTGTGCCCGCCCACGCCTGGAAGATCATCTGGCCGGCGCGCTCCAGCATAAGCCAATACGCCACGTAATGCCGATGACTGTCGGCGCGGCCGCTCTTATCGAACGTCGCCTGGTCTCCGATGTTCGCCGTGGCGTGCAGCACGAATTCGCCAACGCCTGAAACGCCGACTTTCATCACCGGCCAACCCATCGGCGGCGTCTCAGCCTGAGTGCCGGGCGCCGGGATTGGCTTCGATGACTCGATCCGAATATACAAAAATGATTCATCGTAGGCTGCCCGCACCTCGAAGCCGTGCCTGGCCGCATCTGCCGGATTCAATGCCGGCGCGACGTTCTGCCACGGCATCCCCGCGC
>Ga0182024_10025013_pt1 | contig 10572 bp, 16 predicted proteins | sample P32metaG_FD_120480 | JGI IMG/M metagenome (GOLD analysis project Ga0182024, IMG submission 120480) | Permafrost microbial communities from Stordalen Mire, Sweden - P3-2 metaG (Illumina Assembly) | ecosystem: Environmental > Terrestrial > Soil > Wetlands > Permafrost | place: Sweden: Stordalen...
CATTTGCTTTGAATGCACCGCTTCGCGGTGCCTCAAGCCAAAAAAACACACCCTTCTGAAAGGAGTTCTGGTCCATGGAACAAATCACAAAGCAACTCTTCCCATTGGGGCAAATCGGAACGACGCCCGCCGTGCTGGCGACCCTCGAAAAGGCCGCACAAGGACCAGCAGAGTTTCTCTGGCGCCATGCGAGTGGCGATTGGGGAGACCTGTGCCCAGAGGACCGTCAGGAAAACCAGTTCAGCTTGGAGCGCGGCTTTCAGATCTTTTCGAGCTACCGCACTCGCGCGGTCGATGAGCTTTGGATCATCACCGACAATCACTTCTCCATAACCAAGATTCTCTTGCCGAAAGAGTATTAGGACAATTTGGGATTTCAAAAAAGGCGAATAGAGACGCAAAAGAAAACGGACGAATCGAGCAGCAAGGTTAGAGCCATCCGCGAATAAATCGCTGTAGACCGCCCGCGCCAAGAGACCGGCTGAAGATTATCTCTCGCGGGATGGTTCTCTTGCTTCGGGGGACCTGTCTCCGACAATCCGCATGGCAACGCCCGTGACGCGGCCAACGATTTCCGCTTCGGCCGGGTAATCAAAGGTGCGAACTTCGCGGTGCGCATGTGAGTGAGGAATCACCATCAACCGTCCGCGATCGATCTCGCACCAGCTACACACATAACCATCGCGTAATTCCGTGAAGTTCATCATCCTCCTTCATAAGGCCGCCTACGACTACGTTACGTTCTTCGATGTCTACCAATGCGCGATCTCTCCCCCGCTCCTCGAAGAGCGAATCGCAGAGGCCGAGGACATAATTCTCGGACGTCATTACTTGGCGATTGCTCCCAAACTCTTTGGCGAGCGCACTGCCGACCTCGCGGGGCTCGGTTTCGTGCACGACGAGCGGGAAGACCGCTACCTTACACCTGCCTCCCCCAAGCTGCGGGACATATTAAGGATGCGGGGCATTCCATCGGAGGCTCGCACCGTTCACGACCCGGCCCAGGCCGATCCCGAGAAGCTGGCTCAACTGGAAGCCGTCCAGCGCTGGTTCCGAGACGATTGGAAACGCATCGAGCCGAAACTCCGCACCTCTATCGTGGAGGGTGTTTCCGTCTTCCTCTCGCTCTTCGATGACAACTCCAAAGTGAAGCGAGTCTTCTGCCCGAAGAAGGAATGCTACGACCCCCAGAAGAACGCGGGCAACCGGTTTGGCAAGCCCCTGCCTTCGTTTAGCTGGCTGATTGAAAGTGGCAGCGTCGCCGCTCTGAATTTCCCGATTGGCATGAACGCCGGCCTCGCGAAGGCTCTAGGCGTGATGATGAAGCTCGATTTTGAGCGAGCCGTCCTCAACCGCGTTCCGAAGATCGAAGCCCACCCCGAGCAACATTTCCGGCAGGTTCTCTTTCTCTGCGACGAGTATCAGCACTTCGCAACCGTTGGTGAAAGTGACCCGACCGGCGACGAGAAATTCTTTAGCCTCTCCAGGCAGCCTAAGTGCATTCCCATCATTGCAACGCAAAGCATCAGCTCGCTGCGATCCGCGCTCCCCGCTGAAAGCTGGCGCACGCTTCTGCAGACCTTCCGCACAAAAATATTCCTCTCGTTGTCGGATGATTTCTCCGCGAGGACGGCAAGCGATCTCTGCGGACGCGAAGACCAGCTCAAAGTGAGCTACAGCTTGTCCGAAAGCGGGCACGACACAAAGGTCAGCTGGCTCACCGGCAAAGCTCTCTCGCACAAAGCCAATATCATTGCCTCGAAGAGCTACAACACGCAGAGCGACTACCGCTTCGACATCAAGACGTTCATGGAGTTGCGCAATGCCCAGTCCGTAATTACGGCCTATGACGGAGTCAACCCGACGCCACCGATGTTTTGTTACCTCAAGCCCCACTACAACGACCCCAACGATTCGTACTTTGCCCAACTCGCCAAAGGACAACTCTGATGAATGGATTCGAAATGATCCTGCCGTTCCTGAAGCCCATCGAGCACCTCATCCTCGACGATTCCATCAGCGAGGTGATGGTGAACGGGCCCGACCGGGTCTTCATCGAAAAACAGGGCTTCCTGCAGCAGGTACCGGGCGTGTCTCTTGGCGAGCGCTCCCTCATGGTCGCCGTGAAGAATATTGCCCGGCGTCTGGGCGACGAAATCTCGGAATCGAAGCCCATTCTCGACTCGCGTTTGCCCGATGGCAGCCGTGTCGCTGCGGTGATCCCGCCGTGCAGTCTTGCCGGCGTGACGCTCACCATCCGCAAGTTCAACACCCGCCACTTCGAGATGGAGGATCTGATACGCGAAGGCACTCTCGATCGCGCCCTCGCGAACCACCTGGAAGACTATGTGCTCGCACGCAAAAACATCCTGATTTGCGGCGGAACTGGCACTGGAAAATCGACCCTACTTTCGATCCTCGGAAAATTCATACCGCCGGAGGAACTTGTGCTCGTCATCGAAGACACGGCCGAGATTCAACTGCCGCAGCAAAATCTCGTTCGCTTCGAAGCACGCCGCGAACAGAATGGCCTTCCTGCAGTAGCGATTCGCGATCTCCTGAAAGCAGCCCTCCGTCATCGCCCGGACCGTATCGTTTTGGGAGAGGTCCGCGGAAGCGAGGCGTTCGATCTCCTGCAACTCCTGAACACCGGACATTCGGGAACCCTATCCACCATTCATGCAAGTTCCGCGCAACAGGGCCTCGCGCGCTTCACCAGCTGTGTTTTGCAGAGCGGCGTGGAGCTGCCTTTCAGAGCCATCAAGACAAACATCGCCGATTCGCTCAACGTCGTCATCCATGTCGAGCGCCGGCCTGGCCGCAGATATATTTCCGAAGTTCTCCTAGTTAACAGTTACGACCCGGATGCGGATCTCTTCGACTACGGCGCCGTGTTCCTTGCCAAGCAGGACCACCCATGACCACCGACAGCAAATTCGCGCCGCGAACTCTCACCGCTTCGGAGTATGTCCGGAACCTGTTCGGGCCTGAGGATAATGTCGCGATCCTGGTGCGGAATCGCTCCACCGGCCACACCGTTCAAACAATCGCCAAGGCGGAGACCATCGCAAGCCCCGATTTTCAAACTTGGCTCGCGGGTCAGAGCGCCAGTGGTTACGACGTGTTCATGGGCATGAATCCGATTAAGGACGGCGCATTCAGCCGGACCAAGGGAGATATAAAGGATATCCGCCACGTCTATCTGGACCTCGACAGAAAGGGCGACCAAGCTCTCCAGGCGATTCGAAATTCAAGCGAAGTTCCCGCACCGAACTTTGTCGTTGATACCTCTCCCGGCAAGCATCAGGTCGTGTGGAAGGTAAGCGGGTTCAGTCAGGATGAAGCGGAGTCTCTCCTCCATAACCTCGCAAATAAGTTCGGCGGCGATCTGGCAGCAACCGACTCGACGCGCGTGCTGCGCTTACCGGGATTTGCCAACCACAAACTATCCGAGGAGTTTATCGTCCAGGCGCGACAAGAGAGTGATGCAGTCTACACGCTCCGCGACTTCACGATGGACGAGGACTCGCCCGAAACGCCACGCCATTTTGCCGAGGCTCAAGAGCGAAGATGGACAGTACCGAGTGACCACAAAAGCCAATCGGAACACGATTGGGCCTATGCGAAGCGCGCCTTAGCCCGCGGTGACGATCCAGAAATCATCATCCAGCGTATTGCCGACTACCGCGCCGATGACAAGCACGATCCTCAGTACTACGCGCGTTTGACGGTTCACAAAGCTCTAGCAGAATCGAATTCCAGAGACGTAAGAAACAAAAATCCTCGCCCCGACCGGTCCGAACTATGTCCAGAACAATAGTTCGAGGGATTTCATAGCAGCGATACCGGCACGTACCCATGGCTTCAGAATCGAAACACACGTCGGTCACACTCACCCTCCCGGAGGGCTCCGGATCTCTACCCGCCTTCGTTGTTCCCCGCTTGCTCCGCATTCAGGACGCGGCCCGGTATCTCAGCGCGACGACTTGGCAGGTCGAGACACTGCTGAGAGAGAAGACGATTCCGTCCTTTGTATTGGGAAAGCGGCGGGTCATTGATCGGCTAGAACTTGACCGGTACGTGGAGCGGAGGAACGCAGAGGCGAAAGCACCCTCTGAGAATGACGACGATGACTAAGGATGTAGCTCAAACGCTGCATTGATATTTTCGCGCAGCTTCTCTGAGTCCGTAACCCCGAGGTAAATCTGGGTGGTTTCTAGATTCTTGTGCCCGACCAGTGTCTTCGCACACCTTCTTTGAAATGATCTGTGTCCCCGTTCCAACGCCTCCACTCCGTTTATCAGCCTCCTCCTGATCAGCATGGTCACATATCACAAGAACTCTCTGTATGCTGTCAACCTTACCGCAATAACGGCACCGACTTTGGGTATGTTTTCTGTATTGGGTTGGCGTCAATTTGCCGGAAACTAACCTTCAGAGTGGGTCAAAAAAATACCGGGGCCGCTCATTGCATACAGCCGGACTCGGTTTTGGCTCTGAATCTGGCGCTGCCGTCGCGCCTGAAGCCGCCATCAATAGGAAAAATGTGAATGCGAGTATTCTCATGGGCGGTCTCCTCTTCTTGTTTCTGTTCATCGCGGACCCAGAACCGACGAACACGGGCTTACAGTCCCGTTATTCCACGTGATCGTTGCGGTCGGATTTCGCTGGCAGTACGAAATGGCGTCTTTTTGCTCTTGCGTAAACTTGGAAGTGGACGGAGTTGTAACCGATGCCTGTGAAGCCGGTGAAATCGGAGCAGACACCGTCGGGGCCGAATCTACTGGGGCCGTCGTAGCTGTGGCGGGAGCCGCAGAATACGGGAGCGCAGAGGCAGCGGGAGTGGAAGCCATTAAGGACGGAGACACGGGAGCAGAAGGAGCTACGAGAGCGGTTGCAGATGCTTTGGTGCACGGCTGATCTGGTTTTCCCCAAGCGGGTAGCGTCATGTCGGGAAAACTCCTGCAACCCCACTCCCTCAGTTTTTGAAACTGTGATTCGTAATAGTTTTGAGTACTGCGCTTCTTTGCGCCCGGATCGTTTTTGTACTTTTCGATTAGATCTGCGAATGCCTTCTCTACTTCAGCCTCAGACGCGGGAAGTCTACATCTATCTGCTTCCGGGTTAACCACGCAAAACGCTTTCTCGTAAGCAAGTTCATCGGCGCAAGATCTATCCTTTCCATCGGTGGTCGTTACACTGCCCGATGGATTTTGCTTACAGTAGACCATATTGACCTCGGCGTGGTTTTCCAGAGCGTGTTTTGCTTCGGCGTCGGCCCGAGCCTGAGCACGCCGAGCCTCTGCCCGCTCTCGGTTAGCAGCCATATTTTTGTTCATGTTATTAATATTAGAGAGCGTGTTCGCCCACGGATCTGGCGGCGGAATGTTTGTTGTCGTATTCGACGTGCAATTGACCTGCTGGCCGTTTACGTTGCAGTTTGTGTCCGTTGTGCTCTGCTGCCCGAACGCCGGGATGGCGCACAGAACTAGGGCCAATATGCTATGCCGGATAGGAATGACGCTTCTCATAGATCTCCCTCAGTCTCCATTGAGAAAACAGCCTGTTTTTCGGATTTCCGCTTGTTACTAGGCTTGCGGGAAGGAATGTTTGCGTGAATGGCTTATGCGCAAACAGTTATTTGCACATATGAAGACGCCTTCGATCGCCCCAAAGCGGTCGGGGGCACCTTTTTCTATATGCCGGGCAACGATCTGCATGGTTCGAAGTCTACCTCGCAACAACGAGTTGTCTTGCGAACTTTGACTCGTCCAACGTCATGTCGCCCTGAACAAACGCGCTGATATTGGTTCCCTTCGGAATCGTGACATCTTTGCCGTGCATTAGTAGAAAAAGCGGCGCAGCCGGCCAAATAACAAGCGACGTTGCGACCATCGCTCCCACCATCGCGCCCGTGTGACCCCCGCCCTTGGCGTCCTTGACAGCACGGAGCAGAACCTTCTCTCCGTCCGCAAGGCGAACTTTGTCAACGTTGAGGTCTAGTTTGCCGGCACGGCCCATACGCTTCTTATGCTCTGCATCCGTGACAGTCGCCCATGCAGTCGCCCCGTGTGGGATCACGACGAAGCCATTGACGATAACGTCGTCTACGACTTCGAACTCGACAGTTTGCCCTGTCACGGCGTCCGCAGAAGAAAGGTTTTGCGAAAGGACCAGATGGACCGGAGTTCCGTCTTCCAACAGGAATCCTATGGCAGGAGCTGCGGCAACAACCGGCGCCGGCGCTGGTGCTGGTGCGGCAGAAGCGGCAACATCTTGCTTAGGTGCTGACGCAACATTGGCCGACGCAGGCGCAATCGCCGCAGCCGCCGCCTGCGGAATCGGCCGACACGCTTGAGTGCCGAATACCGATTCGCCTTGATAAACGAAGCCGCCAGAGTCAGCGAGATTTCGGCACATCCATTTCGCGGGGTCCGGGCTTTGCGCGGACGCCACGCTTGAGAACATCAGCAGGGACAAGATTGCTATGGTCGTTTTCATCGCTTCCTCGTTTTCTTGATTACCGTCGTTACTAGACTCACGGGCAGGATCGTTCGCGTCAATAGCTCTTGCCCAACCAGTGACTTACAAACAAGGTGTATTCAGGGCGGTTTGGGCGAGCTACCAGCCTCGTTGTCCGCCGTAGGCAATTGCGCCTCCGTTCCAGGATTCGGTGTGGCTGGCTGTGATCGAACATACAGAGTCCGTCAAGTGACTGATGGGAGACTCGCCCTCGAAAGGGGCGAAGGCGCCGCCGAAAGATCAGCTAGACTTTCAGTATCCTGTCTGGGGGATTGGGGCGTGGGTATAATCAACCGCTGTACGACCACATTCTGCATTCTGATTTTGTGCGCCGTCTTTGCTATTCGATTTGGCGCGCCCGTGCACGCAAGAGCGCAGGCACCCTATGTCGTCGAGTTGACTTTCATAATTTAGCGGGCGAACATTGCCCGCATGACGGAGTTTCGCATAGGAACTTCTGCATTCACTGCGGCCGGCTGGGAAAAAGTGTTTTATCCCGAAGGCATGAAGGCGGCCGAATATCTCAGCTACTACGCCACGAAATTCAACACCGTCGAAGTTGACTCCACGTTCTACCGAACGCCGTCAGTCGCCACAGTAAACGGGTGGGCGCGCAAAGTCCCTGATGGATTTCTTCTTGCCGCCAAAATTCCGCAGATAATCACCCACCAAAACGTCTTGCAGGACTGCGACGAGGATCTAAAGCACTTTCTCGAAGCGATGGATCTGATGGGCGACAAGCTGGGGCCGCTTCTCTTCCAATTCGAATATTTCAATCAGACCGTTTTCAGGAGCGGCGGAGATTTTCTGGCGCGGCTGGAACCATTCCTGAAAAAATTGCCCAAGGGATACAAATTCGCAGTCGAAATTCGCAACAAGAAATGGCTTTCCAAACCGTTCTTCGATCTATTACGCGCGCACAAAGTGGCATACGCCCTGATTGACCAGTCGTGGATGCCAAGGCCCAGCGAGATATTCGAGAAGTTCGATCCCATCACGGCCGATTTCACCTACATCCGACTTCTGGGCGATCGGAAGGGGATTGAGAAGCAGACGAGGATCTGGGACAAGGTAGTCGTGGACCGATCCAGGGAATTAATGGGTTGGGTGAATGTCCGCCAGCGGACAGTCCGACGAGGCGTCAGTACGTATGTTTACGTGAACAATCACTACGCAGGCTATGCACCCACCACGGTCGAGCAGTTTCAAAAGTTGTGGAATGCGGCCGGAGCCTAGCCGTTACGCTACATCGAGTTTGCGCCTAGTGACTCGCAAGGCTTCCATGGCAACGCTCATCGCGCTCAACTCTTCTCGATGCTCGGCAGAATCCCGCAATTGTTGCCGGCGATGATATATCGCTACGTCGGCTTCGTGGATGAGTTGAGCCGCCTTATCGGGGTCTGATTCGTCCAGAGCTTTCTCTAATATTTCTTTCCAAGAGATAAACCTGAGATCTCGCATAAGGTTCCCCGTGCCAAAATGCGGTTTGGCAGAGATTTAACGCTCTGTCTGAGTTCACGTCAAGAGACGATATGGTGAGCCGCCGAGTTACATCAAAATTTAATTCGTAGGGTTAATTCAAAAATGCTAGGCGAACATAAAACGAAGATGATATGCTGCCCCCGGGATGGACGAGGGCCGGAAGAAATTGATCTATCTCGTTGCCGGCATGTACTTGGTTCGGCGATTGGCGGGTGTCGATCGCCGGCCATCATCAGCGAGGGAAAGCGCGTTCCGGGACGCGATCGATAATGCCGTTGAGTTGTGGCGAAGGATTGATGCGCGATTTCCAACTCCTGGCAGGTATCGGTAGCGACTGCGGGGTTCCGGAGGCGTTCTGGACCGAAATTACTGCATGGCTGCTTAACCGCTTCTAGCAACCCCTTCCTCACGGTGATATGTCTTGCTCGGACCTTGCCCTATAATTTTGCTTCGTCCATGACCGAAACTCCCGAATCCCGTGCCCGTCAAAACATCCATCAGCTTCTGACAGCTGCCGGTTGGATCGTGCAGTCTCGCGAAGCGGTAAACCTAGCGGCCGGACGGGGAATCGCGATTCGCGAATTTCCGCTGGCTATTTTGATTTTCCATATTCTTCGCCTGCAGGGGCTGGGCGGGAGGATATTTCGAGATGTGCTCGACCACCAGACCTTTCGCTTGAGAGTAAATCAGATAATCCCCAGGCCCAATAAGAGCCAAACGAGCTATCCGATTCCTTGCTTGCTCTAGCCCTTCAACGGCCACTATCCAAATCGAAGTTCCGCCTCGAAGCTGTTTGAAAATATCAAATTTTGGGAGACATCTTAAGGCTCCAATCTTACAGAATTCATGGATCATTCAGAGGTAGGTTGTGCAGCTCGACTGCCAGTCGGCGTAGTAAATATCGGATTGAAATCAGCCACTTAGAGTCGCCGCCAACGATTAGGGATTTGTGGACGAGCAATTTCGTCGTATGGCTCGACCTTTTGACGTACTAACCCAGTGCTCGCGAGCAATTGAGCGCACCTCGCGATCATTGGAGCGTGTCAATACCGCACTCATTCGACGTCTCAGTCTTCGTGGGGTGAGACCGGTTTAGCTTTTCGGAACCAATTCCAACAGCTAATTCGAGTCTTGCGGGCCGCAGGCTATACTCCGATTGGATGCTGCTGAGCCTCAGTAATCGGAGGAGTTCAGCCACAATGCGGAAATTCTGGATTTTGGTTTGCGTTTTGGGCATGCCCTGTGTGGCTTCAGCCCAATGGGAGAACCTGAACACGCTGCAAGCGGGGCAGAGGATTCAAGTGGTTGAAGTGAACTCGAAGAAGGATTCCGGGACGTTCTTGGGTATTTCGGACAAGACGATCTCGCTGCAAGGGAAGTCAGGCGAGCAGACGATCCAGAGGCAAGACGTTCGCAGCGTCAAATTCATGGAGAATAAGCATCGTTTGCGCAACACGCTCATTGGAGCCACGGTCGGCGCGGGAGCGGGTGCCGGTATCAGCGTGGGCATGTTTTTCTCTAACCTCATCATGTGTTTCATCATTCTGACCACTGCCGCCAGTTTGCACGCACGTGGGATTGCCCTTGTCATGGCTCGCGATTTACGAACGACGGAAAACTGCTCAATGGACCTGTGCTGGATCCTCTTGCCAAGAGTCGTTAATGTACACACTTCGCCGGTGGAGGCAACAGGTTGGCAGTAAGAGACATCATTCTGAGCGCTCTTCGCCCAAATCCCACCCCACGCAGGTGATCAACACCGATAAAGCTTACCAGTGCTCCACGTGGTCAATGCCAAGAAGCCCGGTCCATCATTTCTGATCGCCCTGGTGACCCTGCTGGTAGCCAGACTCATAAGCTTTCTGGTCTTCGTCTTTTTTGAAGTTCCTCTTCTTGGAGTGGTCCTTGTTATGCGCTTTGTCATCTTTGCCATCACGCATACCTACCTGGTAGTTCTTGTTTTTCGAATAATCCTGGGTCTGAGCATGGTCCTGTGATGACTGATGCGCCGCAGCCCGTACCGTGCCTACGGTGATACCAGTACCCAGCACCACCGCCAGAACCCAGACACATTGCCTTAAATTCATTCGCACTCGCATAAGACTCTCCCTCCTCTTTCGTATTGATTGATCGAATCTAGCTGGAATTTCCGATTTGGGTCTCTGGCTTGTGCATCGTACGCCTGTGCTGCCCTAGACAAAACCAATTTGCCACCAGAAGAGCTCCCAACACCATCGGATGCACGCGCACAAATCTCACTGTGACGAAGTCGCCTTTTGGTTCTTAATCTGCAACTCATTCACCACCTGCTGCACATTTGGAACTCCCGACGCGATCTTTTCAACGTGGGCGCGCCTGGCTTGAGAATTAACCTCGCCGGTCAATGTCACGACGCCATTCTTTACGTCGTATTTAACACCCTTGTGGAGCCTGTGCTGGATGAGAGCTGCGTCCAGATTTTTCTCGATACCCTTGTCCAGATCCGAATTGACTGTCTTAGCTTCACTTTCGGCAGCTGGCGGAATCACCCCGATCTGGTTTGACACAACTTGACCGCCCGCAATGGAC
>Ga0182024_10025014_pt1 | contig 10572 bp, 12 predicted proteins | sample P32metaG_FD_120480 | JGI IMG/M metagenome (GOLD analysis project Ga0182024, IMG submission 120480) | Permafrost microbial communities from Stordalen Mire, Sweden - P3-2 metaG (Illumina Assembly) | ecosystem: Environmental > Terrestrial > Soil > Wetlands > Permafrost | place: Sweden: Stordalen...
GACCAGATGAAAGACTGTCTTACCAAGATCAATGCCGATGGTGTGTAGTTCCATGGGAGGCCTCCTCCACCTCTTATAACCGACCCGTTGGCTCGGTAAAAGCGGCGGACCATCCCATTAGTTTTGAATAGGCCAGCGAAAAAGCAAAGCTTGCTTGAAAGCGGGCCGTTGACTAGCCGTCCCGGTTTCGAGCGTGCGACCTCACGGCATTCCGCAGTTCCGCGGAGCGCTCCGGGCGTGTGGTTTCCTACCCGTGTGACGGTTTTTGACAAGAACATTGTTTGAAGAGCGCGTAAAAAAGCTTGACGGAAAGCTGTGTCTGCAGTATGTTCTGTATGTACAGAAATGCTAGAAACCACTGTGACGACTGTCGCAGCATGCCAATCCTGACTGGAGCGTGTCATGACCGAACAAGCCCACCTCGGATCGCAGACTGGCTTGACCCCGGTTGCACAAAAATTCGTCTTGCATTGGGGCGAGATGGGTACGCGATGGGGCATCAACCGCACTGTGGCGCAGGTGCATGCGCTGCTTTTTATCTCGCCAAAACCCTTGCCTGCAGACGAAATCGCCACGACGCTGGCGGTGGCGCGTTCGAATATCAGCACCAGTTTACGCGAACTGCAAGGGTGGGGAATTGCCCGGGTGGTTCATGTGCTTGGCGACCGGCGCGATCATTTCGAATGCACCAAGGACGTTTTGGAGATTTTTCGCATCGTCTCCGCGGAGCGCAAGCGCCGCGAAATCGATCCCACGCTGCGCGTGCTGGCGGAGTGTGTCCACGATCTAAAAACGAACGCCGACGGCGACGCCTACACGCGCGAGCGTCTTGAAAGCATGCTGGAGTTTTTGACCGCCATGACCGGATTATTTGAAGAGATTATGCGCATGCCCACGGGAGCGCTAAAAGGTGTGGTCAAGCTGCGGGGCAAGGTAATCACCTTGCTCGGGAACGAGAAAAAGCGCGCGTAAGAAATCGGTGAGTCAGCAATTTACTGGCGGCTGTTGAGCGAATGAGGCAGCGATGATCTCCTTAGTCAGCGAATACACAGACGGTAAAGGGCGGCACGCGCGAGGCTGGCTCTTTTTTGATGCGGAGTGCGTGTTCTGCACCAAGATCGCGCGTTGGCTAGCCCCCACTCTTGAACGTCGCGGCCTGGCACTGGCGCCCTTGCAAGATCCACGCGTAGGTGCACTGCTCGGCCTTTCGCACGGCAAATTGATGCGCGAAATGCATTTCTTGCGTGCTGACGGTTCGCGTTTTGGCGGCGCAGATGCGCTAGTCCAGTTGGCCCGTGAGATTTGGTGGTGGCGCCCCTTGGTGTGGATCGCCATGTTGCCGGGAATGATGAGGTTGCTGCGGGATTGCTATCGCGTGATCGCGGCAAACAGAAGTTGCATCGCGGAACGGTGCGTGGCGCGCACCGGGAGCGATTTGTAAATGGTTAACGCTGGCCCACGCCGTGTGGTACTCGCCGGTGGTAGTGGTCAAGTTGGCGCGCTGCTCGCCAGACATTTCCATGCACAGGGCGGCGCTGTCGTCGTGCTCGGGCGGGCAAAACGGACGGCTCCCTGGCGCACCTTCGAATGGGATGGCGCAACGATGGGTGCCTGGATGGGCGAACTCGAAGGCACCGACGTGCTCATGAATCTCTCTGGGCGCAGCGTGAATTGCCGCTACAACGCTACGCATCGGCGTGAAATCCTTGACTCAAGAATACGCAGCACCCAAATCCTCGGCGAAGCGATCGCCCAACTCGAGAAACCGCCACCGCTGTGGATGAATGCCAGCACAGCCACAATTTATAGGCACGCGTTAGATCGCCCGATGGACGAAGAAACAGGAGAACTTGGCGGCCACGAGCCAAACGTGCCTGACACCTGGAAATTCAGCATCGAGGTAGCAAAGTGCTGGGAAGAAGCGTTCTTCGCTTCAGACCTTCCAGCAACAAGAAAAATTGCCCTACGCAGCGCCATGGTGCTGAGCCCCGACCATGGCGGGATCTTCGACATGCTGCTCCGACTAGTGCGCTTCGGTCTCGGCGGCGCTTCCGGCGATGGCCGGCAATTCGTGTCCTGGATACACGAAAGCGATTTCGTGAGAGCCATTGACCACTTGATCGCGAATGCAAATATCAGCGGCCGCGTGAACTTGGCCGCGCCCGGACCTCTGCCAAACGCCGAATTCATGCGTACGCTCAGACATGCCTGGGGCACTCGCATCGGCTTGCCCGCCACAAAATGGATGCTGGAAGCTGGCGCAATTTTTTTGAGGACGGAGACGGAATTGGTGTTGAAAAGCCGGCGCGTAGCGCCGCTGCGCTTACTGCAGGATGGTTTTCAGTTTCAATTTCCGAAATGGCCGGGTGCGGCGCAAGATTTGGTGTCACGTTGGCGGAATCAAGCAGACCAGCCAAGCCAGTCAGGAACGCACGCGAATGCCGAACGGTCCCGCGTCAGCGCAGCGAAGGGCTAAGTCTCCGCGAGAACCTGTTTGTAGTAGGCCTCGTACTGGGGAATCACGTCGTTGGCGCAGAACTTTTTCTTGGCGTTGATGCGGGCCGTGCGCCCCATTTCACGGCCGCGATCGCTGCGCGAGAGGATTTCGATGGCGTATTTGGACGCAGATTGCACGTCTTCGGGCTCCACCAAATAGCCGTCGACGCCATGTTCGACCACTTCGGGCACGCCACCAACATTTGTCGCAATCACCGGAACCTCGCAAGCCATCGCCTCGAGCGCCGCCAAGCCAAACGATTCCAGCTCCGACGGCATCACGAATAGATCTGCCAGCGAAAGTTTTTCATAGACCTGGTCCTGTTTGCCCAGAAACAACACGTCTTTGACCAATTTTTGCTTACGCACCAGATACTCTGCCGCTCCGCGGTCCGGTCCGTCGCCAATCAACACTAACTTGGCCGGCATTTTGGCGCGCACCAGGGCAAATATTTCAATCACGTCCGTCAAGCGCTTCACCGGACGGAAATTCGAAAGGTGCATCAAAATCGGCTCGCCATTCGGGGCCCACTTTGCGCGCAACGGCGGATTTTCTTTGCGCGTGTACAAATCGCAATTTACAAAATTTGGAATCACTTCCATGGGCCGCTTGATATCGAATTCCTTGATCGTCTGATTCAGCAGATACCGCGAAATGGTCGTCACGCCATCGCTCTGCTCAATCGAGAAACGCGTAATCGGCAAATAGCTGCGGTTGCTGCCCACCAGCGTTATATCCGTGCCGTGCAGCGTGGTGATAAAGGGCAAGCGCCGGGGAACAGCCATCGAGCGAGCCAGCAGCGCGCTGACCGAATGGGGAATTGCGTAGTGTACGTGCAGCAAATCCAGCGATTGCGATTCGAACACTTCCAGCATCTTTGTCGCCAGCGCCAGTGTGTAGGGTGGATGGTCGAACAAGGGATAGGAGGCCACCTCCACCTCGTGGAAATGAATATGCGGGTCGTTAGGATTCATGCGAATCGGCGGCGCGTAGCTGATGAAGTGCACGTCGTGGTTTCGCGCAGCCAGTTCCATGCCGAGTTCGGTGGCCACGACTCCCGAGCCGCCATACGTTGGGTAGCAAGTGATACCGATGCGCATAATGAGTGGATGGCGCCTTCCGAATGGAGTGGTTACGATACCTCAAACCGCGGATTTGCCGCACACAAGCCCTGGCCTCGTTTGCAACGCTCGATGGGCGCCAGAAGACTGAGGCTTTCGCCCCATCTACTGGAGCAACTTGTGAGCAGGTTCGCCAAATGCTAAAGTCGCGCACCGCGCCCGACACATCCGGCAGGCGCCGCAAGCACCTCGGACATACTGTTTAGACGCACGAGGTTCTAGAAACGTGACACGACTCGCAGGACAAGTAGCTTTGATTACCGGCGGCGGCACCGGCATTGGGCGCGCCATCGCCTTGGCCTTTGCGCGCGAAGGCGCAAAGGTCGTTGTAGCCGCACGCCGAAAAGACAAACTACAAAGCGTCGTCGATGAAATCTCGGCGACCGGCGGAACCGCCGTGGCGATTGCCTGCGACGTGAGCGTCGGCGCCGACGCCGCACGCGCCATTCGCGAAACGCTCGAAAAGTTTGGCGCATTGCACACGCTTGTGAACAACGCCGGCACGCACAGCGACGCCACCATCGAACGCCTTTCCGAGGTAGACTGGGATCGCGTCATCGATGTAAATCTTAAGGGTCCATTTTTGATGTCCCGCGCGGCATTGCCCGCGTTGCGTCGCGCTGGGGGCGGTTCGATCATCCATACGGGCTCCATCCTTGGCCTGTTAGCGATGAAATCGCGCGCCGCGTATTGCGCCTCAAAGGGCGGTCTCACCATGCTGACCAAAGCCATGGCCCTCGACCACGCGCACGAAAATATCCGCGTCAATTGCATCTGTCCGGCGCTCGTCGAGACCGATATGGTCGCCGCCCTTTTCCCGGCAACGCCCGAGGGCCGAGCGCTCCGCGAAGCGCGCGCCGCCTCCATTCCGCTCGGCCGCCTCGGCAAACCCGCGGACATCGCCGAACTGGCTGTCTACCTGGCCTCTCACGAATCTTCGTGGCTCACCGGCGTAGCCATTCCGCTCGATGGTGGTTTGTCCGCGTCCTGAGTACCTTGCGCACTAGACAGAAAGGCCAGCCATGACTGCAGCTTCTGCCCGGGGAAAAAACATGCCGGACGAAGTGCGAAAGGCCACCGAAGAGGTGCGCCAGCGCATCAAGGAAAGCCATGCCGTGCGCGGGATGGGCTTCGCCGTCGAAAGGGTAGAAGTGGGCTTGGTGATTTTCACCATGCGCGTCCGCCAGCGCCATCGCCAGATGCATGGGGTAGTACACGGCGGAATTCTGGCGATGTTGGCGGACACCGTTGCCGCTATCGCCGCTTACACCACTGTCCCGCGTGGCACCGAAATTGCCACCATAGAAATGAATATCAATTTTCTGGAAGCCGTAGCGGCAGGAGAAATACGTGCGGAAGGACGTGTGCTGCGTACCGGAAGAAATTTCGTTGTGACCGAGTGCGAAATCCGCAACCAGAACGGATCTCTAGCCGCCAAAGCCCTGCTAACCTTTGGAGCGATGTCCGGCCAAAGCTTCCAGCGCTAAACCGCGATCTAAAATATGAGAATTCTTATTGTTCCTCGCCGCCGTGCGCCGAGTCTTCGCCATCTTTGTAAATATACTTTATAAAACGCTTAAAAATCATCAGGTTTGGATTTCCCTGGCGCGTGAGCTTGATGCAATCGCGGTCGTACCACTCAATCGTACCCTTCAGCACTTCGCCATTTTCCAGCACCACCGCCATCGGGGTGTGCGATTGCATCTGCTTCACCCAGTAGAAATTTTCCGCGTGCGTGGATTCCGGCGGAGCGGGCTTCTTGTTCGGGATCAGCCCGGGACCATTGTGCTGCGGACGCACAGGCGGAACAGACTCCTTGCCGTCCGGAAAACCAGTACGAAACAAACGACGATTTACCATGAGCCTGCTCCTTATCTCGTGGGCGTGTACTGGTGAGATGCATGGAGCCCGTGGCGGGTTACAATACCTGGCAAGATTTCGTTCACCAATCCCATAGGGAATCCGTACGGAGAATCGTCGATTAACCCGGAAATCAACTCCGCAGGGATGTCCCTCCCACCAAGCTGGCAGCCAGCGCGTCCAGCCCCAGCTGTTTATTAAGGTTGCGGCGCGCCCCGGCGTGCAGTTGGTCGAAACCAGCGATGGCCTTCATGACCCACGTAGTGTCCACGGAATCACTCAAGTTTTGCAGCTCGCGCGAAAGCGGTAGATTGCGTAATGCGGGCGATTTGATGCGCGCAGTTAATTCCAGAAGATCGCTCAGCAATCCGTAAAAAATTGCGATTTGCTCTTCAAACGGTGCATCCTTATCTTTGGCGAGCGCCGCGGTGGCCGTGAAGAGTTGCGAAAAATCCTGCCCGCGAGCCGCACGCGCGAGGATGTGCAAAGCGTCCTTCCGGCGCTGCGCGGTCTGCTCGACATCCATTTCCATGGCCCGGCCCGGACTGCCCTCAGAAAGCGCCGCCGCCAATTTATTTTGCGCCGGGCTGCGTTCGGTTTTTTCGTCCAAAATTTTCTCCACGTCTGCTTGTGGCAATGGTGCGAAGTGAAATTGCAGGCACCGCGACACAATCGTTGGCAACAGCGTGTATGGCGACGGTGCCGTTAAGATTAGCGTGGCATTACCGGGCGGCTCTTCCAAAATTTTCAGGAAAACGTTGGCCACGTCCCAGCGCATGGTTTCCGCGCCATCTAAAATAAAAACGCGCCGCCGCCCCATCGGCTGAAAGTAAGCCGCGCGCTGCACCGCTCGCAGTTGCCCAATGCGTAGCATCGGACGCGCCACGGGTGTTTTCAACCTCACCGGATCAGGCACCATAGCCCAGACGTCTGGGTGTGGCTGCAGAATCAACGGGGTGCGCTCGACCATTGCGGCATCCGCGCTCTCGCCGCGCTCCGCGAGGCCCTGTTCCAGAAGTGACTGCGCATTCCCGAGCTGGCTAATACGCTCGCACGTCCCGCACTCTCCACAGAAATCGTCAGGCAAGCGTTCGCAGTTTGCGGCTTGCGCAAACATGCGCGCCAGCGTGAATTTGCCAACGCCCCGCGGGCCGGTAAAAAGCAGCGCGTGCGGCACGCGCGCGCTCTTCAGCGCGCCGCGCAGCGCTTGTACGACGCGACGGTTTCCGAGAAATTCGTCGAAGCCCATTTCAACGCACTCCTGGAACGGCCGGCGGCGTCAGCAGCGGTTCGACTACCGCCAATATTTCTGTCGCGATTTCGTCTGGCGGCCGCATGGCGTCGCGTAACGAATCGAAACACTGAATGGTCGCCCAGCGAGGTTCCCCGGAAAGTTGATCGTAAACTTCCGCGGCCGTCTGCATGTGATGCAGGCTCGACTCCTGCAAATCCTGCGCTGCGGAAGTGTAGTTGCGCGCACTCTTGCGCGTGACCATTTTCTGCGCCTCGTGAGGTGGCACGCGCAGGTACAGCACCAAAGTCTCGCGCGGCAATGCATAAATCGAATATTCCAGATGGCGGATCCAGTCGAGAAATCCCGCCCGATGCTCCGGCGCTGTACGCGCGCCCTGATGCGCCAGATTCGAACCGATGTAGCGATCCGCCAGAACAACTTGCCCGTCGCGCAACGCGCTCAGCAGCGTGGCCTTCGCCTCGAAGCGGTCTCCGGCATAGAGCAGCGCGGTGAAGCGCGCATCCACAAGTTCGAGCGGACCAAACTGCCCGTCCAGAAATTGCCCCACCATCTTGCCAAACCAGGATTCGTAATTGGGGAAGCCCGTGCGAAACACGGTGTATCCGCGTTGCGCAAGCGCGTTAGCCAGCAACTCAACTTGTGTACGTTTTCCGCTGCCGTCAACGCCCTCGATGGCGATTAGTTTTCCTGGAGACGTGGTCATCACTAGAGAAGTTCAGTCTAACCGCTGCGCAACCTCGTCGCAACGTTTCGTCCGCCGCGCTGATGCTGTCCCCTGGCGTGCTACGATCAAATCGGTGCGGCGAGAAATGACGGGACGAATTGTAGAAAACTTGGCGCGTGTTGAAACGCGCATTTGTGCCGCGGCTCAACGTGCGGGTCGTAACCGCGCGGAAGTCACGCTCATCGCGGTGTCGAAGACCCATCCAGCAGAGGCCATTCGCGAAGCCTATGACGCGGGCGTGCGGCACTTTGGCGAAAATCGCGTGCAAGAGTGGGAAGGGAAGCGTGCCCCATTAATGTCACTGCCGGGCGTGGTGTGGCATCTGATCGGACACCTGCAAAGTAACAAGGCAGGACGGGCAGCAAAATTGTTTCACTCCGTGGACTCCGTCGATGATCTCCACTTGATCGAAAAGTTGCAGCGCGCCCGAAACGAAAGCTCGTCCGAGCCCAAGGTTGCGAACGCTGCAAACGAATCCATTGAGAATGCGAAGTTGCGTGTGCTGCTCGAAGTACGCGTTGCGGAGGAAGAAACGAAGAGCGGCATGCAGACTGCCGAATTGCCTGCACTGGCGCAATGCGTTATAGCGACGGAGAATCTACACTTCGCGGGTCTAATGTGTATCCCACCGTTTTTCGAAGATGCCGAACGAGCGCGTCCTTATTTCACAAAATTGCGGGAAATTCGCGATGTGCTGCAACAGCAGCTGGCACAGCCCCTGCCGGTTTTATCGATGGGTATGTCGCATGACTTTGAGGTAGCCATTGCCGAAGGCGCCACGGAAATTCGCGTGGGCACCGCAATCTTTGGCGCGCGAGAAAGCACGAAATAATTTCGCAAAAAGGGAAGGATTAGCGAATGAGCCTGTTTACACCGTTGAAGCTGCGTGAGTTGGAGTTTAGAAATCGCATTGTCGTCTCGCCAATGTGCGAATACTCAGCCCAGGATGGCCATCCGCAGCCCTGGCATTTCGTGCATCTTGGCAGCCGTGCCGTAGGCGGAGCCGCGCTCGTTTTCACCGAAGCCAGCGCGGTCGAAGCCACTGGCAGGATTTCTCCACAGGATGCAGGCATTTACCTCGATGCCCATGTCGATACCTGGCGCCCCATCGCGAAATTTATTCGTGAGTACGGCGCGGTCCCCGGAATGCAATTAGCCCATGCCGGTCGCAAGGGCAGCACCGCCGCGCCTTGGCTCGGCGGAAAAAAAGTTGCCATTTCCGATGGCGGCTGGGAACCAGTCGCACCGAGCGCCATCGCCTTCGATCCGGCCTATCCCATGCCCCGTGCTCTCACCATTTGCGAAATCGATAGCGTAGTAAAGAACTTCGTTGGCGCGGCGGAGCGCGCGTTAGCGGCAGGCTTCGAAGTTGTAGAAATTCACGCAGCTCACGGCTATTTGCTCCACGAATTTCTCTCCCCGCTGTCCAATCAACGCACCGATGATTACGGCGGCAGCCTCGAAAATCGCATGCGCTTACCGCTGCGTGTAGCCGAAGCCGTGCGCGCCGGTTGGCCCGCTCGGCTGCCGCTCTTCATGCGCGTGTCTTCGACCGATTGGGTCGATGGCGCATGGGATTTGCAGCAAACCATCCTCTTATCCAAAAAACTGCAAGCTTTAGGTGTGGATTTGATCGACGCGTCTAGCGGCGGCAGCGTGCCTAACCCGAAAGTTCCCATCGGCCCCGGCTATCAGGTCCGCTTCGCCGAAGAGATTCGCAAACAAGCCGGCATCCCGACCGGCGCCGTTGGCATGATCACCGACCCTGCGCAAGCAGAAACCATCATCGCCATCGGCCAAGCCGACTTGGTTTTTCTGGCTCGCGAAATGTTACGAGATCCCTACTGGCCGCGGCGTGCGGCGCACGCCTTGGGCGTGAAAATGGAGCCGCCGGTGCAGTATCAGCGGGCTTGGTGATGCCGCCAATGCGACGCAATAAAGCACGTCAACTCTGCGCGAGATGCGCGATGATGTACACCCATGTTACGCATTGAACGCAACCTGGACACGGGATCTGTAATCTTCGCCGTTCGCGTACAGCCGCGTGCCAGCAAAAACGAAATTGCCGGGGAGTTGGATGGCGCATTGAAGATTCGCCTGCAAGCGCCCGCTCTCGAAGATCGCGCCAATCAAGCCCTGGTGGAATTTCTCGCGCACGTTTTGAGAACTCCCAAATCCGCTGTTAGACTCCTCAGTGGCGAACGCAGCAGGAATAAGCGCGTGGAAGTTCGCGGCGCGACGGCGCGCGAAATTGAACTCTTATTGATCGAAGAAAGTTGAACGATATAGGGTCGTCGCAAACAAATCGCCCCCTTCGTGGTCTCGCAAAAACCAAAACCTTATGACCGCCGACATCAAACAAATACAAAAAGATTTGCGCGCCGCCAAACTGAACGGCTGGCTGTTTTACGATTTTCGCGGTCGCGATCCGATAGCCCACAGACTGCTGCAGCTTCCCAATGGCATGCGCACGCGACGCTGGTTTTATTTTATTCCCGCTAACGGCGCGCCGAAAAAATTGTTGCACAAGATTGAGACCGCCGCTCTGGAAACCCTCCCGGGTAGCGCGCTCTATTACGCAGGACAAAAAGAGCTGCAGGTAAATCTAAAAAAGCTCCTGAACGGCGCTAAAACTGTGGCCATGCAGTATTCGCCGAAAAATCAAATTCCCTACGTGGCGATGGTCGATGCCGGAACCATCGAACAAGTCCGCAGCTGCGGAGCAAAAGTTGTCAGCTCGGCCGATCTCGTGCAAAAGTACGAAGCCTGCTGGACCCCGGCGCAGCTCGCGTCGCATCTTACGGCCGGTGCCGCCATCGACAAAATCGTTGCCGCAGCCTTCCAGCGCGCCGCCGGCGCCGTCCGCGTCGGCAAGTCGCTTTCAGAGTACGAACTTCAACAGTTCATCCTGCGCGAATTTGCCGCCGCAGGCATCTCGACCAACGAAGGCCCGGATGTTGCCGTCAACGCGCACGCCAGCGACCCACACTACGGTCCGTCGGCGGATAATTCCGCGCCGATTCGCGAAGGCGATCTTTTGCTCCTCGATGTCTGGGGTAAAACTAAAGAGCAGGGAAGTGTTTTCTACGACGTTACCTGGGTTGGCTACCTTGGC
>Ga0182024_10025015_pt1 | contig 10571 bp, 9 predicted proteins | sample P32metaG_FD_120480 | JGI IMG/M metagenome (GOLD analysis project Ga0182024, IMG submission 120480) | Permafrost microbial communities from Stordalen Mire, Sweden - P3-2 metaG (Illumina Assembly) | ecosystem: Environmental > Terrestrial > Soil > Wetlands > Permafrost | place: Sweden: Stordalen...
AGTTAGGGTTCCGGTTTTGTCAAAAATCACTATATCCAAATTGCGAGCACGTTCGAGTGCGAGTCTGTCCTTAACTAGCAGCCCGTTTTGGGCCCCTAGCGATGTAGAGATTGCGATTACGAGTGGGATGGCTAGTCCAAGGGCATGCGGGCAAGCAATGATGAGGACCGTTGCCGTTCTAATCAGGGCGTGTTCTTTGTCACCTGAAATCCACCAGTAGGTGAAAGTAATCGCGCCAGATACGACCGCCACGTAAAAAAGGATCGCGGCCGCACGGTCGGCAAGAGCTTGCGTGCGAGACCCGGAAGCCTGCGCAGTGGCGACGAGCCGCATGATTCCAGAGAGCGCGGTCTTGTCCCCGGTTGCCGTTATGCTGACGCGAAGGCTTCCGCCACTGGCAACTGTTCCCGCAATAACCTTGGCACCCACCGCCTTCGGCACTGTTTTGGACTCGCCGGTGATCATGGACTCGTCAACATCGGCAGAGCCCTCAACGACATCGCCATCTGCCGGAACACGGGCTCCGGGCCGGACAAGAACAATATCGCCAACACGCAACTCAGAGAGTGGAACAGACTCAGTTTCTGTGCCCTTTACTCGTTCAGCGGTGTCCGGGAGCAGGGCGGCGAGAGCATTGAGCGCGCCACGAGCCTGAGAAATGGCGCGCATTTCCAGCCAGTGGCCGAGAACCATGATCGTAATCAGTGACGCGAGTTCCCACCAAACGTCAATCTCGAAGAGGCCAAATGTCGCAGCGAGCGAGGTTCCAAAAGCGACTGTGATCGCCAAGCTGATGAGTGTCATCATGCCGGGCTTGTGGTCGGCAAGTTCGCCCCATGCCCCACGGATGAAGACTAGCCCGCCATAGACGAAGACGACGGTTCCGAGTATGGCGGGGATAAACCCCGAGCCGGGGAAGGAAGGCGCTATATAACTTAGCCAGTGTTGAACGTCGGTTGACCAAAATACGACTGGAATTGTAAGGGCGAAGCTCAGCCAAAATTTGTCGCGAAACATGGCAACGGAGTGGCCGGCATGCCGGTCGTGACTCCCGTGCACTTCTGACATCTTGTGAGCGGCATGCGGGTCGGACGCCTGTCCGTGATCATTGTCTGTCGAGTGGTCCATTTTGAACTCCGATGCGATCATGATGCTACTCATCACCGTCTTGCCGACCGCAATATCTTGCCCCACTTCGGCCAATTTGCGAACAAGGGGGATTGCGACAAAAGCCTAGCTTCGATTCGCAGTATCGTCGGCCATCTGCGTGGTGCACCATCGGACATAGTAGTCGCCGATCAGGAATCCGAGCCAACGGGCCGGGGCAGTCCTGGGCAGATGGTAGTCGATAAAGACGCGGAACTCAGAGGCGTTGTATTGGGGAGTTATTTCGAAGCCCATCCGGTAGTGACCAATCACTAGGAGCCTTGGAGGAGAAATGGTTTCCCATGTTTTCCTGTAGGGAGGATTGCGCCGGTTTTCGATTTCTTCGACCGATAGCTGAATGCCAAAGACTCTCCCACTCAATTTAATCCTTGACCCGACTTTCTGTCCTCGATCCTCGTCAAATTCAATGTTCATTTTTCCGGCGCCCATCTTCCACGACGATCCGCTCATATGTGAGGAGAGGCGGGTTTGGTCATCTGCGTACATAAAAACTTCGGTTGCGCCTATTCCGACAGAAACCCTCGTTCCATAGTGGCGAGCGTATTGACGAGAGTGCATGCCATTCATGTTTTTGAGCGCACCCCTATAGTGGATGCGAACTCACCCGATGCGCGCCCGATGCGCAACTGGGCCCAGAACCGACAGTCTTGCGCCAGACAGAATCAGTTGCAGCAGCTACATCTGCTCTTGGGCGATCCTGCAGACTTGCCCAAGTATTGCTCAGGATTAAGGCTGCCAGCTGATTGACTGGACTTTGGGTTCGTCCATAATGGTGGCGCAGCAAAGTTCAGGTCGGTCATGATCGAGTTCGATGTTCATTTTTCCGCCGCCAATCTTCCAGGACGATACCCTCATATGTGAGGAGATGGGGGTTCCGAGGCCTTCGCTGCTTTCGGAGTCGAGAAGTCCACGGTGTCGGCGACGAGCGTGCCTTCCTTGGACTCCTTGGCATGGATGACAACGCGGTCCCCGACCTTTAAGCCATCGATCTTCATGGCCATCTTGCCCATCGTAAACTTCGTCGCTGGCAACACGCCCACTGTAACGAGCTCCTTCGCCGTTGTTTTCACGGTGATGGAATCGTTAGTTACATTGGTCACAGTTCCCATCACGTGCTCCTCGCCTCCGTGAGCCAAGGCCCCGGCTGCCACCAGCGAAATGCAAGCAACAAGAATCAAAATACGAGTTTTCATTGGGATTTCTCCTTTTAGTTTAGTGATGATGTGTTTCTTCTGCAGGAATCGGCGACGGTTCCCCGCCTTTGAGAAATTCTTCTTCTTGCTGTTCTTCGGCCCGGTCCCCCTCCGTCTTCGGATTCAGCTGCTCCATTTGCTTCAATTCGTTGGCGGTCGGGTTCGGCAGATGGCGTATGAAAAGCACCAATTTCCATGTATCGCTGTCACTGCCTGCTGTGTGCTCTTCACCGAATGCAGGCATTCCACTTAAACGGATACCGTTTTCAATCGTGTAGTACAGGTCGCCATCACTCTTGTTCTGCGTCTCAACCGTGCGCATATCCGGTGGTCTGGGATAGAGCCCCTTGCCAAATAGCGTCTCGCCGCTTCCGTCGTTCGCATGGCACGCGGCGCAATGATCAGAGAAATGTTCCATGCCAGCCTGAATGTTTTCGCGTGAGGCTGCGATGGGGTTGGGAAACTGCCAGTACTCCGATGGTACGGCCAGCTTCCGTGCGGTCGTGGCCGCAAACTTCTCGATCCAAGACGGCGTCCCGCGAGAGCTAAAACCATGCCGTGTCAGTTCGATTCCGTATCCGCCGGCGGCTATCACGATGGCTAGGAGAACCAACGAACCCATTTTCCGGAATCTCATCACTATCGCTCCTGTCCCGAGAATGGTCGCAGGCGGATGAAGATCGCCACGCTGAGAGGATGTGAACCGTAAATTGGTGTCAATACGTCCGGCACGCCATAAGTCGTAAATTGCGCGCCGATTGCAGAGGCGAGGTGCGGAATCACATCGAAGTCATGGTCGTACCCGAACGTGTAGGCTTGAACGTGGCCGATTGGTTGCTCACTAAAGTTTGGCGGAAGCGGATTCTCGCCGATAAGTAGCTCGTTTGAGCGCTCTGCGTTTTCAATTCTCGTCCATGCATAGTTTCTAGTGTGGAAGCGCACGGTAGATTCGAGCAGATAGCTGTTAAAGACAGAGTTGTCTTGGAGCGAACGCGTGCGTCCCCAAAGGATCGTGTTGGCCCAGTCGCCGTTGACTAGAGAACGGTTATACATAATCGAGGCAGTCATGCGTTCCTGATCATCGTCAGGGAATACGGCTTCGGGGCTTTTAATACGGGCGTAGGAATACTGTCCGCTCCAGTTCTTTCCTGGTTGGAGGGTCAGGCGCGTAGACCACGAATCGATGGTTCCTTGATCGATGTCCCACCGAAATTCGTCTGGCTCACGCCCATGAAAGCCGGACGCTTCGATTCGCGTTATGCCATAGGTCAAACCGACCGTGACGACATCGTCCGCAACGTGCGTCGAATCTTCTTGGTGGTGACCAAGTGTGCCAACGGGGTTCTCTGCGGCAGATGCACGGTGCGGGTAGGCTGTCGGTCCCATGGCAGGGTCTCCCATGGGAGCAAAATAAAATGAGAGAAGGCTCTTCTCCCCTAATTTCAGGTCGTATAGAGCAGCCAGTTCCATAATGAAGTCGTGGGGATGCTGGCCGTCTGCGATGGGAACTCCGAAAGCAGTTTCGCCTTGTTGGAAAAGCAACGGGTAACGTCGGTCTGTGACTGTTCCTGGTTCAAGGCTCAACATTACACGCGCTGTGAAAACTCCTGGCCCAGCTTCTCGCTGCGCCATTCCCATGAACCAGTTCGTCGAGAAAAACTTGTCTCCTCCCCGCGAACTTGATTGTTGGAGGTCCGTTAAGAAGACATTGGCGTGGAACATGAGCATCCACGGCCCTTTGTTGGTCATCAGCATCGGTGTCGGCGTGGAATTTGGCTCTGCGCTAGTACCTGATATTCCGTGGTGGACGATTGCCTGAAGGAATGTTTGCGGCTGCATCCCCTGCATACTCATCAAGCCAGTCTTGCCCATCTGAGTGCCTGGCATTCCTCCATGGCCGCTCCGCTGCGCCGGTTGTCCACCGGTTGAGTGCTGATCGCCCCCCTGCTGGCCAGCTTCGGGGCACCCCGCCATTTGCATGCCTGGCATACATGGCGATCCTTGCTGCCCGCTGCCCTGTCGCGCAGAGACGAGGGCGGGAAAGAACAGAACCGACAACACGATGTTGCGAAATGGCCTCATGAAACTCTCCCTCAATCGAACCCTTGTGTATGAAAGCGTTAAGGCGCACGTGTCCCAAAGTTCAAAGACTCAACGTGACGAGGTAGCGTGGTTTCGGGAACGCCTGAGTGTAGAGAGGAGTTCTAGATTCTAAGTGAGGTAACGAGACGGTCAGCGGTGAGAACTATAGGGGGCAGAGTTCCAGATCGTATCAAATAAAAGGTGATCAAGAGACTTGCGGGACTCGAAATGCTAGTCGCTAGCCGGTCCAGAGAAGTAGGCTGAGAGTGATCCGCGCCAGGAGGGGAAGATGAGGTCGTAACCTGACTGCATGTCTCAAGGGTGCAAGAGGACACGCTCTTCGAATGATCGTGTATAGTGCCTGTTCTTATCTCAGGATTTGTCGATAGGTCGACCCGCTCAGTAGCCATTTTCTGCTGTGGGGACATAGACAACATGGAATGACCAGGCGTGGCACCCATGACCGCATCAGCCCCCATCGCGTTTTCGCCCTGGTCGGACCCCATGTCCATACCGGGAGGCATAGACATTGATGTGGCGTCTTTACTTGCTGTGACCGAATTATGACAGTCGGAATTCGCTTGGTGTGAGGAGCAAGAAAAGTCGCAAGCCCAACTCGAAACGGGGGCCGAAACCATAAGAAGCGACAGCAGCGCTGCCAACGAGCTTGTAGTCTTCCTCACTCGACAATTTTACCCTTGGTTGGAATTTTTTGATATTTATTTCTAGCGTGATTAATTCGCTGCCAACCGTAGCCTCGAATGCTTGGGAACAGCACAAATTGCACATAACTTTTCAGCGATTCGCTATTCTCCGACGACAAGGACCGAAAATGTGCCGGGAAGCGCGGGCGCTCTTGGATTTGGTTTCTCGGGCGTAGGCGCGGGGCGCGGGCCGAAATCCGCCACTGGTAGGTACACCTTGCCTGTCTTATGGTCCAGCGCCATGGTTCTGGCTCCCGGCAACGTCTTCACATTTTGTACGAGCGTATATTTATCCAGGCTATCCTCATGAAAAATCAAGAGAGCGCCTTCGCCACCGCCGGTTGAGACGTAGATCAACCCCGTCTTGGGATCGAATTCCAGCGCATCCACACCCAGTCCAATGGGCTGAGTGGCAACTATTTTCCCCGTTGTGCTGTCCAGCACCGCCAAGAGGCTCGTCCCAGGCGGTTGGGCCAGCGGGCCGCCCCTGCACCCGATGAAAATGCGATTGTGCGCGCGGTCCATGTCCATGCTGCTGGGCAGGCCGCAGACAGGGACCACGGTCCAATCGTCAAGCACCTTCATGCTCACGGCATCGATCTTGAGCGTGTGTCCTTTGTCCTGGATATTCAGAAATATGTGTCCCGCACCATCAGAGGCCAGATGTTCCGTCCGCCCATCGAGATTATCGACAACGCCTAGGACCTTGCCGGTTTTCGCGTCGATGGCCGTCAAGCGCTTGCTTCCCCGATCGGCCGTAAAGATGCGCTTGAGTTTTGAGTCGTAGATGATGCCGTTGGGGTCGCCTCCCACTCGCACTTTATCAATCACGGCGAACGTCTTTAAATCAAAGATGGTGACCGAGCCGGGATCGGTCGCATCGACAAAGCCACGGCCGAACTCCGGTGCCACCGCAACGCCGTGTGCATCCTCCAAACCGGAAATCTTGCCGACCACTGCGCCAGAATCGAGATCGAGCACAACCACCTGGGTGCCGTTCGGAACATATAACCGCCGCGCCTCGCTATCGGCGGAAATGTAGTCCCAGTCGGAATCGCCGGAGATGGGAATCCGTTTGATCACATGATATGGAGCCGAAGCTGCGAATGTCGATCCAAACAGACTCAACAAAGCAAGCCAGAGAATTGCACACAATCCGTTTCGCTTTTTCATGGGTCCTATTCTCGATCGCCTGTTCCTGTCAACGCAGTCGTCATCGCCGGAAATTCTAACCGAGCCGATGGATGATACAAGGCTAGAATTCGCTGACTACGTAGTCCGGGACATAAGATCGTCTTCGGATTACGGCAGTTGGAAGGCTTGGTCGCTTCCGCTGAACCGCACTTGAGTGATCTTGTCGTCTTCGGAATCAACCCCTGCGCCCTGGTCCTTTGCCGAGATCTTGACCCACTGCCCCTGCACGGTCGCGACGATTTTGCCTTTCTGCAGAATATTGAGCTCCTTCTTGGTGTCATCGGCCGCGAACTCGTAGGACCCAGGTTTCAGTTGCGCGCTTCCGATCGTTGTGTTCTTGCTTAAGGCCAGCGAGTACTTATAAGTACGGGCCCACACCGGCATTGTCAGTGTCACAACCGCCAAGCATACGAGGTAGTGCTTCACACGAATGCGCATTTGTCCCTTCCTCCCAAATTTGAGAATCTCGATTATCTCCGAGCAGGGCCTACTTCTCCGACTTCAAGGGGACAACGCAACTGCCAGTAGCCTCAACCTATGCGAATAAGAACACAGGCCTCAATTGGCTTTGACCTACTTTTCTTCTTTTGGACCGCTGCCAAGAGACACTCCCGACAAGTCGATCCTTGTCAGGAGTCATCATCTGGCCCGGATAACTTATGCGGGACAGCCTTTGAGGGCAGACTCCATTGCCAGTGATCAGACCAATATACTAAACGAAAAGCCTTGTCAAGAACTTTTCACAACGGAATTCTCGCGGCGGCCAGCGAGCGCATAATGCCGCCTTCGCGATGCATTCGGATGTGAATCTTCACACCCCCGGCGCATTCATCTTTTTTAAGCATGATCCGCCTGGATGCCTCCGCTGCAAAAGCAGGCGCGTTCCTCGTGCCAAAACTGTGCCAGAATCCGATGTTTTCATGTCATTGGGGCTAGCTTCGATCGAAAAGCAGATTTCCCAATTTGTTGGAAACCTTAGCAGCCAGAAGCAAGAGAAGGAGCTGTTGGAGTCGAGTTTGGTGCGCCCAAAGCAGACGCGCTACTTTTACAAGAAACTCCAAGAATTCCATTTTATGTGAATGCCCAAACCAACGGGAGCAAAAAAGCGTTGCGCTTGGCCATTGCGGAAGATCCCACGATACATCATGAACTATTACTATTCCTCTCCGCCGTTGCGAATTTCTGACTGGATGGAGCAGTGTTCCGAAGTGAACTGTGGAGTTTCTTCCGCCTCCTTAAGATACTATACCGGTAGCGAATGTCTCGATTTGAAAGTCCTGAAATAACGATGCCTCTCGGCGATGCCAAACCAACTGTTGTAGTAACAAGGGCACAAGATAACGGTGAAGATAACCTGTCGCTTGGCCTCACGAGCGATGAAGCCCGAGCGCGGCTTGCGAAATTCGGCCCAAATGCAATGCCGGACACCGCGATACGCCCTTGGCGTATGGCGCTGGCCAAATTTTGGGCGCCGGTTCCGTGGATGCTGGAAGCCGCGATCATCCTCCAGACAGTGCTCCACGAGTATGTCGAAGCCGGGGTTATCGCGGGGCTCCTTGTATTCAATGCTGCTCTCGGATTTTTCCAGGAGGGGCGCGCGCAGGCTACTCTTGCTGCGCTGAAATCGCGGCTCGCGCTTACGGCTTCGGTGAGGCGCGACGGCGCCTGGAAGAGTATACCTGCTGCCGAACTGGTGCCAGGCGATACGGTGAAGCTGTCGCTCGGTGGCGTGGTTGCAGCCGATGTCAAGCTGATCGAGGGATCGATCCTCCTCGATCAGTCCATGCTCACCGGCGAATCCGTCCCAATCGAAGCTGGACCGGGATTGCAAACGTATGCAGGGGCACTGGTGAGGCGCGGAGAAGCTACGGCGATCGTCACCGCAACCGGAGCAAGCACGAAGTTTGGACATACTGCGGAACTCGTCCGCACCGCCCATGTCGAGAGTACCCAGCAGAAAACGGTCGTTCGCGTGGTGCGAAATCTTGCCATATTCAATGGCGCAATCATCGTATTGCTGGTGGCATACGCACGTGCTCGTAAAATGCCGATTGGCGAGATTATTCCCCTCGTTCTCACGGCTGTCCTGGCATCCATTCCCGTGGCGCTGCCCGCCACGTTTACGCTTGCAGCGGCGCTGGGCGCAAGGGCCCTCGCACGATTGGGTGTGCTTCCAACGCGATTGTCCGCTGTGGACGAGGCGGCGACGCTGGATGTTCTTTGCTCGGACAAAACGGGGACGTTAACTCAGAACGAACTAGCGGTAACTGCTATCCGCCCCGAACCTGGTTACGATGAAGCGCACGTGCTGGCCATGGCGGCTATAGCCAGTTCCGATGGCGGACAGGATCCCGTGGATGCAGCCATCCGCTCTGCCGCCATGAAAGGAGACATCCCAAATCTGCCGAAATTGACCAAGTTCGTTCCGTTCGATCCAGCGACAAAAATGTCCGAGGCGACAGCGGTGGATGCGAAAGGTGGCACGCTGCGTGTCTTGAAGGGGGCGTCTGCCGTGGTCATTGCCCTGACAGAAACCGCGCCATCAGCGACCGCAACGGCGCACGAACTCGAAGAAAAAGGCTTTCGGGTTCTGGCCGTCGCTGCGGGCACACCGGCGGCGATGCGGCTAGTGGGAATCATCGCGCTGAGCGATCCACCTCGCGCGGAGGCAGCCGAGCTTATCAAGGAGCTGCGTATTTTGGGGGTGCGCACAGTGATGGTGACCGGTGATTCACCGGCGACGGCGGCCATCGTTGCGCGAGCGGTGGGACTCGATGGGGCGATGTGTCCACCCGGGCCAATACCGAAGGGAGTGCGTCCAGAAACATTCGCGGTCTTTGCCGGCGTCCTTCCGGAAGATAAATATCACCTCGTTCAGGAATTCCAGAAGAGCGGCCACACCGTCGGCATGTGCGGCGACGGCGCCAATGACGCACCAGCTCTGCGTCAGGCACAGATGGGAATTGCAGTTTCGACTGCGACAGACGTCGCCAAGTCGGCGGCCGGAATCGTGCTGACCAAGCCAGGACTTGCTGGTGTCGTGGAAGCAGTAAAAGAAGGCAGAATAACGTTTCAACGCATCCTGACGTATACCCTGAATTCCGTCACAAAGAAGATTGTGCAGGTGCTTTTCCTGGCGGCAGGTTTGATTATGACGGGACACGCGATCCTGACCCCAATGTTGATGGTCATCATCATGATCACCGGCGACTTCCTGGGCATGTCCTTGACGACGGACAATGTGCGACCCTCCCCGATGCCAAATGCCTGGCGAGTTGGCAACTTAACGATCGCTGGCGTTTTTATGGGCATCTCCGACCTGATATTTTGTACCGCCGTACTGGCCATCGGCAAATTCCGCCTGGGTCTTGGAATTGAGACACTGAGAACTCTCGCCTTCGTGGTCATCGTCTTCGGCAACCAAGCAACCACTTATACAAATCGCACTCGCCAGCGCCTGTGGTCCATCCGTCCAAGCTTCTGGCTGGTACTATCGTCGGCAGCCGATCTGTTGATTGCCTCGACAATGGCGAGCCTTGGGATCGCTATGGCCCCTCTGCCGTTACTCGTGATGGGAGGAACGCTTGGGGGTGCGGTAGTCTTTGCATTTCTGGTGGACATTGTCAAAGTCCCGGTATTGAATCGACTCAGGATCGCCTAAAAATGAAGATGCGTGGCATAGAGAAACCGATTTCGAAAAGAAAGTGGTCATAGAGACAAAATCAAGCTGGTCGGTCAGGAGAAAACAGCATGCCAAAAGACGAACATTATAGAGCCGCAGAGATGCACGATCTTGCCGCGCATGCACACCGCATTGCGGCGACGCACCACGGCAAAGAAGACCATGAGACTGGGCATGAGCATTCCCGGCAGGCCCTGGAGCACTCCGCCAAGGCTTACCAGTTCGCACAGGAAGCCCATCGGAAATCAGAAGCTTCCGCAGGCAAAAAAGAATAAGGCTTACAGCGCTTGGCGCCCCTGATTAAGCGTCTGAAAATAGCTGGGTGCGAGGGTGCTCTTTAGCCAGGGGAGGCGGAGCGGCAGGTACGCCGAAATCCTTGGTCCAACTCCAATTCCAAATTTCCGACATTCTTGAAAATGCTGGGTGTCCATGCCGTGGGAATGATCGTCGGGAGTCCATTAGTACGCTGAGGTCGACAACATTCACGACGCGCACCTTGATGCCGGGTACGCACTCTCGCAGCGGCGAGGAAGCAGCGAAGGCCTCGAT
>Ga0182024_10025016_pt1 | contig 10571 bp, 13 predicted proteins | sample P32metaG_FD_120480 | JGI IMG/M metagenome (GOLD analysis project Ga0182024, IMG submission 120480) | Permafrost microbial communities from Stordalen Mire, Sweden - P3-2 metaG (Illumina Assembly) | ecosystem: Environmental > Terrestrial > Soil > Wetlands > Permafrost | place: Sweden: Stordalen...
CTTCTGATGCTTTGGCGTGACTTTGATACTCAGGGTGGGACGTGCCATACCCAAGTATGCACGAAAACATTCTTGATATGAATTGTTTTATAAGAATCTTTTCAGGCGGTCAAAGACCTAGTGCCATACCTTCAGCAAAACCTCTTCTTCTCGCAAGTCCGCCCGCTTCGTCCAATGCGATTCCATCCCGTTCTTTGACCTCGCCTGAGACGAGCACCCTGAAGATTGGCATTAGGTTGTTCGGATTTAGAAGACCGACCACGCTTTCACCATAACGGCCCCTAATCACTTCGTAAATATTCATCCGCGCCTCGACGTCGCGGATCGAACCGACCCTAAACCTTCTCCCATGAAATAGCGCGGCGATCCAATAATGTAGCGTACCGAAGATTCTCACATTGGCCCTGCATGTCATCCTAGCGTCGTGGAGTCTGACGAAAGTCACGAAGCCTTCCGCAGCCCAAGCGTTTAGCACTAGCCCTATACCATAGGCCAAGATCAGCAGCAAGATTGAAACCGGAATAGCGCTGATCACTTCGCTTTGCAGCGAAGCAGTTCCCATTCCAAACAGCGGCAGCCAAAGGAGCTCGGAGGCCAAGAGTACGACCCCGGGGCAAAGTGTCGTTAGGATTTCGTTAAGACCCAGTTGGTCGAGTTGTTTCTCGACGAAACCATCACTCACGTGTCCTCCGACGCCGGGTTGCCCTTCTCACGGTCGCGGGCGGCCTTCTCGCTTTCTGCGAGATGAAAGCCCGGCAGCTCCGTAAGCCCAAGGGTTGAAAGCGATATCATGTACTCTTCCGGAAACTTACAGACATAGAGCTGCCCCTTATGCTTCTGGCACTCTCTATATAGCTGGAATAGCATCCGAATAAGCTGGCTAGTAGCGACCCGCGTCTCGATAACTGCGATGCAGGAACTTGACTTATGGATAGTCACGCTTTCACGATATGACGTTAGTATGCTCTCAACGATTCTGTCTGGATTGTCGAAGGCCTCGGCCTCTTCTCCTATCCTGATCGAAACAACAATCACGCCGTCCTTGAACTGCATTTCGAACGGCTTGGACTCAGGCGGTAGCACCGGCACTCTCCAGAGAATCCAGTTCGTGTTGATCGCTGAAACGAAGCGTCAGACGTCTACCCTTGCTTGTACAACTTGCCGAGTCGGCATACTGTGAGATGAGGACAGTGCCGCCGAGCAATGGTTCCCGGAACTCCCCGTTTCGCATCGCGGCGCGGTGCTCCTTTAGCTTCCTCGACGTCTGGCTTCCCAGTTTTTTATCCCAGGTGGGCCAGTCCCGGGGCTGCGTAATAATGACCTCCACCTTCCCTTCGGACAGCCTCCTGATCGACACACTGACACACTCGTCGTAATCCGCACCATGCGTCAAGGCATTGTACAGGGCCTCTTGAACGGCGATTTGGAAGCGTGCACGCGTTTCTAATGACTGACTGTTCTGACTGAGACAAGGAAGGGCGTGCTTTTCCAAGAAATCCCTAACGATGGCGGGCCAGTCCGACGACCGGCGCAGGGTCACCTCAATGCCTCGCTCATCCTCAGCGACTACGTTCAGCGAGCCCGCGACGACGTTCGTCGCGGGTTGGCTCACTTGCGCCCCCTCCGCAATCCGTATCACAATTACGCTCTGGTCATCCGCAGGTCGCGCCCGCCCGGTGTAAGTCTCACACGCGCGCATAATCGCTTGGGCGATGTCAGCCGTTTCGCCGGTACGGCAATTCTTAACGGCCGCGATGAGGCGAGATTCCCCGAAAGTATGCCCGTCCGGCCCCCGCGCTTCTAGTATCCCGTCAGAGCACAGAACAATCAGATCTCCAGCGCTGATAGGCTCGACCGCCTCCAGCGGCCTGGGCGAGAAAAAAGAATACCCCCCGCCAACGTAAACGCCAACTGCCATCAAGCGCTTTGGTTCCGGGTGACACGAGCTGAACAGGTATGCCGGCGGCATGCCCGCGTTCGCGTACCGCACCTTACGATCAGCTAGGTCAATCTCTAGAAAATTCATCGTAACCAATAGGTGCCCGTCACCGCGCCGCAGAAACTCGTCAGCCATCTCAAGCTCACGCCGCGGTCTCCCCATTCCCCAGTCAGATGCAGCCTCCAAAGCCAGTGAAACCTGCATTGCTTGAAGGGAGGCCGACAGGCCATGCCCGTTAACGTCGACCATGTACACGGCGTACGACTCGTTTCCGCGCGGAATCACCTTATAGAAATCGGCAGAGATCGAGGTCGCCTGACGGATCTGGTGACTTAGCTCCAACCCCTCGCGCTCGAACATTTCGTCCGGCAAATCCATGATCTTGCTCATGTTCTTACGAGCTGCCTTGATCTCACGATCCTCAGGAGCCAAGTCCATAACAGCAAGAGCGCGTGACTGATCAATCCTGGTCAACACCTTGAACAACGATGCCAACAACTCCTCGTCGTCGCCGGCGTTCTTCATGCGCTCCGTGATCGCGTCCGCAACCCGCTCGCGCTTTTGACTTGAAAGAAACAAGGTCGCGTTCCAGAGATTCTCGACTAGGCGCTGCTGGCTAGGTCCAGTTGGTCGACGCAAGAACGATAATGCAAGCCCGATCGTTTTTCGATAGAGAGCTGATAACAAATATGACACCAAGCGCTGGTGACTAGGTTGCGTTGGTGGACGCAAGAACGATATTGCCGGCCGGACAGTTTTTCGATAGAGGGTTGGCGCCAATAAATATGGAACCAAGAATAAAGGGTAGTCGGCGTACAGGTACTTAAATAAAGTCTTCGGAACAAAAATAAACAGACAAAGATAATATAAATGAATAAGAACCACGAGGCTAATAATCACAACGGCCGCCTGCCAGGGCTCACTCAGTGAAGCATATAGCCTTGTAACGCGAACCACGATCCGCTTAAATGACCATTTCCCATCATCCACCGGGGAGCGAACCTCCAGCGCATTTCGATCGATCGTGGAAATAGCCGCTCTAAGTCGACTCTTTAACGCGTCCACAAGGGGTTCATCGCCTGTGTCCTCAGCTAAGTGGGGCTGGCTCTCTAGGCCATCGAGTAGGCGGCCCAGCTCTGCTCGTAGGCCGGGGTCCGCCGAACCTCTGAATATCTCAATCTGGCTAAGTACTGTCTCAAGAGACAGCTTCCTTACGGCATGATCACGGTCCCAAAGCGCCGCGTCAACTTGCGAGAGAGCTAGCGGAAGGCTCCCCTTGTACAGATGGATGACGACCGTTGGGACCAGAAGGCGTATCTTGGAATCCGGGTCGTTGAGCGCGCGCTGAAGTAGCGGCACGAAGCGCTGGTCGGAGGAGCCCATCGCGTCTAGAGCCACAAGCGCCGCGAACCGCAAGCGCGCGTCCGCGTCCGAGAGCACTGGGACTATGAACTGCTCGGCCCCCTTGACATCGTTTTCGGAAACAAATTTGCGCGCGAAGGCAGCGCTCGCTTGATAGGATCTGATGCGCTGAGCCTCAAACTGCTGCTGGAATCCCGCAGTTAACTCCGCTGGGTCTGACGCGGCAGCGGCTGATGCGGAGGCGACCATCGCACAGAACCCCCAGCCGGCAGCACCGATGAGCTGAAGCCTCATTTGCACCCCACTTCCCGACAACTATCCAAGGAGTGTACCATGGACGACGACGAAGGGGACGAAGGGGACGAAGGGGACAGCCAGAATCGACGCACATAGAAAATCAGCGAATCGTGCAGACAGCTCCGTCCCTTTCCCCATTTCTAGCCGACTCCCGCCGATTTCTCGAAACTCCAACGCCGCCAGTTTCGCTGGAAGTGCTGTTCCAGTCGGGCCACAAATTCCTCTTCCCCGAACGGCCGCCCGGCATAGGTACAGCGACGCAGCAGGTTCAATTCATGCTCGCCTTCGGAAGCGGCATGCATTTGCTGCCAGGTCTCAACCCCTCCGGCTCGTTCCCAATACCCACGGTCCAGCACGCCCGGTGGGTCCGAACTCCCGGTCAAGTGCACCGCCGCGCCGGACCAGCGGTACTGCTCCGGACGGGCCGCCATTCCGGCCCGCACCGGGTTGGCCTCCACGTAGCGCAGCGCGACCCATAAATGACCCTCCGACAAGGGGCACGAATAAAACCGGTTCTGCCACAGATGCCCGCTTTAAAGTGTATAGACAGGATATTTGTTGACCGGCGGGACCACAGTAGGGCACTTATAGTTAGTTCTGATCGGACGCGCCGGTAAGGAATCTTTATTCGCGGGCGGCTTCACGACAGCAAGCGTATGTTCTTGCGGAGGAGATGTGCTTCCTTGCTATTCTGAAGCTCGGAATGTCGATTCCTTGCGCCTTTATCACCGGCTCTTGCGGGCTCATCGGGTCGGAAGCGAGCCTGTATTTCAACCGAGCCGGCTTCCGCATCGCCGGGCTGGATAATAACCAGCGAGCGGTGTTCTTCGGTCCGGCCGGCGACACGAGCTGGGTTCTGAAGCGGCTGCGGGCCTCGATACCGGGCTATCAGCACTACTCCGTTGACATTCGTGACCGCGAGGCCATTCTCCAATTGGTGGCGGAGCTGAAACCAGCCGTCATTATTCATACCGCGGCCCAGCCGTCCCACGACCGGGCCGCTGCCATCCCTTTTGACGATTTCGATACCAACGCCGTGGGCACCTTGAACCTCCTCGAAGCCGCCCGGCGCGCCTGCCCGGAATCGCCGTTCATCCACATGTCCACCAACAAGGTGTATGGCGACCTTCCCAACACGATCCCTCTGCGCGAGCTGGAGACACGCTGGGATTATGACGATCCGCACTACGCCAATGGAATCCCTGAGACCTTGTCTATCGATCAATCCAAGCATTCGCTGTTGGGCGCGTCGAAAGCGGCCGCCGACATCATGGTGCAGGAGTACGGGAGATACTTCGGCATGCCGACTTGCTGTTTGCGCGGCGGCTGCCTGACCGGTCCGAATCACTCCGGCATCGAATTGCATGGGTTTCTCAGTTATCTGGTCCGCTGCAACATCGAGGGCAAGACGTACAGCGTTTTCGGGTATAAAGGAAAGCAGGTCCGCGACAACATTCACTCGGAAGACGTCGCCAGCGTGATGCATGAGTTCTACAGCAACCCGTCCAGCGGAGAAGTCTACAATCTAGGCGGCGGAAGGGACAACTCCTGCTCCATCCTGGAGAGCTTTCGGATGGTGGAAGAGATCACAGGGAAAAAGCAGCGGTTCGTCTACTTGGAACAAAACCGCGTGGGCGATCACATCTGCTATTACAGCGATCTCACCAAGCTCAAGTCACACTTTCCGAAGTGGAAAATCACGAAGTCCCTGCCGGCGATTCTGAACGAGATTGCCGAGTCCTGGCTGGCACGGCTCGCCGAACCAGCGCGTCGCGCGGGTTCTTCATGAAGGTCACCATCACCGGGCTGTGTGGTTTTGTGGGAAGCCGCCTGGCATTTCACCTCCTCGATCACATGGAGGGGCTCACAATCTGCGGGATCGATAACCTGTCGCGTCCTGGCAGCGAAACGAACCGGAGCTGGCTCGAGTCGGCTGGCGTACGTGTGCTGCACGGCGACGTGCGCATGCCCAGTGATCTGGAGATGCTGCCGCCCGCCGATTGGGTCATTGATGCAGCGGCCAATCCCAGCGTTCTCGCCGGAGTGGATGGACAGACCAGTCTCCGGCAGTTGATGGAACACAATCTGGTAGGCACGCTGAATGTGCTCGAATATTGTAAGAAATCGGCTGCCGGACTTATTCTGCTCAGCAGCAGCCGGGTATACTCGATTTCGGCCCTATCGACTCTGCCCGTTCGGCCGGTGGGGGCGGCGTTCGCGCTCGACATGACGCGTCGGCTGCCGCCCGGTGTATCGCTGGCTGGGATTTCGGAGCAATTCTCGAACGCCCCGCCGGTATCGCCGTATGGAAGCACTAAACTCGCCTCGGAACTGGTGGCCTTTGAGTATGGCGAAGCGTGCCAGTTTCCGGTGTGGGTGAACCGGTGCGGTGTTCTCGCAGGTGCCGGGCAGTTCGGCACTGCCGAACAGGGAATTTTTTCGTACTGGCTGCATGCCCACTCGGCGCGACGGCCTTTGCGCTACACCGGTTTTGAAGGAAAAGGCTGGCAAGTACGGGATGCGTTTCATCCTCAAGACCTGGCTGCCCTGGTTGCGATTCAGATGAAGCACGGCCCACCTCCAGCAAGCAGGATTTGCAACGTTGGCGGCGGTCCGTCAAACGCCATGTCTCTGGCTCAATTGACAGCCTGGTGCGATGAGCGATTCGGACGTCACGCACCGGCGCCGGACCTCCGGCCCCGGCCCTTTGACATCCCTTGGCTGGTGATGGACTCGAGCCTGGCGCAGCACGAGTTCGGGTGGACCCCGACGCGTTCTCTGGCGTCGATCCTCGAGGAAATCGCTGCCCACGCCACAGAGAACCCGGATTGGCTAAAGCTTTGTGGAGTGAAAGGACGGCTCCCGGCGGCGAGAATAAAGCACCTCTCCGCCTGCTGAGCGTCGTGATTCCAGCACGAGACGAGGCGCCCTGTCTCCGCTCGACCGTGGAACACCTGCACCTGGAGTTGCGGATGAACGAGATTCCACACGAGATTGTCGTCGTCGACGACGGCAGCACCGACGCGACGTGGCCGATCCTGACGGACCTTGCTTATCAAATTTCGGAGCTACGACCGGTGCGAAATGAAGGGCAAGCTGGCTTCGGCCGGGCTGTGGCTTGTGGTTTTGATCACATGCAAGGTGACGCCGCAGTGATCATGATGGCGGATGAGTCGGACGACTGCCATGACGTGGTCGCTTACTGGAACCTGCTGAATCAAGGTTGGGATGCGGTCTTCGGCTCCCGGTTCCTGAAGGGCGGCGGCGTGATCGACTACCCTTGGCTCAAGCTGAAACTCAACCGGCTGGCGAACCTCTTCATCCGCCTGCTGTTTCGCTTGAATTACAACGACACCACGAATGCTTTCAAAGCCTATCGTCGCAGCACCATCGAAGGATGCAAGCCTATTTTGTCCCCCCATTTCAACCTCACAGTCGAACTCCCGCTGAAGGTCGTGATCAGGGACTACTCGTGGACCGTGATGCCGATCACCTGGCGCAATCGCAAGAAGGGCGAATCGAAGCTCAAGATCAAGGAGATGGGGAGCCGCTATTTGTTCATTTGTCTCTATCTCTGGCTGGAGAAGTATTTCAGCCGTGGTGACTATCGGAGAAATACCTAAACACAGCGTCATAATTACTTGCGAATGCCCGCCCGCTGACGCTCCCGGTTCGGTAACAGAACCGCGACCGTACGGGAGCGGATGCGCAGGTACTTCCGACGCCATGTTTAACCGTGGCACGAACCGCGTGACCTTCCGCTGATAGCCGAGCTTGTCACGCGATTTCTGGAACAAGGGCTGGGCTACTATTGGTCTTAGGTTGATCGCCAGTGATGAACCGTAATCGAGCGCGCTCTGCGGTCCTTTTCCGCTACGGTCTTCTCGCCGTCTGCTTAGGCTTCCTGATTCTCTGGGTGTTTGGAAAAAGCCTTCCACTCCCCTATCTCTCTGACGATTTCGAGCACGCGCAACTCGTAGCCGAGATTCGCGCGGGTTTGCGGCCGTGGCGCGACCTGCTCGGCCGGCCTTTCCATGGCCAGTTACTTGTGCTGCTGCGGCTCCTGTTCTGGTTTGGAACACGGGCAGGACATATGAGCATGGCTTGGGTGCGGGCCGGCGTCCTGGCGGCTCATGGATGCGCGGCCTTTGGTGTGGGATTACTCTGCCTGCGATGGACGCGCTCGGGCGCGGCAGGCTGCTTCGCCGCAACTCTTTACGCCTGCGCGGCGGGGTTTTCCGGCGACATCGTCTCCTGGCCGTCCAGCTCGATTTTCTGCTTCGGTGCGGCGGCCTACATTTGGGCGCTGGTCGCGCTCACCTCGGAGCGGCTCGGCCCGATTCCAAAGCTGATCCTTTCAGATATCGCGCTAATAGTGGCATTTCTTGGAATGAATGCGGAGATCGTGGCCGCAGCAGGCTTGTGTATCTACTGTTGGATCGCAATGCCGGCGCAACGTCTTTGGCGAACGTGGGCTCCCATCGTCTATATGTTGACCGCGATGGCCCTGGGGGCAATTTGGGGGCACGCCGCGAGTTCAGAGAAGCTGGCATCCTTTGCGCTTACGCCGAGAGGGGCGGTACTCGGTGCGTGGCTGGTTTTCACTGCGCCGCTTCGCTTCGTCGTCTCCTGGACCGGATGGACGCCAGATTTTGCTGCGGTCCTGAGTTGGGCGGGGTTCGCATTGCTCCCGCTGTTGGCAACGCTCTGGTTCTTGCCCTCACGGCAACGCGGCATCCTGCTGGTGGCTTGGACGCCCGCAGTCTGGTTGGCCTTCCTAACCGGCTTCTCGCGGGCCTCCCTTTCAGGGAACATCCGCTACGGCCCCGGCTTCCTGTACGTTTCCGACCGCTACTACTATTGCTTCCTGTTTCCTCTGGCCATTACAGCAGCTTTCCTCTCGGCCGAAGCTCTTAGGCGCTTTCCCGTCAGGCGTCCGGCGACGGTGTTGCTCATGGTGACCTTGCTCCTTGCGGCCGTCTTTGAAAGTCGCCAGCGGTATCTTCACGGAATTCCGTACCCGAATTATGAAATGGTACGCCAGGCGCTCGGTCGCGGGAAGTTGCTGCTTCCGGAGATCGAGGAATACCTGCGCCAGCGGCCGCAGGGGCGTGTCTTGACGTTAAGGGATGGCCTTCTTCCACTCGATGGCGCGCGCTTCAATGCAGTCACTCTCGCTTTTCTGATCTATTCTGAGCGCCCCAACGGCATCCAGGGAGTGCATTTCACAAAAACGGAATTGAGCGGGGACGACGCGGCGGCCGAGAACTCGATCTTGGACCATTGGGCGGCAGCAGCGGGTTTTAGCGGGCCGGTAGCGCACCTGGACAAGGGGATGGTAATCAGTACGCACCTGGGAGAAAACATCGATTTTGGCCAGGACTCGTTCGAGGAAGCTCTGATCGCGGGCTTCTCGTGGTGGGACAAGCCGTTCCGATGGGTGACTGGCGACGCATCGGTTCGCCTGCGCTGCGCATCCGGCGCCCTGGTCATCACCGCATACGCGCCAATCGACCAACTCCGCGGAAAGTTCCCCCACTTGGATGCAATCGGTGTCGCGGTCGATCTCGACGGTTTAGAGGTGGGTCATTTCTCGATCGGACAGACCGGATTGTTGCAGTACCGGATCGTGAACCCTCGCTCTCGTGCTCAGCCCGGCAGCCTGAGCGTCGTCACCCTGCGGCCGGATTTCATCTGGCATGCCCGAGACTTAGTTCCCGGCAGTTTCGACGACCGCGATCTGAGTTTCGCGCTGGAGGCGATCGGATTCGAGGGCAAATAGGGGACGGGACGGGGACGAAAGGGGGGACGAAGTGGACAGCCAGAATCGACGCACATACAAATTCAGCGAATCGTGCAGACAGCTCCGTCCCATTCCCCATTTCTAGCCTGTTCCCGCCGATTTCTCGAAACTCGAACGTGCTTCAATCGCCTCGACCAGGCCGGTCATCCGGTTCAGGGTACGCCGACTCCACAATCAGAATTTGAGCGACTTGGTCCCGCAGGACAGGGCATCTATTCCTGGCAACGCGCCACACTTCATCCCAGTCGATTCCAAAATAGGCGTGGACTAAGATATTACAGAACACCACGATCTGGGGCCAGGGTACTTGTGGATATCGGAGCGTTAACGTCTTAGGAACTCGCGCCGCCGCCTCGCCGATGATCGACAACTTCTGAACTACCGCACTCCGCACCATCTCCGATTTCTGAAATCCTTCAAAATCGACACTGAAGATGAATGCGGCAATGTGATCGGGCCTCTACGATGTCTGTGAGATACAGGACCTCACGCCGCATAGAGGAGCCGCGCTTGTTCCAGCACGGAGTCCCGGATAAGCGGCTTCAATCCGTTCTTCGAGACCAGATCTACTTTGCGATCGAGAAGGTCCGCCAAGTCCAACATCAATCCCGCGTGATCCATTAAGTCGATCTCAGCATCGGGCAGAAACTCTACCAGCAAATCGATATCGCTATCGGCGCGCATCTCGCCGCGGGCCGCCGACCCAAAAACGGCTAGTTCCTGGACGTGATACCGCCTGCACAGCTCTGCCAGCCTGGCTGCCTCCACCTGCGTATCGCCGAGTTGGATCCTGGGGTTCATGCTGGTGCTCGCCCCTTCATTGTGCCCGAGTTCGGCGAGCTATCGCGCGGCGTATCGCGCGGCGTAGGGACGAAGGGGACGGGACGAACGGGACGACGAAAATCGGTGACAGACTGTCCACCCTTTCTGAACCGCGAGTGTCAACGAGCGGCACGCTCAACTTTCCACTCACGCTCAACCCGACATCTTGAAACCCAATCACCGCCATAACTAACTTTTTCCCGCCTCTATCTCCTCTCGATTCCTCCACTTCGCACTTTGCTCCGCACGACTTCGCACAATTTCCGGAGTATCTTGAAACCGAAGAGATCGGTGCTCGACCAGACAGAGAGCCGGTTCCACTGAGCAGGGCATCCTAGGAAAGGCCGC
>Ga0182024_10025017_pt1 | contig 10571 bp, 10 predicted proteins | sample P32metaG_FD_120480 | JGI IMG/M metagenome (GOLD analysis project Ga0182024, IMG submission 120480) | Permafrost microbial communities from Stordalen Mire, Sweden - P3-2 metaG (Illumina Assembly) | ecosystem: Environmental > Terrestrial > Soil > Wetlands > Permafrost | place: Sweden: Stordalen...
ATGCGATGCTACCATACGTTTGTATGGCGTGTCAAGACATCCACTCCACCCTCCAATCCCCACTGCGCACACCCAGGCGCCTCAATAGAAACCTGATTCAACTAGGCAGGCATAGGGCTGACACCACCAATGATGGCGACTAGATGGCCTGTGGGCAGCCATCAAAAAATAGTTTTTGCCAGATCATACCTTTGCTCCTCAGCCACCATATGCGGTGCAGGGGCTAACGGTCTTTGACGTCGATTGGCGTGTCTTCGGTTTTGACGCCGCTCCATTCCCCTTGCTCTTGACCCTCATCGTTTGTCCAAGTCCCCTTGAAAGACTTGCCATTGCGCTGGAAGACGAAATGTGCCCTGCCCACGCCAAATTTGTCACGCCACTTGGCTGACAGCTCGCTCTTGCTTGCCAACGTGACCGCATCGACGGCCAGTGAGCCGCTATAGCTGTGCAAATCAGCCTGTGTTAAGTAAATGCCTGCCCATTGGGCATGTTTCTTGTCTAGCGAAAATTCAGTGACAATCGGCTGCCCACTGCAGGTTCCAGAGTATCTGCCTGCGATATTGCTGGTCCTGTTTTGATCGCCTGCATCAGTCCGGGCAAAACTCTCTCCTTCTGACGGCGCCACTGCCCCTAAATCGTCGACTGTCAGGATCGAACCTGCAGGCAAAGTTGCTGCGCTCTTGCGTCCATAGACCAGTTCTAAGGCAGTGACTGAATTCGCGGGAGCCTTGTAGCGGTCGACTTCCCGCTGAGTGACGCTCTTTACTGGAATAATCTGGCCGGCGCCCACATCTTTAAGCAGAGAAACAACACTGACTTTGTCGCCATCGTCACCTTGTTGGGTGGCTTGTTGTTGAGAATCATTCTTGGATTCCCATTTTGATGTGATCGTCAAAGCAACGGCAAGGACCGCAATCAGACAAAGCGGTATCAACAGGAACAAAGCTAAGCCTAAGATTGTGCTTTTGTTCAACGATGCAGACGCAGCCAATGATGCCAGGGTCCAAGGACTATTTTAGACCGGAAAAGATTCAGTGGCAGAGGAGTTTTTCGCCTGCTCCTCTTTCGCTCGCTCTTCTATTGTCTTGAGCGACGCACTTAATCTATTCCATGTGTCTGAGGTTATTTTGTATTGCTTGCCCTGATGCTCTTGTGGTGCTTGTCTGCCAGAGGAAAATTCGAACCAATGATTTTTTGCCGATTCAAAGTTCATCGCTTCAGGCGGGTGCTCGCTGGTCTTCTCTGGCAGGCTGAGCCGTTCATCCAGCTCTTTGAGCTGCTGCAGCCTGTACATTCGCAAAGCGTACTGACTAAACTCTTCCTCGCCTTCCTTCGTGGCAGTTTCCAGTGGCATATCTGTCTTGCCAAATTCTCGAAATGTTCTCAACCACGTTTTTAAACCGTTCATAATTCTCACCTCTCGTATAACCAGCCGCACCAACGCCAGCCCTTAATGGACTTGTCTTGCGCTGATTGATTTTGCTACCTGATAATGACAACGTAATTTGAGAGCAAAAAGTTCAAAATCTCCCAAAAAAAGTTTTTCTCGCTAAGATCATGGGCGTATGAAGCGACCGGAAACCTCAAGAATGCGACTGACATTGGCAACGATTGGTGTGTTGCTCACCTGCGGGCTACATTCACCTGTTGAGGCCAAGAAACTTCCCCTTGGAGAGCAAATGCAGCTGACCAACAACCTGACCAAGCGCTCTTTTGGTACTGACGCCCATGGCGAGGCGATTGAGGAGTTCACTCTCAAAAATTCGCATGGCATGCAGGCGCGGATAATCAATTACGGAGCCACTTTGCGTGAATTGGATGTTCCCGATCGGCGGGGCAAAATTGAAAACGTGATTTTAGGGTTCGATAATCTCTCTGATTATCAAGAAATCGTCCACCGTCCCTATTTCGGAGCAACGGTCGGGAGATTTGCCAATCGCATTGCCGGCGCTAAGTTTAGTCTGGATGGTAAGGAGTATGTTCTTGCTCCCAATAACGGTCATAACAGCCTGCATGGTGGCATTCGCGGGTTTGACATGAGATGTTGGCAGGCGCAACCCTTGACTGATTCCAAAGACCCGGCCGTGAAGTTTACCTATGTCTCCAAAGATATGGAGGAAGGCTTTCCCGGCACTGTAACAGTGACTGTCACCTACACACTCTCAGATGACAATGCGCTGCGGCTTGATTACACTGCCACCACAGATAAAGCAACACCGATAAATCTGACCAATCACGCCTATTTCAATCTTGATGGGGCGGGCAAGGGCTCCATTTTGCACCATCTGCTCCAGATTAACGCAGACGATTATCTGCCTGTCGACAAAGAGCTTATTCCACTGGGCAAACCCGCCGGGGTCGAAGGTTCCCCGTTTGATTTCAGGCAGGCAAAAGAGATTGGCCAGGATCTGGGCTCTGTACCAGGTGGATACGATCACAATTGGAATTTGCGCTACAAGAACGGAGAATTAGTTGAGGCGGTTACAGCTAGCGATCCTGTCTCAGGTAGAGTGCTACACATGTCTACGACTGAGCCTGGCGTGCAGATTTACATAAGTCAAGGACAAGATGGCACCATGCGTGGTGTGGGAGGGATTTACAAACAGTATTGTGGATTCACTCTGGAAGCCCAGCATTTCCCAGATTCGCCCCATCATCCTGAATATCCTAATGCTGTTCTGCGCCCTGGAGAAACCTATAAGCAGACGACAATTTTTCAGTTCTCGATTTTGAAGAAGGGCGAAATCTGAGCTTTGAGCAGGATGCTTTTTGTCATTTGCTCAGACTATCGCGACTCACGTGAAGTTAGGGTTGGATAGCTTTTGACGGGTAGCTCCAGGGGCCAACTGCGCTAGCTCATCACTCAGCGCCCCATGATCCGATGTTCGCACGCCTGTGCTAGATATCAAGGGAATAGTTTAATATTTTGTTGAATTATCAATAAAATCCCGTGTGGCTGCGTGGGCCCTTATTAGTGGGCTCCTGGGGGGCTGGGGATTAACTTAACCTGCTCTGGCTTTTCAAGAGGATCTTTTACTAATGTGATCTCATCCATATCCCCCCCCGAATCTATCCGGAAAAACCAACAACTAGAAAGCCCTTCCGAACTCACCTCAACTTTCCTTTCGTCTTTACTGCGAAGGAATGTGGGCTCGATTGGCTTTTCGTCTGGTTTGGGGATTTGAGAAACACACAAAGGAGTGCGTGTATGTCGTAGCAACAGTGCCGAGAACCGGTCTCTGTCTGCCAACAAACGCAAACCAAGTAAACAGAACCTCTAACTTCTCGAAATCCGAGAAAGGAAACCAAAATGACCACAGCTACCAGCACCAGCAGTTTGATTTCGTTGTCACCCCCCAAGAAGCTCGACACAAAGACCCTCAACAAGCGTGAGCAGGACTTGCTCGCTTTCTTGGATGAGCGTTTGGTCGGCCAGCCTTACGGCAAGAAAGCTGCCTTGCGGGCCTATCGTCGTCTCGTCTCCTACATCCGCGCCGCCCAGGACGGAACCCAGCCCGCTTACAACGTGCTCGCTCTCGGACCGACCACCTGCGGCAAGACCGAATTGTTCTACCTGATCGTCGAGTTCGTGCACGGCAATCGCGCCGCTTGCATCAAGTTCGACGGTTCCGACTTCCTCCACGACTACCAGCTCTCGGCCATCAACGGTGCGTCCAAGAACCTCACCGGCTATGTCAACCGCGATGCGGTCGACTATGTTCCACCCAAGGAGGGCGAGAAAGACCCCTACGCTGCCCTGAGCATGCACAACCTCGAGTACTCGAAGCTTGGGTCCAAAGTGGATCTGGTCTTCGTTCTCGTGGACGAGTGGGAAAAGGCGTGCCCGCAATTCTCCCAGATCTGGCTGCAGATCCTCCGTGATGGCACGCTGACCCTGGGCAACGGCGACGTCACCACGTTCAAGAACGTCGTTTTCTGGTTCACCGGCAACCCGGGTTCTCACCTGGTGGAGCAGGCCCAGAACCGGGAGAAGAATCCGTTCGGATTCCGCCAGGGCGATGGCAAACTCAGCGACAAGGAAGCCGACGCCATCATCACCAAGTACGTCGAGCAGAATTCGGCGCCTGAGTTCCGCGCTCGCATCGAGGAGAACGGTGAGATCGTGATCTTCCATGCCTTGACTGCCGAGCAGATCGCGGACGTGTGTGAGATCAAGGTGAAGGCGTTGTGCAAGGTCGTCGAGTCGGCGGCCGGCATCCAGGTTGTCGTGCCGAAGGCGGTGCGTGACTGGTTGATGACCAAGAGCGAGACGCTGGCCAAGATGGCGGGCGCCGTTAAGACCTACATCACTGATGTGCTCGACAACGAGCTGATCAAGGGTACGGTCAAGGCGGGCCAGATCATTACGGTGAGCGTGAATGGCGACGAGCTCGAGTTCACTCCTCTGTACGACGAGGCCACTCTGGCCTTGATGGCAGAGGTGTCTGGCACTTTCAAGGGGCGGCCGACGTTCGCGCAAGCGTTTGTCGACCAGGCGCATTTGGGTGCGGTTGCAGCGGCAGCCCGTGAGGAAAGCAAAGGCGGCAACGCTGACGCTTCCAACCAGGTGGCGGTTCCGTTCACGCAGCCGTTTCAGGTCGTCGTGCAGACGAAGGATCTCGCTTCCCTGCACCAGGTGAAGGCCACTCTGGCAGCTCGCCTCCTGAAGACCTGTGAGTTGGTCAGCGAGACCAGCTCCTACGCCGAGCCCTTCATTGCCAACTTCACCGTCAACAGCACGCTGGAGACGATGGTGGCGCTGAAGACCAAGATGCCGTTCCTGCGAATCGTGATCGTCGGCGGCGCGTTCTAGTTGCACCTAAGTGTTCGTTTCGCTGTTTAGAGACAGCGGCAAGGAATGGCTAGGAGGCAACAACCGAACCTCGTCGTCTGGCGGGGCGTGCGCAAACCAGAAGCGCTAAGTGGAGGAGGTGTCAGCCGAGCAATCGGCTGGCGCCTCTTTGGGGCGCAGGTGATTAACAACCAACCGAAAGAAACCATGTACCAGAGAATCGTCTCTATCCCGGACCAAACCGAAAGGAGCCCACTCATGTCAAAAGATACCCTAGTCGTGATGCACCTGGAGGGCAAAGGTCTGGTCAGCACGTGGCTGAAAGACCTTGTGGTTCCTCCCGAAGTCGGCACCGAGTACCTGTATCAGGGAAACCTCTACAGGGTCGGTCAGTCGCTGCAATATCTCGGCGACCACAAAACCCTGGGCGGCAACATGCTCTTCCGCGTGCTGTCCACCCTCTACCCGCCTCAGGATACGGCGGACCTGTTCTCGAAGCTCGAACACCTCGGTCGTGATGCTTCCAGCGGACTGTTCATGATGCCGGGTAAGACGCCTGGACTGTCGGTGGAGCCGGAGCGCATCATGTTCCTGGTCTGCCACACGAAGGGACAGAGTCGGTTCAACTTCGCAGCCGATTTCCCCACCGCAGTCAGCGCCGACACCGAAGCGACGGAACCCCTGGTGGTTATCGACGCTCACGGTGAACTTCACACGTGCTGGCTCAAGAACTTGCCCATGACTCCTCGTGTTGGCAGCCAGTTCTTGCGCGGCAACGGCACCTTCGAGGTCAGGCGCGCAATCGAGGTTCTCACAGGCAACGACAGCGGTGAAACCAACCAGCTGATCAAGCTGTTGACCGCTATCTATGCCAACCCCGGTGCTCCCGCGAGCTTGATTGCCACCATGACCGCCCTCGACGGTGGTGACACCCTCGTTCTGGCAAACGATACCAAGATCGGCAAGCCGGAGCGCATCGTCTACCTGGCCGTGAACCGCGTAACCACCGGTTCTGAGCTGGCGACAATGCCGGCGGACACCGTCGCCTAAAACCCTGAACCTGAACCAGTTCGAGCTGCGCAAACATCCGCTTGCGCAGCCAGTCATCAACACGTCAAAAACGAAACGAGGAAAACTATGAGCAAAACGATCATCGCAGTCGAAACCACGAGCGGCACTGTCACTCAGTTCCGCGACCTTCATGAGGGCGAACAGGCCACGGTCAAGGCTGTTCTAGCCCTGCACGAGCAATCGCGTCAGTCAGGCGCCACCAACCCCGCCGGCGTCATCGTCTTCGCCTCCATCGGCGAGGGCCCCATGGCGGAATTCTCGGCGTTTGCCACGCCCGATGCGTCAAACCCCATCAAAGCGGCTCTGAACGCTGCCCGCAGCGCCGGCACCAGCAGCAAGACCACGCTGGCGGTAAGCGTTACCGGCAGTCCGATCACGGGCGAGGTCGTCGACGATGTCGAGGCGTTCCTGGAACAGGGCGGCCGCGCAGTGCTCTTCATCGGCACCGACCGCTCGGTCGTGATCGCCGAATACACACCGGTCTACGAATCCAACTAACACAGCAAGCGCCGGCCCCTGCGCAGCCAAGACATCCTTGCGGATGTTGTAACTGGGCAGGGCCGGCTCTTCATTGCGCAAGCAGTCCGGCTCGGATCAGCCCCGCGCCAAACGAAAACCGAACCAACCCTAATCAAACTTCAAACTTGAGGAGAACTATGACCACTGTTTCGTCCACCGATATCCGCCTGGCTTGCGCCAACGAGCGCCTTCCCCTGCTTCAGCAGCTTTTCACGCAGCTTGCAGGCCTCACCGCCGGCAATACCACTCATCTGTTTGGCTGCGGACGCGGCGGAGACGCTCGCATCACGATCACGCCCGGCACCATCGAGCGTCAGCTCGACGAGATGGTTTCCATCGAACGCATGGGCGGCAACATCCGCTTCTGCGCCGAGCGCTTGCTCCTGGCATTGACCAGACAGGCGTATCCTGGAATCGTCTACACCAACTAACGCAGACACGGAAGAAAGCGGTTGGTTCTAACCCAACCAACCGCTTCGCTTCCTCTAAAGCTCATCCTTTCCCCAATGTTTTTTGGGGATCCTTGATACTGTATGTGATAGTAACTACTCCGAGGCGAGGAGGCCCCGGCCGAACTCAAGGTAAGGCCCCTGAATTATTCAGATCTGAGCCTCTTCACTGGTGGCGTCGGCCAGCAATCTGGCAAAGTGAGCCACCTGTGCCTCAAAGGCTTCTTCCTGGCCATGAGCAAAATCAATGAGAAATTCGTTTGGGCGGATCTCTTCGATGCAGTGTTGAGTCGTGCCGACCAATCCAAGATCGGCTTGTCTGGCGCTTGTCTCGATCGCCTGCGGGGAAAAACGGCTTGAGAAGGTGACGCACAAATTCATGCCCGGGCTCACCGTAGGAATTTGAATCTCCTTGCCGAACTCCCGTGTCAGCGCATGAATAAGTGCTGCTCGTCTTTTTGCATAGACTGCTTTGCTGCGTTTGATGTGGCGTTCGAAGTGCCCTTCCGCGATTAAATCGGCTAGAGCCCTTTGTTCCAACACAGGCACGTCTCTATCAACAAACGATCGAAGTTTACGAACAAGCGCCACCAATCTATCAGGAATTACCATGAAACCCATTCGCACCATGGGAAAGAGCGTGCGCCAGAAATTGGATCGATAGACAACGATGCCATATTTGTCCATTGAAAACAGCGATGAATGTGGCTTGGCGCCAAAGTGAAATTCACTGTCAAAGCCATCTTCCACAATTATGGCGTTGGTCTCTTTGGCCCAAGCCAGAAGTTCTTTACGCCTGTCCATAGACATGACAATGCCGGTCGGATCATGAACTGGTGTGACATAGACAACTTTCACCTGCTCTCCGCGTTCGCGCAAAATTGAAACGCTTATGCCTTCCTCATCCACCGGAATAGCCAATATCTGGGCGCCGTGCAACATGAAAGTAGCGCGGGCGCCGGTAAAGCCCGGATCCTCAACTGCCACGATATCTCCCTCGTCGAGCAGCAAGCGACAGACGCCGTCGAGACCGGTTTCTGTGGAGGAAGTGACGGCGATGTTCTGCGGTGAGCACTGGACCATGGCGAATCTGGATAGATAACCGCAGAGCGCCTCGCGCAGGGGTAAGTAACCAAATTCATCGCTGACATATGAAAATATGGCTTCTTGATCGCGCGTGCATCTGTTAAGCAGCTCGTGCCAGCGCGTTAAGGGCAGTTCGTGCTGAGCTGGGGCACTGTAGTGCAGCGCTTTGAACAGCTCGCTTCTGACCTGCGCCAGGCCCAGGCGCTGGGCAAATTGCGAGAGGCGAAGCTCAGCACTGACAGTGGGTTTATGCATCTTGTTCAGGCTGGCGGCGGCTGCTTTGTGGCAGACGAATGTGCCACTACCGGTGATGGTTTCGATGAATCCCTGGCTGACCAGATCTTCATAGCTGCGCGACACTGTAGCGCGAGACACGTTGAGCAGTTCCGATAACTCTCGCACAGACGGCAGCCGCTCGCCCACGTTCAGGCGCCTGCTCAGAATGGCCTCCTGGATGGCCTTTGTGATCTGGCGATAGAGAGGCTCAGTGCTCTCCTGCGATGAAAGTTGCAGATTGAATGGCATAGCTTACTTTCGATACTCAGAGTGCTCGGCGTCCCATTTGTAATCGGCGCCGATTGCCTCGTAGAGAACGGAAGCAAGAACGGCACAGCGATTGACACAATCTTCCAGGCTGAAAGAATGAAAATTGTCGAAATCGCGCATGAAAAATCGATCTTCATCCCCTTTGAGAATCAGCCAGCCACTATAGCGATCGTCTGCCGGTGGGATGCGCATCAACCTGCCCGGCCAGGCATTTTCGTCAATTACCTGGCGGCTTACCATGGCTAATTTTGTGGCGTCAAACCATCTGTAATCGCTTTCGTCGATATAAATTTCGGCTATGTGTTCGCCGCCAAATTCAACGCGGTAACCGACGTCCAGATTGGCAATTGTCTCCGGTTTCTCTAACAGCACACCGATATATTTGCCTTCCCCTCTAGCCAGCTCAACCCTCACCCAAACGCTGTCAGCGGTGGCTTCCTCCGTATCCTCGGACTGCTCTTCTGGGAAGAAGCCGACGCGTACAGTCTCGCCTGATTGCAGATAATATCGTTGCTCCATGCGCGGAATACACATGGTGTTTGGCTGTTGCCGATAGACATCTTCAATGTTATGCAGAACGTAACCCATCAGTCCTCTCAAGAATATTGAATTTATCCAAGCAGGCGGGACGCCTCCGCTCCAGTATATTCAGTGTCGGCTCTCTACAACCGTTTGTTCAATTAATCTGGAGACGAAAAATTGTCAAATCGTCGTTAACCAGAAGGGGGCGCCCATCTGAGCCTGGAAGGTCTCTTTGCTCGCTCACCCAGGTGGTAAACAAGTCATCACCGGTCAGTGATGATAGCTTATCGAGCGGATTTTCTCCCTTCTCGGCCACGGTAAGAGTCCAGCGCGCCACAGCATCTGTCAGCAACCAGAACTGATCGCCTGCTTGATATTCGCCTTGCCGGGTCTTGATTTCCACCTCGCCTTCGCCTGAGGCTTTACTGCACAGTAGCACTGGTCTGTTGTCGAACTCGTCGGCTTTAGTTTTAGGAAAAGTTAAGAGGATCTCTTCGTTGCGGGCGTGGATAACGCAGCTGTCACCAGCGCAACACATCTCAAAGCGGTTGTGCGTGTGCACAATCAATCCTGCCAGAGCGGCAAACGCCCCCTGATTGGCTTTCTGCTCGGCATACCAGGCCAACTGCCTTCCTGAAATGCTCTCGGACCACTTCTGCCGAGATTCCGTCAGTGAGCGCTCTTCCACGAAATCTTGCACGAGGATATCGGCCCATGATTTGGCAAAGCTTGTTTCCGTTGCACCATCGGCGACGGCACAGCGAAACAATTCCAACTCTTCATCCACAGGCTCCTTCGGAAAGAATGAGTCTTCATATTCTTCTTTGGCGTTGCCTTTTTTCGGCATCCAGAAAAAAATTGTGCGTATTCGCATCCGCTGCTTTTACCGCAAATTGCTGGGGCGCGTACCGATATCCAAAAACTTGATCACAGAGACCAGATCGGCATTGAAAACAAATCCTCTGGTATTGAAGGAAACATCGATTCCTTCAGAGCCAATCACCCGCCTCATATATTCCGGTAGGTGGCTCGACATGCTGAAAAGCAGCTTGGAGTGGGGGTCTGGTAAGTTATCGTCACTGTCTGGGAATTCAATAGGTAAATGGCTGGAAGATGAAACGTGCAAATTAAAAAGGAGAATTTCGCCATCGGTGCTTGCCAGTGACATCAAGTCAGTGGCGACTGAGAACGGGTCACCATCAGTAGATTCGCCATCTGAGATGTTTATGACGATCGGGGGAAAACAGTTGGGATGGGTGGTCAGCCATTTTACGACGATGTTCGTTGCCCGGTTCAGTGCTTCACACATTGGTGTGCCGCCTTCAGCCAGGGGATCAAACCAGACAGGAAATTTTACTGCCTGCTCGATAATTCCGCCCATGCCATCTTCCACTTTTTTGTTGCGTTGTTCCACACGCGCTGGGCTATTGCCGATTTCGCTGATTGGCACAAGCTCGCGACCGGAAAGCGACCCGCCAAAAGCCGGAGCCACTCCCTTGCCACCGTATCCGATGACACCAACGTAATAGTAATCGCGAATGCCTTCAGACTTGGCGCACTTGATGACCAGGTTTTGCAACAAACGA
>Ga0182024_10025018_pt1 | contig 10571 bp, 8 predicted proteins | sample P32metaG_FD_120480 | JGI IMG/M metagenome (GOLD analysis project Ga0182024, IMG submission 120480) | Permafrost microbial communities from Stordalen Mire, Sweden - P3-2 metaG (Illumina Assembly) | ecosystem: Environmental > Terrestrial > Soil > Wetlands > Permafrost | place: Sweden: Stordalen...
CCGAAGTCCACCCCTATCGCATAGGCCTCTTGAACCATGCGTCTCATGTTAGCGCTCTCAGTCCGGCAGCCACCAAGGCAGGGCTCTGAAATGGCGGCCCTTTGATGACGCCGGCCGAGCGCCGGCCTTCGATCGCTGACGTAGCCATCTTCGCCGGGGTTTCCCACCAGACGGTCTCCAGGGTCTTGAACATGCATGCCAGCGTGAGCAAGCCCACGAGGGCCCGAGTGCTCGCCGCGATCGAGCAACTCGGCTATCGCCCCAATACGGCCGCTCGCGCTCTAGCCAGCGGGCGTTCCAAGACGCTCGGGGTCGTGGCATTGGACACCACCCTCTACGGGCCGGTCTCGACGCTGTCCGCTCTGCAGCAAGCGGCGCAACTACATGGCTATTTCGTCTCCGTGATGGCCGTGCGCTCGATCGACCGCCAGTCGGTGCGCGAGGCCGTGCAACGCCTTACCAGCCAGGCCGTCGAGGGCCTCGCCATTATCGCGCCGTTCACCTCGGCCCATGACGCCTTGGCGTACCTGCCAACCGGCACGCCTGTCGTTGCAGTTGAAGGCGACCCGGAAGCGGACGTGGCTGTGGTCACGGTCGACCAGGTGGCAGGGGCGCGGCTGGCCACCCAGCACCTGCTTGCTGCGGGGCACAAGACCGTCTTTCACGTCGCCGGGCCACCCGAGTGGGAGGAGGGCCGGGGCCGCGTCAACGGCTGGCGCGCCGCTCTCGAAGAAGCGGGAGCGGACGTCACCCCCCCGCTCTTGGGTGACTGGAGCGCTCGATCGGGTTACGAAGCCGGCCAAGTGCTCTCGCAGATATCCGACGCAACCGCCATTTTCGTGGCTAACGACCACATGGCGTTGGGCACCCTGCGGGCGCTGCACGAACGAGGACGACGCGTCCCCGAAGACGTTGCCGTCGTGGGCTTCGACGACACGCCCGAGTCGGCGTACTTCATCCCGCCGCTCACCACCGTCCGCCAGGACTTCGAGAGGGTTGGCCGTGCCGCCGTGCAGTTGTTGGTGGACCAGCTGTCAACTGGGACGAGAAAGCGAGACCGGGTTGTTATCGACCCAGAGCTGATCTGCCGGCAGTCAAGCGTGGTCGGCCAACCCGGCTAGACATGGGGACTAAAGCTCTGCTGCCAAAAGCCATCTTGGGCTAGAACTCCGACACCACCACACGCCCCTCTAGCCACGCGATCATGTTGAGTACGAGGAAATTCCAATTCTGGAACCCCTTTGTCATGATCGGGTCACCTGTATCGGGGTTGTAGAACTCGTGCAACGAGCCCGAGGACTCGAGGTCGCTCCCGAAGAGGCCCGGAAAGGGACGATGTGTTGAAGCCCGCCCGATCTCGGCGTGGTTTGCCCATCTCGGCGGGCCCCCCTTACCTCGGTGTGCCACGAGCCGGCGCTTTCAAGGGATCACCGCAACAGCCCAGCTCACCAACCATTGTTGGTTGGTCTAACGAGGAGGTTGCTGTGGGCCGCAAAGGCAAGGTCCTGTCAAGCCATGAGAGAGCGGAGATAGCCCGGTTGGCCGGTGAGGGTATGAGCGCTAAGGAAGTGGCCCAAGTGCTGGGCCGGTCGCTCGGCCTGGTCTACGCCGTGCTGGCCGGCAAGCATGCGCCGGCTCGAGCACTTATCGGCGACGCTGGCAAGGCACGCATCGTCGCGTTGGCCGCTTCGGGCCTGAGCACTACTGAAATAGCTGCCCGCACCGGCTGGCACCCCAAAACGGTGTGGCGCGTGCTTGGGCCGAAGCCAGGACGCTTAGTGCTATCAACAGCCGAGCGGGAGAAGGCCCAAGCCGGCCTGGCCCGCTTCGGCGTGGTCGGTGGGCGCAAGGGCCAGGTCCTGTCGAGTGCCCAGCGGGCCATGGTGAAGAAGTTGGCCGGCGAGGGCCTAGGCGTCCACGACATCGCCGCCGTGCTCGCCCGCAGCTCAGCTCCGATAAGAGCCGTGCTGCGGGGCGAGTACAACCCGACGAAGGCGCTGAGCGAGGCCGAGCTGGCCGCCATTGTGGCCGGGGCGGCCGAAGGGCTGTCGCCCTCCGACATAGCCGAGCGCCTGGGCCGCCACTTTGGCACCGTCAACAAGGTGCTGGCCGAGCGTGGCCAAGGCCGCAAGGCCGTTCACTGGTGCCCCTCGCCGGCGCGGCTGTCGCTCGCTGAGCGCGAACAGGTCATGGTCGGGCTGTCCCACGGCCACAGCCTGCGCGCGATCGCTGCTTCGCTCGGCCGCTCGCCCTCCACGGTGTCACGAGAAGTAAGCGCCAACGGCGGGAGAGCGTCCTACGCAGCATGGTTGGCACACCGACGTGCTGCGCTGGCGGCCCGCCGTCCCAAGGTCGCCAAGTTGGCGAGCTGCCCGGCGCTCGGCGCCCAGGTCACCCAGTGGCTGGAGGAGCTGTGGTCGCCCGAGCAGATTTCCAAGCGCTTGCGCAAAGAGCTCGCGCACGATCCGATGATGAGGGTGAGCTACGAGACCATTTACAAGACCCTGTACGTCCAAGGCCGCGGTGAGCTACGCAAAGAGCTGGCTGCGTGCTTGCGCAGTGGCCGGGCCACCCGCCGCCAACAGGGCCGCTTGGAGCGCCGGCCCCACATGTTAGGCATGGTCAACATCTCCGAGCGCCCGGCCGAGGTCGAGGACCGGGCCGTGCCCGGTCACTGGGAAGGGGACCTCATCTTGGGTGCCGGGAACCGCTCGGCTGTTGGGACCCTGGTCGAGCGCGCCACCCGCTACGTGTTGTTGCTCCACTTAGACAACCACGAGGCGGCCACCGTCGACGAGGCCATGCGTAACGCCATCGCCAGCCTGCCGGGCGAGATGTTCCGCACGATCACCTGGGACCAGGGCAGCGAAATGGCCCGCCACGCCGCTTTTAGCATCGACACCGGCATCCAGGTCTATTTCTGTGACCCCCGCAGCCCCTGGCAACGGGGCTCGAACGAGAACACCAACGGGCTGTTGCGCCAGTACATGCCGAAGGGCACCGACCTTTCCGTGCACACCCCCGAGGACCTGGCCCGCTTCGCCCGCAGCCTCAACAACCGGCCCCGCCAAACCTTGGACTGGTCCAAGCCGTCCGAGAAACTGGCAGAATTACTACCGACTGTTGCGTTGACCGGTTGAAACCGCCGCCCAAAAGTCCGTCCGATCCCGCCGAGGAACGATCGGCCACGCCAGGAACCACAGAGGTCACGCCGAGAAACCCGGTGGGGCCCGCGACGAGGGGCCAGCGACCCGATGGGCCAGCGACCCGGTGGGCCAGCGACCGGGGGCCAGCGACCCCGGGGGGCCAGCGGCCCTAGAGCCTTAGCAGTGAGCCGGGTCGGCCTCTGCCGAGTTGGGCGACGCTTCGAGGCAGCTCTCGTTGACCGCCTCGAAATTGTTCCCCGTCACCCCGTCGAGCTCGTGGAGCGTGTTGTTGTTCCAGTAGTTGTCCGGCGTCCCTTGGATGTACCAGGCCGTCCCGTTGTCCGCCACGATGACCCCGTAGGTCTTGAGGGCCTGCAGGATGACACGGTCCATGCGCGGGTAATGCGCAATGTCAACGCTCGCCTTCAACCGGAGCCGGAGGCCCATGGGCGGGCAGTTGGGGTTGTTTTGACCGGCCTCATGGCGTGCCGGCCATATGAAGCGGTTGTCGGTGCACGGCACGGTCACACGGATCGCGTGGTCGATCACGCCAGCCTTAACCTCGTCGGGCCGGACCAGGCCGGGCAGGATCGGGAGCCCCGCTGCGTCGGCTGAGGTCCAGGTGGCCGGGCGAAGCTTGTTGGAAGTGAGAGGGAAAATGGCGCCCGAACCGGCTTGCCACGAGGCGCCGCCATCCTTGGGGTAGGAGGCCCACGTCTCGTAGTCGGTGCAGTTGCCCGTGTCCACGACGATCACGTGGCGGTCGCCGGTGCTGCTTGGGCCGCCCTCGATCTGGGCGCTCCGTGGGATGGGGTAGGGGCCGGGGTTGCTCTCCGACGCGTACGTGAAGGTGACGGGCACCTTCGGCTGCGAGCCTGGGACCACGTTGTACGGGATGCCGATCGGCTCGCCGTCCCAGTCACCCTGCCCGAAGTCGGGATGGAGCGGGTCGTCGGGGCCGATGGCGGCGATGTAGTGGGCCGAGTGCGGGTCGACAGGCAGCGAGGCGACCGGCGTGTTCCAGACATTGTCAGGCGGGAAGATCTCGCAGCCCTGGGCGCCCGGGAGAGGGTTGGCGCCGGCCGTGCCAGGGTTGAAGGCGGCCAGTCCCGTGACGGCCAAGCCAGTGACGGCACCGCTCGCCATGAACGACGCCGCCACCCCGGCCACCACCGCCCGGCTCACTTTGCGGCCCGCGCGGGAGAAGCTTCTTCGACGCCGCCAGAACGTGACCATCTTCCTCCCTCTCGGTCAGCGTAGGGCTGGGGTTGAGGGGGTTGAGCCGCCGGCGCAGTTGACGAAAGTCCAGACAGGGAGCGGTACTCACCGGCTCGATGGATAGGATGCGCCAATGGACGGCCCTCTGGCGGACACTTACGAGGCTGCGTCCGGTTTCTTCGTACAAGCCGTGCAGGCGGTGCCTGACACGGCTTGGGGCTCCGTCGCCCTCGGTGACTGGACCGTTCGAGAGCTCGTCGGCCACGGCAACCGGGCCCACACGACAGTGGAGGAGTACCTCCTCAGGCCCCAGCCACCGATTGGCCCGGGGAGCGACTACTTCAGCGACGCGAGGATCAACGAGCGGGCACGCGAGGCGGTATTGGCCCTCAGGGACGACCCCAAGGGCGCAGTTGCATCCACCGCAGCCAGGGTGACCGCCCTCGTGCGCAAGACCTCTGCAAACGCGACCCTCGGGAGCCCGGTCAGGACGATGACGCTGGCCGAGTACCTGCCGTCGCGCATCGCCGAGCTCACGATCCACGGCCTCGACCTCACGAGAGCGCTCGGGGCCGAAATTGCGGTCCCGACGGCGGCAGTGCAGCAGAGCCTGCGTTTCCTGGCGGATCCGCTGGTGAAACAAGGAAAAGGAGAGCTCGCTCTGCTTGCCCTGTCGGGCCGCGCCCAGCTGCCACCCGACTTCTCTGTGTACTAGGGACGGGGGAAGCGTCCCGGTCGCGAGCCACGACCTCGCACAACTGTGGGCGTATTGTCGCCCCTACTCTCCGCAGCCGTCGTAGGGTCGGATGTTGTGGAGGACGACCTCGCATACGCCGACGTGTTCACGCTGCAGCGCGAACGTGTCCCCGCCGGGATGTTGGTCGAGCTCCTCCTCGAACGGATCGCGGTTCTCGATGCGCCCGCACCCGGGTCGCACAAGTCCCTCAGGAGCGTGCTCGCCATATCGGAGACCGCCCGGGCCGAGGCTCGTGCCCAGGACGAGCTCCGCGCTCAGGACGAGCCCCGCGCCCAGAACGAGCGTCGCGCCCAGGACGAGCCCCGCGCCCCGGAGGAGGCCCGTTCCCGTGATGACATTGGGCCGACCGGGCCGCTCCACGGTGTACCGGTGCTGGTGAAGGACAATATCGAGGTAGCCGGGCTTCCGTCTACAGCCGGGGCAACCAGCCTCCTAGCCCGCGTGCCCGCGGTAGACGCCACTCTCGTAAAGCGCGTGAGGGACGCGGGCGGCATCATCCTCGGGACCACCAACTTGTCCGAGTGGGCGAACGTCCGATCGGCCCGCTCGACTTCAGGCTGGTCTGCGGTGGGCGGCCTTACTGGCAACCCGTGGGCGCTGGACCGTAGCGCCGGCGGTTCCTCTTCCGGTTCGGGCGCGGCGCTGGCAGCGGGCTTTGCCCCGCTGGCGATAGGGACCGAGACGGACGGGTCGATCACCTGCCCGGCGTCGCTCAACGGGGTTGCGGGTATCAAGCCGACCGTGGGCTCCGTCCCTACCCAAGGGGTCGTCCCCATCAGTTTCAGTCAGGACAGCCCCGGGCCGATGGCCCGGACCGTTGACGAGGTGGCGCTTCTTCTCGAGGTTCTCATGGCTGAACCGGGGATCCTGGACCGGGCCCGCGAGGGCCCCGGCGGCCTGCGTGTCGCAGTTGCTCGCACATTGCGCACGGGGCACCCAGCCACGGACGAGCTGTTCGACGAGACAGTTGGCAAGCTCACTGCGACCGGCGTAACGGTCCACGACGTGGCGCCGCCGCGCCCGTCCCCCGCCGAGGACGACGACGAGGACATCGTCCTGCTATGCGAGCTCCTCGACGGTTTGGCCGCTTACTTGCCGACCAGGGGCCCCGGAGGGCCGCAGAACCTGCCCGAGGTCATCGAACACGAGAACCAGAATGCCGCGACCGAGCTTGCCCATTTCGGCCACGACATGTTCGAGCGTGCCGTGGCGCTGGGGGGCTGCGACACGGAGGTCTACCGCGCAGCGCGGGCCCGCAACCTGGCATGGGCCTTGGGCACATGCCTCGAGCCGGCGATGGCCAATGCCGACGTCCTGGTCGGCCCCACCTACGCGCCTGCGTGGAAGAGCGACCTCGTCCTAGGCCCCCACCCGAAAACGTCTTCGGGTATCACGTCCGCTGCGGCCATCGCCGGCTGGCCGATCGCCACCGCTCCGATGGGGCTGGTCCAAGGCCTCCCGGTGGGGTTCGGAGCTGTTGGGAGGCCTGGCTCCGAAGCGCTCCTTCTGGCAGTATGCCGAGCTATTGAGCAGCCGGCCCGCCCTAGCTGGCGCCAGCCGTGCCGAGGCTAGCCAATGAACATCGCTCACTTTAAGGAGGGAATATGACGCTTTCTAACGATGACGACGACGAGGTCTCCTATATGGCTCTTACCCGGGGCACACCGGTGGCGAGCTCGAGCGGTACCCACTTCGGCACCGTCGAACACGTGTTGCAGGTACCCGAGTTGGACCTCTTCGACGGGATCGTCGTAAAGGTCCACAGAGGCCACCGCTTCGTTGACCGGGACCAGATCGAAAAGATCAGGCGGTCGGAGGTGCGGACCCTGCTCAGCGACGAAGAGGCGGCCAACCTTCCCAAGCCGTCAGGGACGCTGGTCGAGGTCCCGCAAGGCCCGCAGGACTTGGGGTCGTCGTGGAACCATCCTTTCGCCCGGATGTTCGGGCGTGAGCACTGGGTCGAAAAGCGCGATTGACATCACGGGCGACTGACGCCGCGCGAGTGACGTGGCGGGCGACTGACGCCGCGCAGGGCCCCGTCAGCCGTTGAGCAACGGCTCGTCGGGCACGCCAGACGAAAAGTGGATCTGTACGATCCGCCAGCCATCCGCGCCTCCGACGGCCACGCCGGTTATGCGGACCGGGATCCTCACCTGAGGGAACACGATGGTCGGTCGGTCGGCGAACCAAGCGACCGAGCCTTCGGACCAAGCCACCGGTGCGTAGGGCTCGAACGGCACCACACCGTATTTTTCGAGCGAGTCGCGGAGGTGGACGACTGCCGCTTCGCCGTCCGGGTACCAGTCACCAGGTTCGCTGCCGACCAGGAGGGTGGCTGCGCCGGGGGCGAACAGCTCCCCGACACCATCGGCGTCGCCCGCCTTCGCTCGAGCCATCAGGTCGCGGAGCAATTGCTCAACCTCCGGGGCCCGGTCCATGAGGGAATACACTACCGGCGTGGTTGCTCCCGCGGCCCCTGCTAGCGCGCCCGCGCGGTTCGAGGGACCGACGCGCGATCGTTTTGTCGCGTGGTTGGCAACGTTCCGCCCCGTCTGGTCGAAGGTGGCCGGGCTCCGCGCGCTCAGGGCAACCCTTGTCATACCGGCGATGTTCGCCTTCACGAGCCAGGTCGTAAAAAACCCCCAGATAGCAACGTTTTCCGCGTTCGGCGGGTTCGCCACGCTGGTGCTCGCCGGCTTTGGCGGGACCCGTCGGGACAAGCTCGTCGCTCATTTCGGACTGGCGTGCACAGGCAGCGTGCTGATCGTGATCGGGACGGCGGTGAGCACCGGGTCTTCGACCGGGTCGAAGGCTGCGATCGCAGCCGCCGTGACCCTTGTGGTTACGTTCTGCGTCCTGTTCGCCGGCATGACCGGGCCCAACGCCGCCATCGGGGCGACCGCCGCAATGCTCACCTACGTCCTGCCGGCCGCCTCACCGGCGGCGATGAGCTTGGTCCCTTCACGCCTCGAAGGGTTTTGGTTTGCCTCGGCGGTTGGCACGCTCGCCGTCTTGGTGCTCTCCCCGCGGCCAGCGGGGGACCGGGTGCGGGCTTCGGCAGCCCGCTCGGCGACGGCGCTCGCGGACCAGCTCGAATATGCCCTCAACAGCGAATGCAGCCCGGTGCTCGCCGCGGCGGCCGCGGCAGCCAACCAGGCGCTCATCGCCGCTTTCACCACGGCTCCGTACCGCCCTACCGGCCTGGCCGCGCCGGACCAGGGGCTGGCCAACCTGGTAGAGAACCTGGAGTGGCTCACCACACTCGTCTCTGAGGCAACACGGGAGGGGACCGACCTCACCGCTGTCGACGAGACCGATCGGCGGCTCTTCCATGAGGCGGTCAATGTGCTGCGGGGTACGGCGAGCTTGCTATCCGGGACAGAGGTGGCGCTGCCCCTGGGCACTCTGGAGGAGCTGAGGTTGGCGAGCGCCGCCAGGATCGCGTCGCTCGACGGTAACGGCTCGGGCGCCGACGAAGTCCACGTGTCTTTCCACGCTCAGATCGTGGCCACGGCGGCCCGCAGCGTCGCGGTGGACGCACTGATCGCTGGGCGCCGGGTCGACCCCTCGGTCGTAGCTACCGAACTGGCCCGTTGGCGGGAGGGACCGGGCGCGCCGATCTCGTCGGTGAAGGGGCCCGGCCCGTTCAACACCGCCTCTCTCAACGCAGCCCGCCGTCTCGTGACGGGCCACGCCAGCCTGCGCTCGGTCTGGTTCGTCAACAGCGCCCGGGGAGCCGTGGCCCTGGCGGTCGCCGTCGGCGTGGCGGACCTGACCAATGTGCAGCACGGGTTCTGGGTTGTTCTCGGCGCTCTGTCGGTGTTGCGGACGAACGCTGCTTCGACCGGCGCGACGGCGCTGAGGGCGCTGGTCGGGACAACGGTCGGGTTTTTCATTGGTGCGGCCCTGATCCTCGGTATCGGCACGCACACGTCAGTGCTCTGGGTGGTCTTTCCCATTGCCGTGTTGATCGCGGCGTACGCACCCGGGACGGCACCGTTCGCCGTGGGCCAGGCCGCCTTCACGGTGATGATCAGCGTCCTGTACAACATCATCGTCCCGGTGGGCTGGAAGGTGGGGGAGATCCGCGTCGAAGACGTCGCCATCGGTGCGGGCGTGAGCGCCCTGGCTGGAGTGCTGTTCTGGCCGCGCGGCGCCACACGTGTCGTCGGCGACGACCTTGCGGACGCCCTTCACAGCGGCGGCGTCTACCTCGTGCAGGCCACCGCTTGGGCGCTCGGTGTCCGTGGCTCGCGCCCCGATGCCGGAGCGTCCGCGGTCCAGGCCGGCGCTCGGCTCGACGATGCCCTCCGGGCGTCGCTCGCCGAACAGGGCACCAAGAAAGTGCCCAAGGAGCAGCTCTGGAAGCTGGTAGCTGGTACCTCGCGCATTCGCCTGACCGCTCAATCGATCGCCGGGCCCGCCCGGCCCGAGGAGGAACCGAGCCCGGCTGCACCCGCTCTGGTCAACGAGGCGGTGCGCCTTGCCGGCGTATGCGATTCCCTCGCCTCCCAGGTCGGGCACCTCCCATCTACAGTGGCCCAGGAGCTGGCCGGCTTGCCTGGTGGAGGGCAAAGCGGGGCCGTCCCCACCGGCTACGACCTCTGGGTCCGCCAGCACCTCGACCACGTGAGGCGCGACCTGACCGGCCTTGTCGGGCCGACGGAAGTGGTCGCCGAGTTGCGCAAGCGACCCTGGTGGCGCTGACCCGCTAAACGAACCCAGGTTTGCGCCTCGAGGCGGGTATAGCTAGTGTTAGGCTCACCTAATATTAGGTGTACCTAACAAAAGCTCGAGGTGGTCTCGAGCCGGCACGGAAAGGAACCGAACGATCATCGCTCCCCGGCTTAAGACGTTGGCGGTGCTCGCTTCGAGCGTGCTGGTCGCCGTCTCGCCGGCCCTTTTCGCCGGCTGTGGCAGTTCCGGCAAAAACCTGGGTTCGATAACGCTATATAGCGGCCAACACGAACAGACGACCCAGGCCCTCGTAGCCGCGTTCGAAAAAAGCACTGGGATCAATGTGAAGGTGCGTTTCGACGACGAGGACACTTTCAGCGACGAGATCGTAATGGAGGGGTCGCACCCCGAAGCCGACGTCTTGTTTACGGAGAACTCGCCGCCTCTGGAGTACCTGCAACAAAAGGGTTTGTTGGTTGCGGTCAACGCGTCCACGCTTTCCAAAACGCCGGGCAGGTACAACTCGCCGCAGGGCGACTGGATCGGCATTTCCGCCCGCGTGAGCGTGCTGATTTACAACCCCTCGCTCATCAACAGGTCGCAACTCCCGACCACGGTGCTACAGCTCGCCGACCCCAAGTACAAAGGAAAACTCGCATTTGCGGCCGGCGAGACCGATTTCCAGCCGATCGTCACCTCGGTCGACAAGACTTATGGGCAAGCCAAGGCCCTCGCCTGGCTGCACGGGATCGCAGCGAACGCCGGCAGCCACG
>Ga0182024_10025019_pt1 | contig 10571 bp, 6 predicted proteins | sample P32metaG_FD_120480 | JGI IMG/M metagenome (GOLD analysis project Ga0182024, IMG submission 120480) | Permafrost microbial communities from Stordalen Mire, Sweden - P3-2 metaG (Illumina Assembly) | ecosystem: Environmental > Terrestrial > Soil > Wetlands > Permafrost | place: Sweden: Stordalen...
CGCAAGGCCGAGCTGGCGATGGCTGACATCGACCAGCGAATGCGGCCGATCTGCCAACGCCTGCTGCAATCGGATGGCGGTGTCGGCTGCCGATTCGTCCTCTCCAAGCAGCAGGCGCTCGTCGGGCCCGAGCCACAGCGCCGCGAGCGTCGCATTCACCGACGCGCGGCACGCGGGCATCGACAGTGACAACCCCAGGGCGTCGCCGGCCGTGTCCAGGATCGGCGCCGCGCCGCGCAGCACGTGGCGCGCGGCCGGGGGCAGCAGCCGCAGCACGGCGCTGCTCGTTATGGTCGGTGGCTGGCGATCGCTGTAGGGCTCAGCCATTCAGGCGCGCTCCCTGTGGATCGTAGAACACCGCTGAGGTCACCGTGACCGGCATCTCACCCACGGCGGTGGGCACCGACAGCGTCTGGCCGATGCGTCCACGGCCACCGGCGATCAGTGCCAGCGCAATCGAGCGATCCAGGGTCGGGCTATGATAGGACGAGGTCACATGCCCGATCGACCGCGGCGCGGGCAGCCGCGACGCTCGCGGCCCGGGCGCTGGCAGCACCTGCGAGCCCTCCTCGAGCACGGTGTTCGGGTCGGCGGTAAGCAAGCCCACCAGCTGCTTGCGATCTGCCGCACTCAGTGCCGGCCGCGCCAGTGAGCGCTTGCCGACAAAATCCGGCTTGCTCTTGCCGATCGCCCAGCCAAGCCCGACGTCGTCCGGGGTCACGGTGCCGTCGGTTTCCTGACCGATGATGATGTAGCCTTTTTCGGCGCGCAGCACGTGCATGGCGTCGGTGCCATAGCAGGTGATGCCGTATGGGGCACCGGCCTGGCAGATCGCCTGCCAGACTGTGAGCGCAAAGTCTGCCGGCACATTGACCTCGAAACCCAGCTCACCGGTGAAGCTGACGCGAAACAACAGCGCCGGCACGCCACAGATGCGGCCGCGCGCCACGCTCATGTGCGGTAACGCTGCAGCCGACAGGTCGATATCCTCGACCAGTCCCTGCAGCACCCGGCGTGCTTCCGGTCCCTGCAGCGCAATGACCGCCCACTGCTCGGTGGTCGATGTCAGCCACACCTGCAGCTCCCGCCATTCGGTCTGCAGGTAGTCTTCCATCAGGGCCAGCACACGTGCCGCGCCGCCGGTGGTCGTGGTGACGTGCAGGCGCTGCTCGGCGGTGCGTGCGACCACGCCATCGTCGAGCACGAAGCCGTCTTCCCGCAGCAGCAGTCCGTAACGGCAGCGGCCGACCGCCAGGCTGTTCCAGGCATTGGCATACAGGCGGTTCATGAACGTTACCGCATCCGGTCCGACCACCTCGATCTTGCCGAGGGTTGAGGCATCGAAGATACCGCAGCCGCCGCGCACCGCGCGGCACTCGCGCGCCACCGCGGCGTGCATATCCTCGCCGGCGCGCGGGAAATAGCGCGCGCGCTTCCACAGGCTGACATCCTCGAACACCGCGCCCTGGCGAAGCGCCCAGTCGTGGATCGGCGTGCTACGCACCGGGTCGAACAGCTCGCCGCGCGCAAAGCCGGCGAAGCTGCCGAAGGTTATCGGCGTGTACGGCATCCTGAAGGTGGTCAGTCCGACCTCGGCGATGGCCTTGTCGAGCCGCTGCGCGACGAAGCCGAGCGCGTTGAGATTGGAGGTCTTGCCCTGATCGGTGGCCATGCCGGTGGTGGTATAGCGCTTGATGTGTTCGATCGACACGAATCCCTCGCGTGTTGCCAGTGCGAGGTCCCGGGTGGTCACATCGTTCTGCCAGTCGACGAACGCCTTGCTGCCGGTGCGCGCCTGCGGCTGGGGCAGGGCGCCGGAGTACCCTGCCATCGACGCATCGCGCTGCGGAATCGACCGCTCCGGCGCTCGCCCGGCGACGCCGGCATGGTCCGCTGCCGCGTCGCCTGCTGCCGCGTCGCCTGCGGCGGCGTCGCGAGCTGCCGCAGTGCCCGCAGCGCTGCCATCCTGCATTGCCGCCGCCAGTGAGAATACGCCGCGACAGGCACCGGCCGAGCGCACGCGCTCGGCGGGCTGAGCCGGGATGAAGCTGCGCACGGTCTCATCCCAGGCCAGCTTGCCGCGCGACTGCGAGTGCAGATGCACACTGGGCGTGAAGCCGCCGGACATCAATAGCAGATCGCAGGCGTGCATCTGCGGGCTGCCGATCAGGCGCTGCTGCGCATCCAGGCGCGCCAGGCGCACCGAGCTGACGCGCAACCGCCCGCGGGTGCCGAGCAGCGTGCACTGCGTCTGTACCGTCAGGCCGGCGGTTCGCGCCGCTTCGGCCCAGGGACCATCCGCACGCACGCGCAGGTCGCCGATCATCGCAATCGCGCTGCCGGCCTGGTGCAGGTCGAGGGCGGCCCGATAGGCCTCGTCGCAGGCGGTGATCACTACCACGCGCCTGCCGGGGATGACCGCGTAGCGATTCAGAAAACTGCGCGCCGCTGCGGCCAGCATGATGCCGGGCCGATCATTGCCTGGAAACACCAGCGGCCGCTCGATGGCGCCGGTGGCGAGCACCACCTCGCGCGCCCGCACCTGCCAGCAGCGCTCGCGCGGCTGTCCGCTGGCCGGATCCGGCAGATGATCGGTCAGGCGCTGGTTCAGGGCGACCAGATTGTGCGGGAAGTAGCCGAACGCGGTGGAACGCGGCAGCAGCGTGACGCGCTCATTGCTTCGCAGGGATTCCAGGCTGCGTGTCAGCCATGCGGCGGACGCTTGGTCCGGGTCCGACAGCAGCGAGCCGCCGAACTGCGCCTGCTCGTCACACAGGATCACGCGTGCGCCGGCGGCAGCGGCTGCTACTGCCGCGGCAACGCCGCTCGGGCCAGCGCCGACCACCAGCACGTCGCAATGCGCGTAGCGATTGCCGTAGCGATCGGGATCGGCCGCGCTCGGGGCGCGCCCCAGTCCCGCGGCGGCACGGATATAGGGTTCGTACAGCGTCTTCCACGCCTGCCGCGGCCACATGAAAGTCTTGTAGTAGAAGCCGGCCGGGAACAATGGCGACAGCAGGTCGTTGATCGCACCGATGTCGAACGCGAGACTCGGCCAGCGGTTCTGGCTATGCGCCTCCAGGCCTTCGTAGAGCTCGACCTGCGTGGCGCGCAGGTTCGGTGTGCAGCGCGCCCGGTCGCGCCGCACCGTGACCAGCGCGCTGGGTTCTTCGGCGCCTGCAGCCAGCAGGCCTCGCGGGCGATGATATTTGAACGAGCGGCCCATCAGGTGCACGCCGTTGGCGAGCAGCGCCGAGGCGAGCGTGTCGCCGGCAAGGCCGGTAAAGCTCACGCCGTCAAATCTGAATCGCAGCGGCCGCGAGCGATCGATGCTGCCGCCGGCAGCGGTCCGAAAGGCGCCGCTCATGGCAGCTCCGGTGCAGCCTCGGCCGGCAGCCCGGGTGCCGCTTCACCGACGCGATAACTCCCCAGGAACCGATCGCTGCGGGTGTCGCGTAGCGCGTTGAAGAAACGTCCACAGCCATGCGTGTGCCGCCAGCGTTCGGCGTGCAGGCCGCGGGTGTTGTCGCGCATATACAAAAAATCCGCCCAGTCCTGGGCTCCGACCGCGGCCGGATCCTCGGGGCGTGCCACATGCGCCTGGCCGCCGTAGACGAATTCCAGCTCCGGGCGCGTTCCGCAATAAGGGCAGGTAATGAGCAGCATGAGCGCCGTTCAGTGCGCGACCGCGGCCGCGGCCGCCTCGTCGATCAGATAGCCGTCGCGGAAGCGCTCGATCGTGAACGGTGCGTTGATCGGGTGCGGCTCATCTCGCGCGATGGTCCAGGCAAAAACATGCGCGGAGCCGGGTGTGGCCTTGAAGCCGCCGGTGCCCCAGCCGCAGTTCACATACAGGCCCGGCACCGGCGTCCTGGCGATGATCGGCGAGCGGTCCGGCGTCAGATCGACGATGCCGCCCCAGTTGCGCAGCATGCGCAGCCGGCGAAATATCGGAAACAACTCGCACACCGCCTCGAGCGCATGGGCGCTGATGTGCAGGCCGCCGCGCTGCGTATAAGAGGTGTAGGCGTCGGTGCCGGCACCGATCACCAGCTCGCCCTTGTCGGACTGGCTGATGTAGGCGTGCATGGTGTTCGACATCACCACGCACGGAAACACCGGCTTCACCGGTTCGGAAACCAGCGCCTGCAGCGGATAGCTCTCGAGCGGCAGGCGCACTCCTGCCATTTTCATCACCACACTGGTATGGCCGGCCGCCGCAACGCCGATCTTGGGGCTGCGGATCACACCGCGCGTGGTCTCGAGCGCTTCGACCGCGCCATGCGCATCGCGGCGAATGCCGGTGACCTCGCAGTTCTCGATGATGTCGACGCCGAGCGCGTCGGCCGCGCGCGCATAACCCCAGGCAACCGCATCGTGGCGGGCGGTGCCCCCGCGCCGCTGTAGCGCCGCGCCCAGCACCGGATAGCGGATGTCGGCTATGTTCAGCGGCGGGCAGAACTGCTGGGCCTGCTCGGCACTGAGCCACTCGTTGTCCACGCCGTTGGCGCGATTGGCATGCACGTGGCGCTTGATCACCTGCACGTCGTGCAGCGTGTGCGCCAGCATCAGCACGCCGCGCTGCGACAGCATCACGTTGTAGTTGAGCACCTGCGACAGATGCTCCCACAGCTTGAGCGCATGATCGTATAGGGCGGCGCTCTCATCGAACAGGTAGTTGGAACGGATGATGGTGGTGTTGCGGCCGGTGTTACCGCCGCCAATCCAGCCTTTCTCCAGCACCGCGACCCTGCCCAGGCGATGCTCGCTCGCCAGATAGAAGGCCGTGCCCAGGCCGTGGCCGCCGCCGCCGACGATCACCGCGTCGTATGCGGGCTGCGGCGAGGCACGCCGCCACTGCGGCGCCCAGCTGCGGTGTCCGGTCAGCGCGCGGCCGAGGAGCGACAGAGCGGAGAAGCGTTGCATCGTCATTCCTGCGGCGTAGCGTCGACTGAAAGCCGCGGCATGATGCGGCCCGGCAGTCGCATCCGACGAGCATATGGGCGCCGACCGGGTTGAATAATTGCGACACGCGCCGCCGGCGCCGCAAGCGGCTAGGGCGGGGTTGCCGTGCTGCCCTTGAGGACCGTGCGCGAGTTGATATGCCGTACGAACTCGGCGACATAATCGTCGGCCGGTCGTTGCACGATGTCCTGCGCGCTGCCGGTCTGCACGATGCGGCCACCTTCGAGAATCGAGATCTGATCGCCGAGCTTCAGCGCCTCATCCAGATCGTGACTGACGAACAGTATGGTTCGCTGCACGCGCGCCTGCAGCGCCAGCAACTCATCCTGCAGCTTGCGGCGGATCAGCGGATCGAGCGCCGAGAACGGCTCGTCCATCAGCAGGATGTCAGCGTCGGTCGCGAACGCGCGCGCCAGTCCGACCCGTTGTTGCATGCCACCGGAGAGCTCGTGGCAGAAGCGCTCGCTCCAGGCGGTCAGTCCGACCAGCTCGAGCTGCTCGTCGATGATCCGGCGACGCCGGTCGGCCGGTTCGCCGCGCAGTTCCAGGCCGAAGCCGACGTTGTCGCGCACGCTGCGCCACGGCAGCAGCGCGAACTGCTGAAACACCATCGCGATACGCAGCCGTCGCACGCGCCGAAGTGCGGCGGCGTCGCAGCGTGCGATATCGATGACGGCACCGCCGTCGTTAACCAGCACTTCGCCGCGCGTCACCGGCGTAATGCCGTTGGCGGCGCGCAGCAGCGTCGACTTGCCCGAACCCGACAGCCCCATCAGCACGCAGATCTGGCCGCGCTGCACGGCAAGGCTTGCATTGGCCACGCCGATGATCACCCCGGTGCGCTCGGAGACTTCGGCGCGCGTGGCGCCGGCGTCGAGCGCGGACAGCGCCTGTTGCATGGCGGCGGCGGCGCGCCGCTTGCCCGGTGCGCCAAACAGGATGTCGACGTTGCGAAATTCCAACGCCGCGCCCATTACTTGCCCGCCCTGGCCGCCGGCCGGCTGATGCGGTCGAGAATGATCGCCAGCAATACGATCACGAAACCGGCCTCGAACCCCATGCCGACCTGAACCGTGTTCAGCGCGCGCACCACCGGTACTCCCAGACCACCGGCGCCCACCAGCGCTGCAATCACCACCATGGACAGGCTGAGCATGATGCACTGGGTGATGCCGGCGACGATGGTCGGCGCCGCGCACGGCAGCTCGATCTTCCACAGCATCTGCAGGCGTGTGGCGCCGAACGCCTGGCCGGCCTCCAGCAGTGCTTCGGGCACCGAGCTGATGCCGAGCTGGGTCAGGCGAATCGGTGCCGGCAGCGCGAAAATGACGGTCGATATGAGGCCTGGCACGACACCCAGGCCAAACAGCACCAGCGTTGGAATCAGATAAACAAAGGTCGGCAGCGTCTGCATCAGATCCAGCACCGGTCGCAGCGCGGCGTAGAAGCCCGGCCGATGCGCGGCAGCGATACCCAGGGGCACGCCAATCGCCGTGGATACCAGCGCGGCGACAATGACCAGCGACAGCGTCTCCAGCGTCGGCAGCCAGTAGCCCTGGTTCATGATGAACAGCAGTGCCAGCGCGACAAAAATCGCCAGCGGCACTGAGCGTCGCAGCACCCAGCTCAATGCTGCGATTGCTAACACCAGCAGCGGCGCCGGGATAACGCGCAGCAAGCGTGTCAGGCCGTCGACACTGCCGCGAATAAGCGCCGATACGCCATCGAACACCACCCGGCCGTGGGCCTTGACGTAGTCGATGATCACCGCAACGGTGTCGCCGACCGGTATTTTGTGTGCGCTGACCCAGTGCTCGAAGCTCCACGCGCCGATGGCCTTGTGCTCGCCGGCGAGCGCGTCGATTGCCGGGCGGCCATCGAACGTGTAGACGCCATCGAGCCAGGCGTTGACCACGCTTGGATTGAGCTTGAGCCAGGCCGCGGCGGCGATTTCAGGTGGCTGATGCTGATCAAGTATCGACGCCATCAGCTGGCTCTCGCCCCTGGGCGTGAAATGCAGGTTCTTGAGCAATCGGCCGATGTTGGGGCACTGCAGTGAGTAACCGGCACGCGTGTTGGTGTAGACCGAGGCGCCGCCATAGTTGGGTCCGAACACGCTGTCGCCGCCCGACAGGTACTTCAGGTCGAAGCGCATGTTCATCGGGTGCGGGTCCCAGGCCAGGAACACGATCGGCGCGCGCTCCTGATAGGCGCGTTCGACCTCGGCCAGCATGCCCTGCTCGCTGGATTCGATCAGCTTGAATTCGCCCAGGCCGAACTGGTTCTGCTTCAGCATCGACAGGATCAGGCGGTTGCCGTCGTTGCCGGCCTCGATGCCGTAGATGGAACTCTTGAGCTGCGGCGCGAAGCGCTGGATGTCGGCGAACGATTTCAAGCCGGCCTCGTAGGTGTAGGCGGGCACCGCCAGCGTGTACTTGGCGCCGGTCAGATTGGCGCCGATGACCTCGATCGAGCCGTCGGCAACATAGGCCCTGCTATCACCTTCCTGCGTTGGCATCCAGTTGCCGAGAAATACGTCGATGTCCTTGTTCTTCATCGACGCGAAGGTGACCGGCACCGACAGCACCGTTACCTCGGGCTTGTAGCCCAGGTCGCTCAGCAGCACGCTGAACAGTGCCGTGGTCGAGGTCACATCGGTCCAGCCGACATCCGACAGGCGCACCGTGCGGCAGGCCTCGCCGTCGAGCGCGGTCGGAGAGGCCGCGACGCTGGCCAGGGCGTAACCCAGCAACGCGCCGCCCAGCAGCAGGCGGGCGAGCAGGGCGCGGGCGAACCGGAGGCGGGCGAACAAGGCACCCGGCAAGCGCGCCGCGCCGCCACCGGACCGCGCCGCAGCGCTGGCCACTAAAACGCCCGCCCCGGTCAATTCTGAAGCCGCCATACGCGCTCCACGCGATCTATTTGCAAGATGGACTTGACCTTCGGCCGGCCGCGACCGGATGATCTCCGCCACGCCTTGAATAGCGGTTTAATGAAGCCGCTGTCAAGCCTACACGAGTTCAAGCAAGTGCCTGAAGAAGCATGGGGTATCTACCCAAGCCGGTTGTGTTTGCGCCATCGGAAACCGGCCTCCCGATACGGCTCCCTGGAGCATTGAATTGAACAGACAATCAACGACTGCCGCGCCGCCGCGTGACGAGCTCGAAGAAAGCCGCCGGCGACAGCTGATCGAAGTCACGATCGACAGCCTGGCCGAGGTCGGCTACGTCGGCAGCACGCTGGCGCAGATTGCCAGTCGCGCCGACGTGTCCCCCGGGCTGGTCGCACATTACTTTCGCGACAAGGACGGCCTGCTGGCAGCGAGCTTCCGCACTCTGGCCCGCCGCGTGGGCCAGCGCGTGCGGGCGCGATTCGCGCTCGCACACACGCCGCGCGGCCGCATCCAGGCGGTGATCGACGCCAACCTGGCGCCGGAGGAATTCGACCAGCGCACCGGCACCGCGTGGCTCGCCTTCTGGGGCCAGGTGCTGCATGCCGAGGGCCTGAAGCGTGTGCAGAAGGTCTATCAGGTTCGCACCCTATCCAATCTTCGCCATGCCTTGAAGCAGCTGGTCCCCGCCCATGAAGCGCGCAGCCTTGCGGCCATGATAGCGGCGATGATCGATGGCGTGTGGCTGCGCGCGGCACTATCGAGCTGGCAGGAAGCCGACAGCGAGAGCGCCAGGGCGTTGCTGACCGCATTCGTCGATGGCCGGCTCAAGGAGTACGCTCCGGTGCCGCTCGATCCGGCCTCAAAGCCACGCGCTGGCGGCTCGGCCACGAGCATCACGAGCATCACGAGCATCAACCCGGCCACTGGCGCGGTGCTGGCCGAGATTGGGGTCGATGGCGCGGCGGAGGTGGACCGGGCGGTGGCCAGGGCGCAGGACGCGCAGCGGCATTGGGCGGCGATGACCGGCGCGGCGCGCGCACGCGTGCTGCGTCAGGCGGCCGACATTCTGCGCTCGCGCAATCGCGAACTGGCCGAACTCGAGACGCGCGACACCGGCAAGCCGATTCAGGAGACGCTCGCGGTCGATGTGGCTTCCGGTGCCGACTGTCTGGAATATTTCGCCGGTTTGGCGGCCAGCCTGTCCGGCGAGCACCTGGATCTGGGCCCGCAGGCATTCGGCTACACGCGGCGCGAAGCGCTCGGTGTGGTCGCCGGCATCGGCGCCTGGAACTACCCGTTGCAGATCGCCTGCTGGAAGGCCGCGCCGGCACTGGCCTGCGGCAATGCGATGCTGTTCAAGCCCGCGGAGCTCACACCGCTGACCGCGATCCGGCTCGCCGAAGTGCTGGCGCAGGCCGGGCTGCCGGCGGGTGTTTTCCAGGTGGTACAGGGCTATGCCGACACTGGACGGCTGTTGACCCGCCATCCAGGGATCCGCAAGGTGTCGCTGACCGGAGAGGTGGGCACCGGCAAGGCGGTAATGGCCGACGCCGCCGCTTCGCTCAAGCACGTGACGCTGGAACTAGGCGGTAAATCTCCGCTGATCGTGTTCGACGATGCCAACATCGACAACGCCGTGGGCGGCGCATTGCTGGCCAATTTCTACTCGGCCGGCGAAGTCTGTTCCAACGGCACGCGCGTGTTCGTACACCGGCGCATCAGGAGCGCATTCCTGGAGCGCCTGAAGGCGCGCGCCGCCGCCATGCGGGTCGGCGATCCCATGGACCCGGCTACGCAGGTGGGGGCACTGATCTCGGAATCGCACATGGAAAAGGTACTCGGCTACATCGCCCGAGGCCGGGCCGAGGGCGCGCACCTGCTGGTAGGCGGCTATCGCGTGACCACCGGTGATCTGGCCAACGGCTTCTTCGTGGCGCCGACGGTGTTTGACGGCTGCCACGACGACATGGCAATCGCGCGTGAGGAGATCTTCGGTCCGGTGATGACGGTACTGGAGTTCAATGAGGAGGAGGAAGTGATCGCGCGCGCCAACGATACCGAGTTTGGTCTTGCCGCCGGCGTATTCACCAACGATCTCACGCGCGCGCATCGCGTGATCGCGCGCCTGCAGGCCGGCACCTGCTGGATCAATCATTACAACGTGACGCCGGTCGAGCTGCCCTTCGGCGGGGTGAAACTGTCCGGCCTCGGGCGCGAGAATGGCCGCGCGGCTATCGAGCACTACTCGCAACTCAAGAGCGTATACGTCGCGATGGCAGACGTCGATGCGCCGTACTGAACGGAGCGGCGGCTAGTGGCGGAGGCTTTCGACTACGTGATCGTGGGTGCCGGATCGGCGGGCTGCGTGCTGGCCGACCGGCTCACCGAGGATGGCAGGTACAGTGTACTGCTGCTGGAGTACGGCGGCTCGGATCGCTCGGTCTATATCCAGATGCCCTCGGCGTTGTCGATTCCGATGAACATGCCGAAGTACGACTGGCGCTATGAGAGCGAGGCCGAGCCGCATCTTGGCGGCCGCCGGCTGCACACCCCGCGCGGCAAGGTGCTCGGCGGCTCATCGTCGATCAACGGCCTGGTGTATGTGCGCGGCAACGCGATGGACTATGAACAATGGGAATCGTTGGGCGCGGCCGGTTGGGGCTACCGGCACCTGCTGCCGTATTTTCGGCGCGCCGAGCGGCGCGCCGACGGC
>Ga0182024_10025020_pt1 | contig 10570 bp, 8 predicted proteins | sample P32metaG_FD_120480 | JGI IMG/M metagenome (GOLD analysis project Ga0182024, IMG submission 120480) | Permafrost microbial communities from Stordalen Mire, Sweden - P3-2 metaG (Illumina Assembly) | ecosystem: Environmental > Terrestrial > Soil > Wetlands > Permafrost | place: Sweden: Stordalen...
ACTCGCCGGCGGACCTGAAGACGCTTACCCCTGAGCAGATGACGGGGCTCGCGGAGGAGATTCGCGCGTTCCTGATTCAGACGCTGTCGAAGACGGGCGGGCACCTGGGGCCGAATCTCGGCGTGGTGGAGCTGACGCTGGCGCTGCACACCGTCTTCTCGACGCCGCAGGACAAGCTGCTGTTCGACGTGAGCCACCAGGCCTACGTGCACAAGATTCTCACCGGCCGGCTCGACCGCTTCGCCACCATCCGCCAGCCGGGCGGGCTCAACGGGTTCATGCTGCGGACCGAAAGCGCGCACGACTGTTACGGCGCGGGGCACGCGGGCACCGCGCTCTCGGCGGCGCTGGGCATGGCCGTGGCGCGCGACCTGACCGGCGGCACAGAGCACGTGATTGCCGTGGCCGGCGACGCAGCGTTTACCAACGGCATCTCGTTTGAGGCGCTCAACAACATCGCCGAGCAGACCAAGCGGCTGATCGTGGTGCTCAACGACAACGAGTGGTCCATCGACCGCAACGTGGGCGCCATTGCGCGCTACTTCCACCGCGTGGTGACCAACGAACACTACCAGCAACTGCACGCCTCGGCCGCGCGCATGCTGGAGCGCTTTGCCGGCAAGATGGTGCGCAACGTGGCCCGCCGCGCCGAGGAGGCCGCGAAGGGATTGCTGTGGCCGTCGATGCTGTTCGAGGAGTTTGGCCTGGAATATTTCGGGCCAATCGACGGACACAATATTCCGCTGCTGGTGGAGACTTTCAAATTTTTGAAGACGCTTGACCGGCCAGTGCTGCTGCATGTGCTGACGCAAAAGGGGCGCGGTTTTCAGCCGGCGCTCGACGGGCAGAAGAAGTTTCACGGCCTGGGGCCGTACGATCCGGAGACGGGCAAGACGTCGGCGGGGCAGACGACGTACGCCGAGGTCTTCGCCAACACGCTGGTGGACCTGGCCACGCGCGACCCGCGGATTGTGGCCATTACGGCCGCCATGCCCAACGGCACGGGGCTTGACCTGTTCCGGCCGCATCATCCGAAGCGCTATTTTGACGTGGGCATTGCCGAGGAGCACGCGGTGGTGTTTGCCGCCGGCATGGCCACGCAGGGATACCGGCCGTTCTGCGCGATCTACTCGACGTTCCTGCAGCGAGCCTTCGATCCGGTGGTGCACGACGTGGCGCTGCAAAGGCTGCCAGTGGTCTTCTGCATGGACCGCGCCGGCCTCTCGGGTGACGATGGGCCGACGCATCATGGGCTGTTCGATATTGCTTATCTGCGCGGTATTCCCGAGCTGGTGCTGATGGCGCCGAAGGATGAAGACGAGCTGGCCGACATGATGAAGACCGCGTCAGGGCTCGATGGACCGAGCGCGATCCGCTATCCGCGCGGCGCGGTGGCCGGAGTGGCGCGCAAGCCTGAGCCGCGCGCGCTGGCGATTGGCAAGGCCGAGGTGCTTGAAGACGGCTCCGACGTGGCAATTCTCGGGCTGGGTGCAATGATCGACCTGGCGCGCGAGCTGGGCGAGCGGCTGGAGAGGCACGGGTATTCGCCGGCGGTGATCAATCCGCGCTTTATCAAACCGATCGACCGCGAGATGCTGGAGCTGTATGGCCGGCGTGTAGCCGCCTTCGTCACATTTGAGGACCACGTGATGATGGGCGGGTTTGGTTCCGCTGTGATCGAGGCGCTGCAAGAGCTTGGGCTGGCGGTTCCGGTGGTGCGCATTGGCTGGCCTGACCAGTTCATCGAGCACGGCAAGGTGGACGCCTTGCGCGCCCGCTACGGCCTGACCGCGGCGGCGGCGGAGGCTCAGGTGCTGCCCCTGCTTGCGCACCGCAAGCGGCCCACGCTGGTGGCGAGCTAAGCACCGACCTGGAGAATTCGACTGTTGAGGTTTGAGGTATCCCCGGTCCCAAACGCGGGACCGGGGGCACCCGGGTTGTGCTGGTGGATAGCTGGGTCACCGACCCAGAGAATTCGACTGTTGAGGTTCGAGGTTTCCCAGGTCTCAGAATCGAGACCTGGGGCACCCAGTTTGTGCGTCGAATTGAAGGATCAAGATGAACGAGCGACAAGTATCGGAGCAGGATTCTGGAGCGCGAGATCGAACGATCCTTGCTGCGCTCGATCAGCATTGGGCGGCGTCCGATGCCGGCGATTTTGAAACGGAGCACCGCATCTATCTCGAGGACGCGGTGCTCGAATACCCGCAGTCAGGCGAGCGAACCCGCGGTCGAGGCAACATTCAGAGCCAACGCGCCAGCCAGCCGAGCAAAAAGCGTTTTGCAATCCAGCGAATCGTTGGCGGCGGCGATCTTTGGATCACCGAATTCACCCTGACCTATGACGGCAAGCCGTCCTACACCGTGAGCATCATGGAGTTCAAGGACGACAAGGTTGCGCGGGAGACACAGTATTTTGCGGATCCATTCGTGGCTCCCGCGTGGCGCGCTCAATGGGTCGAGCGGATGGAGGGATAAGAGGTGGATTGGAAACGGTTGGTCCAGTTTGCTCTGCTGGGTAGCAGTGATTTGGAGCAATATTCCATCCTGCTGGTGCGCGTATCGATTGGGCTGTTCTTCTTGATCTCCGGGGCAAACAAATTGTTTGTCGCCAGCGGCAGGCAAGTAATGTACGAAACGCTCGTTGAGGCCAAAGTTCCGTTTCCCCGTCCGATGACCTATTTCGTGTCGTGTGTCGAGTTGGTTGGCGGATCCTTGCTGACCGTCGGGTTTCTTTCGAGCCTGGCCTGCGTGGCTTTATTGGTCGATATGCTTGTCGCCATCCTGACCACCAAGCTATCCGCCATGCCGAAAGAACTTTCGCTTCTTCACTGGCTCGACGATTTCCTCTACCTTCCGGAGGTTCTATACGTGCTTTTCTTTATCTTGCTGATCTGCTTCGGCGCCGGAAAGTTCAGTGTGGATCGCTGGCTCGCCGGCAAGTTGTTGCGGTGAACGATCGACCAGGCAGGTTGTCGCTGGACCGATTTATCGCTGCTCCGGAACTGCTGTGCGACAATCCACAACAGGCCAAGTTCGCTATGGGATACGTGCGTGTTTGTGTGGTGTTGCTGGTTTGGGCGGCTCAGGCTTGTGTGTCGGCTTGGGCGCAGGCGCCGTTGCAGCCGCTCAAGCTGCCGCCACTGACGCCGGCTCCGCTGGTGCTGGTTGGCGGCACGGTTATCGACGTTACGAACTGGGGCCACTCCGCCAAAGACTTGCAGGACTCGATCGTGATTGTGCGCGACGGGCGCATTACCGATGTAGACTCGCGCGCGGTTCTGCCCATCCCCAAGGGTGCGCAGGTCGTCGACTGCACCGGAAAATACCTGATCCCCGGCCTGGTGGACGGTTTTGCCGGCATGAATTCGCAGGGCCAGGCCAACGCGGACCTCTACGAGGGCGTGACCGCGCTGGTGGCCAGCGGCGACGACCGCCGCGGCCATATCGACTTCACGGCCAGCCCCACGCCTCACCTTTATCTGCTGGACTCGATTGGCTCAACCGACGACTGGAGCCTGCTGGCCGCGAAGTCCGAATGGGCGGCCAAGCTCAAAGAGGGCGCGCGGCCGGCGGAGCTGAGTCCGGAAGACACGGCCCGCCAGCTCGCCGACACGGTCAGACTCGGCACCCGCGTGCTGTGGCTGGGTCACAACCTGACCGCGGCCAATACGCAGTGGATCATTGCCCGCGCGCACCAGGCTGGCCTTGTCACCTACGGCGAGTTTGTCTCCACGCCCTACCGGGTAGGCATTGAAGCCGGCGTGGACGCACTGCTGCACATGAGCCGCTATGAGCTTGGCCTGGTGCCCGACGAGCTGCAGCGGCCGCTGGTGGACGACTCCGAGGGTCCCGCGGCGACCACGGCATACGACTACTCCGAGCGGCTGCCACCGACCGACTCGCATGTGGCTTCCTATGCGCGATTCATCGCCGCCCACCACGCCGCGCTGATTCCGACGTTTAGCCTCTTCTACCAGAATCTTCCCGGCCATCGCAATCTGTGGAAGGAGCCGGCCGCTGCGCTGCTCGATCCCTTGGGCCTGTTCGACCCGCCCGACCGCAAGACCGGGGAGCTGGTGTATCCGCTGGGGCCGTGGATGCGCCGCCTGCCCGCCGCCACCCAGCGATGGATGGAAGAAGGCCAGCGCAAGAAGGCCGATCTGTCTGCGATGAGGTTGTGGCGCATCAACCAGGCCATTTACGGCGCGCATCCGCACTACCTGGCGGCCACTGGCGCGCCGGCCTTCGGGTCATTTCCGGGCATCTCCATGCATGTCGAGCTTGAAATGCTGGTGCGGCTGGGGCTGTCGGCGCGCGAGGCCCTGGCGGCGGCCACCAATAACTACGCGCTGCAATTTGGATGGAACGAGCTGGGGCAGATCGCTCCGGGGCGGCGTGCGGACATCCTGGTGCTGGACGCCGATCCCACGGCGAATATCTGGAACGCGCGGCGGATTTCGACGCTGATTGTGGACGGGAACGTGATGGACCGGGATGGGCTGCTGAATTTGAAGAAGTGAGGAGTTACCCGCGCTTCACAGCCTGGCGCGAAGCAGCGTCCAAAATTTCCGGAAGGCGCTTTTGCCGGTAGGCGAACATGCGCTCCAGGCGTCCCCGCACCACCGGGCCGGCGATCGGGCTCAGCAGCCCCGCTCGCAGCTCGTAGTCGATCTCATCGGTCACCAGCGTTCCCTCGATCCAGTCGCGCAATTGGGTCTCGATGCCGTGACGATGATGAAACGAAGCGAACGGTCCGCGGATCTGCTCGTCGCAGAAGTGGCTGTTCCATTCAAAGTCGTTGACGATGTGAAGCGAACTGGCGCGTGGAATGGCCGGCAGCAACTGAAAGCTGATCAGGATTTCCGAGCCCACGCCGGCCGCCACGCTGCGAAAGCGCCGCGCCGGATCGGCCGCCACGGGCCGAGGCGGCGGCGGCTGGATGCGCGCGTCTTCCAGGCGCATCTTGAAGGCCGGCGGCATCAGGTGCGGCAGATTGGATGGGTTGGCGAAGAATGCGAACACCAGCTCCACCGGGAACGGCACCCATTGGCTGGTCTCGAAGCGCTGCTTCATAAGATTGATCGTACCGCGTCAGGGCCGGTCTCAATCGGAGTGGGGACAATCGAATGAGCACGGATCGGTGCCACAATCCGGGTTCGATCCGCACCCTACGGGGCGGGACTCTTGGATTGGATCGTTTTCCCAGGGGCGCGTCCGCCGCGGCGGGCTTCCCCTGGGCTATCTTCGCCGCCTCCCTCCGGGAGGGGGGGAACGCGCATCGGCAACAAAGATCGCTCATGCGATTGCCCGGCATCGAGCAGTGGGTGGCTGCGAGAACCGGCCCGAATCATTTAACGTATGAATAGACACCTGCCCATTCTTTTACCGCGCCGGGCCATCGGACTCAATGACCGAATCGGAATCGAAGAGTTTCACCGGACGCCGGCCCCACAATCAGTGGCTAATCCTTATTGCATGTTTCAAGCTGGTGCAGGCGCTGTTGTTTGTTGCGGTGGGCGTGGGCGCCTTCCGCCTGTTGCACAAAGACATCGGCGATGTGCTGGAGCGGATGGTCTATCACCTGCGCTTCAACCCGGAGGGGCGCTTTGTCAACTTCGTCCTCGACAAGGCTTCGCTGCTGAACGACAGAATGCTGCGCCGTATCGGACTGGCTTTCTTTTGCTATGCCGCGCTGGATCTGCTGGAGGGAACCGGCCTTTATCTCGAGAAGGTCTGGGCCGAATATTTCACCCTGGCCATTACCGCGTCGTTCCTGCCGTTTGAAATTTACGAAGTGATTCGCAAGCTGACCTGGATTCGCGTGAGCCTGCTGGCGATCAATGCGCTGGTGCTGTTCTATCTGGCGAAACTGATCTGGGAGCGGCAGCGAAGTTCGCCGGCGCAATCGGCTGGCGCATCCGAGTAGATTCGCTATTTATTCGCTTTCCAGCTCAAGTATCCGCCAAGTGCCGGAAATTGGCAAGGGCGATTGCAAAGATTGCTTATAAAAAGAGAACCACAGGCGTTAACCCCACTATATGTAGTGGCTCCTCGGAAAATTTTATCAATTCCTTGCGCTTGAGGCCAGTGCGCGCCGATCTACACAGATTCATCCGGAATCTTGCGGGACCCAATGGGAATTTTCCACTGGCGGACAGGGGCATCTTATCCGATACTGGGTCTGCGCGGGGCTGAGCGGGTTCCAAGGGGTCCATATGGGGCCCAATCCACTCAAGTCAAGCACGGACTGAGCAAAAACGTGACCGAGAACCCTGACGATCTCTCCGCCGGCGGGCAAGACGCCTCACCTGAGGCCCGCAATGGAGCTCTGTCAGACTCGAATGCACTGCAAATCGGGTTCACATGCAACCTCAAGGTCAAGCCGGACGAACGCGGCCGATTGAAGCTTCCGCTCGAAGTGAAGTCGTTTATCGAGCTCAAGTACGGCAAAACATTCACCGCCTTCCATATTACCTCGCAGGACGGCGAATCGGCGGAGATTTACCCGTTACCGGAATGGCACATCCGGTGGGCAAAGATCGTGAATCTGCCCAGGAATGATTCGGCCCGCGACAAGCTGGTGAACGCGGACACGCTCTACGGCGGCACGGTGGAAATGGACCCGCAGGGCAGGCTGCTGATTCCAGAGGAGTTGCAGCAGGACGCGCAGTTGAGCGGTGAAGTGAAGATTTCCGGCGAAGGCGCCCTGCTGAGGGTGACGAGCGTACAGATGCTGCGGCAGAAGGTGAAGTCCAATCCGCTCACCCCGCAGGAAAAAGATTCACTGGCGAAACGCGATTTGTAACTCGCTTTCGCGGGTCGCCCCGCAGGGGGAAACATGACGAATCCGGCAGGGCGGCACGTGCCGGTGCTTCTGGGCGAGGCGATCGGGTTCCTGAGGGTGCGTGCCGGCGGGACTTATGTGGACTGCACGCTGGGATTGGCGGGGCACGCCGCGGAGATTGTCCGGCTGCTGGGGCCAGCGGGCCATCTGATCGGGTTTGACCAGGACCCCCAGGCGCTGGCGCTGGCCAAGGGTCGGCTGGACGAGGTTTGCAGCGAGTTGGGCAGCCAGGCGCCGCGGGTGACGTTGATCGGCGAGGCGTTCAGTTCGGCTCCCATGCACCTGGGAGCGGGCTCGGTGGATGGGCTGCTGGCGGATTTTGGCGTGAGCAGCCTGCAGTTGGACGAGCCGGACAGGGGTTTCAGTTTTATGGCGGATGGGCCGCTGGATATGCGCATGGACACGCGCACCGGGCCCACCGCCGCACAAGTGGTGAATGAGGCGAGCGAACGCGAGTTGGCAGACCTGATTTACGAGATGAGTGACGAAAGGAGGTCGCGGAGAATCGCCAGAGCAATAGTCCGTGGGCGGCCGATTGCGACAACCGGGCAACTGGCCCGAATTGTTGCAAGCGCCGCCCCGGGCTTGAAACAGGATCGAATCCACCCTGCAACCCGCACGTTTCAGGCGCTTCGCATCACGGTCAATCGGGAACTCGACGAAATCAAGGCGCTTATGGAGGCCGCACCGAGGTTGCTCAAGCCCTCCGCAAGACTCGCCGTCATCAGCTTTCATTCCCTTGAGGATCGCATTGTAAAAGACAGCCTGCGCGAAGGCGCGCGGCAGGGCGTGTGGGAAATTCTCACAAAAAAGCCGGTCACAGCCGGCGAAGAAGAGATGGATCGCAACCCGCGCTCGCGGTCGGCGAAGCTGAGAGCAGCGGAGAGACAGTAATCAGTTGTCAGTTGTCAGTTTTCATGCCGCCAGCGAAGTTTGTCGGCCGACGCAAACATGAATGGCTTGATAGATCGCCAAGCCGGTCGCCGTTCACTGACAACTGATTACTGATCGCTGACAACTGACAACTGACAACTGTTTCGCGAGGAAGACACCATGGCGGCGATTGCAACAACTTTTTTCGATGTGAACCACGGCTGGCCGGCGCGTGTAGTCGAGCGCAATGCCGAGCTGATGGCGCAGCAGCAGTTGCGGCGCCGCAAAGTACGCACGCCCGAAGTCTACTTCACCAAGAGCTTTGACAACACGCGCCTCCTGAAGGCTGCGGACCCGGTGCGGGTGCGCGAGATGCGCCTGTTCTCTGCCGCCATCGCCATTCTTTTTTCGCTGGTCATGGTCTACGGCCTTCAGCACTTCAGCGCCATCGAGGGCGGCTACAGCGTGGAAGCGAAGAAGCAAGTGCGGGAGCAGTTGCGGGAGGAAAACAGCAAGTTGCGGCTGGCCGAGGCGCAGCTCTCGCAGCCGGGGCGCATCGATACGATGGCGCGGCAGTTGGGACTCGCGGAGCCGCAGCCGGGACAGGTCATTCATCCGACGGCCCGCGTGGATGCATCGGCTCCTGTTGTCGCGCAAGTCGCGATTCCGGCGTCGCCGGCGCGATAGTTTCAGGTGCGAGTTATTTGAGTTTGTTCTGAAAACGCGCTTTGTAACAGGGCACGACTTCAGTCGTGCCGCAAGAAGCCGAAAAGAGGGCGGGCTTCAGCCCCTGCGAGCCTCGCGATCTGCAGGCCTCGCGCAGCGAATTATCTCAGGCAAGGAAGTGGAGCGCGTTTCACGGATGGGCCGGCAAATCTTGTGCGCAATCCTCAGGGGCTAAAGCCCGCCATTTATGGGACGTCTTCGGCACGACTGAAGTCGTGCCCTGACACAAAACGGATTTTTGAAACAAGCTCCAGACACCCATAGATCGCGGAGCAACCATGCAGGCAGCCATTCTGGCCAATCGGAACCGCATCAGTCCGGCTCGCGTACCCCTCAGGCGGACGCGCTTCTGGCTCGTTTGCGCGCTTTTTCTGCTCTGGGCGATGGTGATCGCGGGCCGCCTGTTCTGGCTGCAGATCGTGCGCCACGACGAGTACGTTGAGCGCGCCAACAAGCAGCATGAGCGCGCCTTTGAAGTTGCTCCCCGTCGCGGCGTCCTCTACGACCGCAACCTGCACGAGCTGGCCATGACGGTGCAGGTGGACTCGATCTACGCCGTGCCCGGCGAAATCGACGACAAAGCCGCGGCCGCTCACCTGCTGGCCGGCGTGGTGCATACCGACCCCGACGACGCGCTCACCACCGAGGAACAGATTGCCGGCCGCCTGGCCGCGGGCCGCAACTTTGCCTGGGTGGCGCGCCGCGTCACCGCAGAAACCTCTGCCAGCGTGAAGGCGCTCAACATGAAGGGCATCTACCCCCAGAAGGAGTTCCAGCGCTTTTATCCGGACAATGAAATCGCCGCACAGGTGCTGGGCTACGTGGGCGTGGACGATGTCGGCCTGGGAGGCCTGGAGAAAAAATTCGAGCCGCAGTTGCACGGCGAGCCGGGCCGAATGTACACCGCAGTCGATGCGCGCCGGCAGGTGGTCGGATCGAGCGAGCACGAGCCCGAGCCGGGCCAGAACCTGGTGCTCACCATCGACGAGAACATTCAGTTCCTGGCCGAGCGCGCTCTCGACCATGCCATGCAGAAGACGGGGGCGGCCAATGGCACCGTGGTGGTGCAGGACTTGCATACCGGGCAGATTCTGGCGCTGGCCATTCGCCCCACGTTCGATCCCAATCTTGCGCGCCACACCACGCCGGCACTGCTGCGCAATCATGCGGTGAGCGACGTGTACGAGCCGGGGTCGGTGTTCAAGCTGGTTGCCTATTCAGCGGCGCTCGATCAGCACCTGACGACGCCGGATGACACGGTCGACTGCCAGGGCGGGCAGATCACGATCGCCGGGCGCGTCATTCACGACAACCAGGGCGAGCACATGGGCGTGGTCACCGTGCACAAAGCGCTGGAGGAGTCGAGCGATGTGGCCGCGGTGAAGATGGCGCTGAAAGTGGGCCAGGATCGCTTCTACAAATACCTGCGGGACTTCGGGTTTGGCAGCCGTACCGGCGCTGAATTGCCCGGCGAAACTCGCGGCCTGCTGCGCCCGTTGAACAAGTGGAGCGCGTCGTCGATCGGGTCGATCGCCATTGGCCAGGAGGTGGGCGTGACTCCGCTGCAACTGGTCTCAATGGTCTCGACCATCGGCAACGGCGGCGTGTATCTGCCGCCGCATGTGTTGATGCCGGGTCAGGTGGATTCCACTGCTCTCGTCCAAAAGGCTGCCCCCCTGCAAGGGGCGCCGTTCAAGGCGGGCGAGGACCTGCCCACGCCGCTGCCCCCTGGCGCGCATCGCGTGATCTCAACCATGGCCGCCGCCCAGATGCGCACAATGATGGAGGGCGTGGTGCTCTACGGCACCGGCAAGCCGGCGCAGCTCAACGGCTACTCCTCAGGCGGAAAGACCGGCACCGCGCAAAAGATCGATCCGGTCACGCATCTCTATTCGAAGACCATGCACATTGCGTCGTTCGCGGGTATCGCGCCGGTCAACAATCCGGTCATCTCGGTGGCGGTGGTCATCGATTCGCCCACCAAGGGGCCGTCTTACTACGGCACCGCGGTTGCGGCGCCGGTGTTCGCCGAGGTGGCGCAGCAGGTGCTTGAGTATCTGGGCGTGCCGCACGATACAGAGATCCACGCGCCGCGCGTGGCCAATGCTGAGCCGGAGGTTGCCG
>Ga0182024_10025021_pt1 | contig 10570 bp, 9 predicted proteins | sample P32metaG_FD_120480 | JGI IMG/M metagenome (GOLD analysis project Ga0182024, IMG submission 120480) | Permafrost microbial communities from Stordalen Mire, Sweden - P3-2 metaG (Illumina Assembly) | ecosystem: Environmental > Terrestrial > Soil > Wetlands > Permafrost | place: Sweden: Stordalen...
CGATTCGAGACAACGCCCCTGCTCCTCGGATGAATGACGCCTCCTATAATACTGCTCAATCGCTCTGCCGGTTACAGCTAAAAATTTGCTTCCGCAGTTTCTCCAACCCACGGAAATAGTGGTTCTTTACGTTCCCTCGGGTCTGGTCCAACTTCACCGCGATCTCTTCAAAAGTGTAGCCATCGAGCAAATGAAGCCCCAGGGTTTGACGCTGGATCTCGGAGAGGACTCCAAACACCTTGCGTAATCCAATCCTTCCGAGCACTTCCTCAATCGAGTTTTCGTATCGTCCGGCTGTCGTCCCCAGACTGCTCAGTTCATTTCCAACATCCTCCAGATCGACCTGGGTATAGAAATGGCGCGAGTCCAGATAGCGCCGACGGTCAATCGCACGATGGTAGGCCATCTGCACGATCCACGAACGGGCCGAGCTCTTGGAGCTGTCAAACACCGTGCTCTTCTGATGGATGAACAGAAATACGTCTTGGAGCAGGTCGTCTGCTTCTGAGTCGTCCCTGAGAATCTTGTATCCGACCGCACGCACAAGGCGCGCATAGCGGTGAAAAAGGCAGGCCAGCCCTTCCTTATCTCCATCCCTGATGCGAGCCATCAGGACTTCGTCGGAAGACTCGATCAGAGTAGTGAAGCTACCCCTGTCTGCATTTCCAGGCGCGAATATCGAGCTTGGTTGATCGCAATCCTGAGTCGTAGCTGCTTCCGACGGCGAGGTTTGTGCAGGTTCAGCTTCTGCTCGGGTCGAAGTAACCCCTTTCCCAAACTCTCCAGGAAAGTAACGGGCAGCTGATGAACTCATGCTGCCTCCAAGAATAGCGAGATAAGAATGTTGGTTATGATCCGTTGGCTTATGACCATCATAGCCAGAACAATGATAGCGAGATGGCCAAGCGTCGCAGACAAGTTCAACCTCGATCAGGACCAGAAAGAGCGTTTGGCGAAGTCCTGCGCCAGGTTCGTAAAAACAGAGGTATGTCGCAAATGGATTTATTCATGGAGAGCGGAATCGACAGGACATACATCAGCGCCGTGGAGCGTGGCATTCAGAGCCCTACCATTCGGATGATTGTTCGGTTCGCAAACTGCCTTAGGGTCCGACCGTCGGATCTTGTGCGACGCATGGAGCAATCCCCGCGATATTCCGCCGGATGACGTCTAGGGCAGTAGTGCTTCGACATCATACCTCGCGCGGGTATTAAATAGCAACATAAAAATACCGCGTGCGTCGTTCATTCCAGTCGTGGTTGCCGCTAACGTCCCTTGTACGATGAGTTCGGATGACACCAAGCCGTTTCGGGAACGCCTCAGAATGTTGCGGGAGGCCAGAGGACTCAGCCAGACTAAACTGGAGGAAAGAATTGGCAAAGAAGCAAACTACATCACACGTGTCGAGACAGGCCGCATCGTTCCTCCCTTAGACGTAATCGTCCGCATCGCTCACGAGTTTGATATGTCTGTGAATGATCTATTCCTCGTTGAGGGCATTGACGACAGTCCCGAGGTGCTCCGTGCCAAGATCCATCGGCTCGTCGCAACGGACGATGTGAAACGGCTGCGCAAATACTACCGATTACTGCTTGTATCTGACGAAGAGTAAGCGGCTTCTCGTCTTCGACATTCTTTCGTTTCGAAAGCGCCAACGTAGATCCCGAGTTTCGAACGCTGCAACTGCAAGCCCTGCCTCACGAAACGTCGCGCGCCAAGCAACGGTCAACGCCGATGCACGGTCAGATCAATGTTTCAGCGTTTGGATCTGGACTTTCGAATTGTATCGTCCACTTCCCGGACCAGCCTTCCAGCTTCTACGCCCAGGGCGGAAGCAAGATCGAGAATCCTCCGCAGACTCGGGTTAATTAGGCCACGTTCCAGTTGACTGATATACGAGATATCACAGCAAAGCTTTTCAGCGAGCACAGCCTGGGAGAAGCCGTTCTGGACACGGTGACGGGCCACGATCGTTCCCATTGCCCTTTCAACGGTGTCGGTCTTCCGGCGAGGGGACATCCCAATTGGACGAGCCATATATTTTCCATTATAGCAAGATAGTGCTATATTGAGGCGACAGATGGGACCGCATGTTCGATCCGCGTAAAGTCCGGTCGCTCGTTGAGACTGTGGGTTGGCCCAGAACCATGTTTTTGCTCTGTATTGGGCTGCTAGCGTCACGGATCATCACTTTTGAACAATGTATTATTCTGCTGCTGGTTGCTCGGGCACCTTCATTCTCTCGATACCCAAACAAGAGAAAGTGAAAAGAAGAGGTCGCGACGGCGAAGAGTCCTGCTTTGCCCCGGGAATCGGCTCGCCACTGGGCAGATTGTCAGCTACTCGGAAACTGACCGGCCACCGCTAAGACCGCCTTCTTGACCCACTGGATGCAGGCGCGTAGTATCGGCCCAAACTGCGGCGGTTCCGACGGTTTCGGCAAAGGCGCGCATCTCATGCCGGGCTGCAGTGGTCACGCTGGCGAACCCAGTTCCCCGGAAATGCAATGCGTCAAGTTGACCAACCCCGCCTTGAATCTCCCCCTAAATGGGTGGCCTACCCTTACTGGCAGGTCATTCCCATAGTTCTTTGCGCTGTCTTGCTCGCTGTGGTTCTAACCATATTCAGAACCAGGCTACGGGCGCTCGACATATTCTCCGCCTTCTTGCTGTTCGGGGCCGCTATTTTCTCCATTCTGATTGTCCTCTACACCAGATCGTTGCAGCGCGCCCAACAAGTACAGCTCGACACCGAAGAACGGCTCCAGCAGATGGCAGACAACATTCAGGAAATCTTCTGGATGATTGACGCGAAGACCAAAAAGGTCCTTTCCGTCACCGCGGCTTATGAGACGATTACCGGACGTTCCTGCCAGAGTCTGCTCGAAAATCCGTCTTCGTACGAAGAACTGATCCATCCCGAAGACCGCGTTCATGTTCTGGCAAAGCTTGGAGAAGCCACGCAGACAGGGCACTTCGATGAAAGATTTCGGATCGTGCGTCCCCGCGGCGAAGTCCGTTGGGTCACGGTGCATGGGTTTCCGGTACGGGATGCCGCCGGCAAAATCCACCGTCTTGTCGGCACGGTTCGAGAAATCACAGCACACAAGGAAGCAGAGGACAAGGTTGCCGAGCATCTGGCCGCCGCCGAGTCCGCAAGAGCAGAATCCGATGCTCTGAACAAGGCCACTCTCGCGCTGACCGCAGATCTTCGGATGGACTTTGTCCTGGACAGGCTGCTTCAGTCCTTGTTGGAACTGGTCCCATGCGAGTGTGCACGTGTGTTGCTCTTGGAGGGCGACTCACAACTTCTTGTGGCGCGAGAAAAATTGCGTCACGAGGTTCCCAAGAAAACTCCGGATTATCCACTGACTCTCGATGCAGCGGACTCTCCGTTTCTCTTGCGCATAATAACGGCCCAGCACAGTGTTTTGCTTACGGACACCAGAGACGAGAAAGAATGGTCCAGCTTCAAGGGCCATACCAATATTCGATCATGGCTTTGCGTGCCGTTGGTAGCGTCCCAACAAACCTTGGGGCTTCTTTCAGTGGGCCACACACAGCCGAACACATTCACGCAAGACCACCTCCGACGGACGCAGTTACTGGCGATCCCCGCCGCTGCGGCGATCCAGAATTCTCGTCTCTACGAGCGCGCGGAGATCTTTGGGTCCGAACTCCAGCGGCGTCTCACGGATCTTCGGCAAACAGAGAAGGCGCTGGAGCAGTCAGAAGAGGGACGCAGGGTATCCGAAGACAAGTTTCAAAAGGTCTTCCGTTCCAGTCCGATCTCGTTTTCCATCACCACCGTCAATGAAGGGCGCTTTATAGATGTGAATGCGGCGTTCGAGCGACGTTACGGCTATTCTCGTGCCGAAGTGATCGGCCGTACGATCGGCGAACTTGGTATTTGGGAAGATCCCAAAGATCGCGCGTTGATGATCGCGCAACTGCAGCAACGGGCACCCATTCGGAACGGCATCACCCGGATTCGGACCAAATCTGGCGAAATAAAAGTAACGGCTTATTCCGCGGACAAGATCCAATTCGACGGCCAACCATGCCTTCTCGTCGTTTCAGAAGACCTTCCAGACGCCGACAAATCCTTGATTAACTGACGGTTCCGAACAACCCAGTCCCTCCTTCCGAAACCTCAGTTTCTGTCCCCAGTTATAGTGCTGTCCCGTATCCGGGCCACCAAACCGAAAAACCATCACTCCTGTGCGGAAATCGCTCAGAATTATGCACAGCCTCGCGAACGAAGCGCACGCTGTCGGCCACTTGGGGTTTTCAGCCATGTTCCCCAACCTCGAAGTTCGTCACTTGCAAGCAGTCATTGCCGTGGCCGAGGAGCGGAACTTCACGCGGGCTGCGGACAGACTGCATATCAGCCAGCCTGCACTCACCAAACAGATTGCCGACCTCGAAGGAGCGCACCGATTCCACCTGTTCACCCGCGATAAGCGACGGGAGGTGGAACTCACGGATGCCGGCCGTGCCTTCGTCGAACAGGCTCGCTTGGCGCTCTTTCATGCGGAGCGGGCAGTGCATCTTGCTCATGCCGCACACAAAGGGTCCGATAGCATTTTGACGATTGGACATTCACCCTATGCCGATCACGCGTGGATTGCCGCGATGCTAGCGATCCGCCTTCCTTTATATCCCACGCTCCGAATCCGACTGATGACTCAGTTCGCAATGGAGTCCCTCCGGAGTGTACTCACGGGCGAACTCAACCTCGCACTCGTAACGGCACCGCCCCAGGACCTTCAGATCACCGCTGTACCATTCGCTCGGGCTCCCCTCTACGCCGCGCTTCTCGAAACCCACCCGGCTGCTGACAAAGAACGCTTAGCTCTCCAGGATCTCGCAAATGACGACTGGATTCTCTTTGCGAAACGGGTTCATCCACTTGTGCATGAGGCGATCATGGATGCGGCGCGACGTGAATCGATTGTCCCCAAGCACGCTCACGACATCATTACGCCACAGCAGGCGGTCGAACTGGTGTCGGAGCATGTAGGCGTCGCCATCCTCACCAAACCTACAGCCCGGACTCTTCACGTTGACGGTGTAGTGGTGAAGCCGCTCTCCGATACGTCATTGTGGTTCGACACATCGGTAATCATGAGAGCGGACGATGAATCTCGCTTGGTCAACGAATTCATTCGGTCGTTCCTCCGCCAGTATGTGCCCCAGCGCCTCCAACCAAAGCAAATGGAATTGTGGCTCTCCGCCTGAGTTGTCAGCTTGAAAACGGCAATAAGAGCTCAATCAAGCCGCTTGCCTGCGCTCACGATTCGGCCTTGCCGACGACGTTATCAATTCTCTTCATGATGCGCTCAGCCCACTGGATACTCGCATCAATCAGTTTGTCCGTGCGTGGGCTTCCTTGCGGCGTTCCGAATAGGTCGTCTGCCGTTTGCATATGCAAACTCGCAAGAATCGCTGCCATGATTCCGAGTACCCGTTTGCGGCCTTCGTCCATCGGCAAAGTATACATTAGTTTCGCTTTGTGTTCGCCATACGGCAGGTCCCTTCTCTCTCACTGCATCGGCTCCGCGCCGTCTTCGTCACGATGTGCCTCTTTCCGTGACCCACTAACGGACGGGTTCGGAGTCAACCTAACAGCCGCAGGCAAGCGTCAAGGCACTTTTCGCGGCATAAACGATAATCCCCTACGGGCTGCCCCTCATTTATTCCACGGTTGCCTGTGACGCCGCGCCTTCAGTGCGGCTGTTCCTGTTGCCTCTCTCGCCCCCCGCCGTGGGGATCACTTCAAACGAAAGAGGCACACCATGGACGCTGCCTGGTCCGCGGCTCCCAACGCGAGGCGAAAAAGGAAAACCCGCGCCAGCGAGAATGCCAGCGCGGGCATAGTGCTGGTCAATACTCGCTTGGCAAGTGGATGACGTTGTGGGTGAAGTACAGAGTGATTTCATTCAGCGGAAAATCGGTGTACTCAATCTCCTTGGTGAACGCGATGTGGCCGTTGCCATCATCGCAGTTGAGCGTAGCGGTTCGGTCGGGACGTACAGCGAGTTTCCAGACTTGAAATTCCTCGGCCGCGACAGCCTCGTTGTAGGGCTGAATGATCGCGATTTCGTCCAGAAGCCAATACGCTCGACCGTGCTCGGCAACGTGCTGCGCGCCGTCGGTGTAAAGAACATTGCGGTTAATCCCGTGCCGATACCAATTTTCGCTGCCGGTAAACTGCGCGAGGTCGCTTTTGCTGAGAGTCTTCGTCGTCACCCGAGACGCTGATCTAAATATCAATATCGTCGAAAATGCTGCGTTCACTAGCGACACTACGTTCCTGGGAACGTGTGTAACTGCCTGAGTCATAATCCGGTTCCGCCCATCCCTCGTCTCCCTTGCGTTCAGCGATGTCCTGATTCGCCTTTTCTATCAACGGCGAACTGAGAATTGCTCTTTGCGAACTGCAGTGACGATATCTGAATCAGAGGAAAACGTTCGTTCCAAAGCAGATAGAAGTTCTTCTAAGGGTTGAATGTAGCTTTCGGGATCTTCGTCTTCGGGAAGATTGGTTTCCCAACCATTTCTAGCATCAGCTAGGCTCGGGATGAGTTCTTTCCGTAATCTGAGCTTCAATTCCTTTTTCTCATCTTTGGTAAACATTTTCTTGATGCGTTTGCTCTCCAACGCAAAGCCATCTTCCCCGTCAACCGCGTATTGGATGACCGTCTGGACGAACCTGCTTCGGTAGCCTTCGGGTAGCAAACCAAGCTCGAAGAACCGCAGAGCAACAACTACCTCAGAGACGATATCAAGACGCGACCCTGGATGGCTTATACGGTCAAGAATCCCCGCATGGCGTGACAGATAGAGTTCCAAAAACAGACGGTCACACCGAAATGCCAGGAATATGTCGAGCTTACGTCTTTTTGCCCAATCTCGACCCCAGCCCTGAGACGCAATGCCATCGTCGAAAATGTTTAATTTTTGTTCGACAGATTCATAAAGATTCTTTGGAATAACCACAGCCCCCTCAAATCCGACTTCTCCACATGTGATCGCGTCTAATAATTGTTCTGGACGTGCTCCCTCAATGTATATGTCCATCAACTCGGAATTTCTTAAGAGAATGGAGGCATACGCGTCACCAACCGTTGGGTGCTTAAACCTCCAAACCAAATTGCCTTCTTCTCTGACCTGGACAGTGAGGCTGCCTTTCAGAGCATCCAATGCGGCAATCGTTTCGCCGAGTTCAGTTCCAAGTCGCGTTAGTGCCGATATTTCGGGTTCCCGAGGTTTTACAGGACTTTCTAACGCACCGTTTCGAATAAAGATTAGGGCTAAAGCGGCTTTGCTGTGTTTATCGAGCCCCTCAATAACCTCTTGTAAAAGTTGCTCCTGCCGCTCTACAAAATCTATTACTCTTTCTTGAGAGACATCTAGCGTACGTGTGAATAGAGGATCCCCGAGCCTCCGTGCAGTCTCTGGTATAAAACGATGATGAGACGCGACTTGGTCTAGGTAGGGTTTTATCTGGGATCGAAAGCGCTGGGGCTGCGTACCCAGTTTGATGTGGTTGTAAAGAATTTGCTTGCGTTCTTTCGTCGTAATCTCGTGCACATTGATTACGACTTGAGATTCTTGCATCAATGGGAAAGCGGACTCCTTAAGAGTCTGTTTTGCTCGCCTATAAATATAGTCCCTCGACGTAAGGACGATGCGAGCTCCACCATTAATCATCGCCTTCACTTTGGGGAAGATTCGGTTCCACTCGAGTACTAGGTCCTGCTCGAACTGCTGTACGCCGAAAGCGTCGTCAATCCAGTAAAAACGAGCGGGATCTTCTGTGTTCCAATGATCGATCATTTGGGGTGCGGTTTCGAGCTTTAGAGTCGACGCATTCCATTGATCAATGGCGGCCATCGCAAGCATGGCAGCGATGGTTGTCTTGCCAGACGCTGGTTCCCCAAGAAGTAATACGAAACCATGCGAGTCGAGAGCTCTTACGGCCTTATCGTAGACTCCAGTAAGGACAACCCTCGAAAGGTCTTCTCTCATAGAGTCGAGAAGGGCTTGGGCTTGGCCAAGTGCCCGCCCGTCCAAAATCTGACTGAGGTCGCCTAGCCCATAAATGCGCGGTACGAGCATTCGCAAACGCTTGCGTTCTCGAATTTGCTGATTTATCCAATCCGCGCCAAAACATCGAAATTGCTTAACTCCCACCGCGCAGAACGTCTCGTTGAGTTTTTCATGTGCGGCTCCGGAGACGTTGAGGTTCGTCAACAATACATAAGACTCACACAATTTCTTCTTAACAAGTCTCTTGGCCTTCCCCACCTCATCAGCGATGTCTGATAGGTTGAGCGATTTGTCGGCCTTCGCCGTAAACTTGCATTGGATCACGAACTTTCCCTTTAGCGACTCACCTTTTCCGACTACCCAAGTTCCTGCAAAGGCTCCATCTCTGCCCCCGTCCTTAGAATCTAGAAAGGATTCAACAGTCTGCCCCAATATCTCGCGCAAGATGGTCAGGCACAACTGCTGAAAACTGTGCCATCCGAGACTATGCAGGTTGTAATTGTTCACAACTACTTATTTTATAGAGAGTTTGGGCGCTGGGGTTGCCCGTATTACGTCGCAGCCATGATAACTGAGGATTGACCCGGTGTTTTGGCAAGGGCAGATGGCAAGCGTATAGTTGCTTTGCCGCGCCATGAAGACTTTGCTTACGGTAATAGCCGTAGCCTGTTTTATCTTTACAGGCTCCGTATGGCCTCAATCCGAAAATAGTGAGCGGGTTAGCAGAGAAAACAACGCTGGCCATACACAGCCAGCTAATAAACCCGATTCCAACCAGCAGAAATCCTCCGACTCCGCGCCGATCAAGAATGTGCAGCCGATTCCCACTGATCAGCGAGATACCCAATATTTCGACAATTCCAAACACCAACCCGAAAAGAATGGCGATTCCGATTCTGGATTGGTAACAGTCACTATCTGGCTGGCTATTGCTGGCTTCATTCAAGCCGTTATTTTGGCCGTGCAAGCTGTCTTGTTTTTCCAGCAGAAGAAAATCATGGGGCAGCACAAAACCAGCCTTGAGCAGCTTGCCGGGGCTGCCGCTGCCAATGCGGATATATCGGCCAAAACGCTCGTTCTCACTCAGCGCCCACGAATTGTAGTCAGAGCTTTTTATTTTTCCGAAATTAGGGGAGTCGGCGGAATCACGCACGTCTCGAATCGGATAGAGGCTGGTTCGTTCTGTACGGGGCAATACTACATTGAAAATTGCGGAGGGACTGACGCCCGAATCAGAGAAATTTACAGCGAGGTCTATATCGCGGAAAGCCTGCCAATGATGCGCCCCTACGAGGGGAAAGAAGGCTCGAAGGAAGAAAAAACTCTTAGGCCCGGAACGTCTACGTTCTATTTGTTCGGACGCATGGAACCATTGGACGATAGCACTGCCCAAGCCCTTAACGTCCGAAGAGAAATAATCGCTGCGCGGCCTAAGAACTTTTACGTACTGGGATGGATCGGCTACACGGATGACCTTGGTATCTATCGCATGACGGCATTCTGCCGACGGTATGACGCAACCAAGGACCGCTTTGTTCCGGTCGATGACCCCGACTACGAGTATGCTGACTAGAAGCAGGGCGACTAACGCAGTTGCCCAAAAAGTCAGCTAAATGAGAGCCTTGCTGGGCAAAGCCATATGCACCTCCGGCTTAGCGAACCACGACATGACATGCCTGTCGAATCCGGTCTCTTGTCTGGGGCGTTCGACTCCGGCACCGAGGTTCCTTTTCGCGCGGGTAGGCGTCGCCGTCGAGGCTGGCCGGAAACAAGATTCCGGGAAATCGGCAACAGGAACTTGCTTGTGAAGCTGCTGCCAGCGAAGGCCTCACAACGACGAAAAGTCTCTGTGTTTCTCTCGTGTTAGCCCACGACTCAACGGCGGCCCGCACGAATATTGGGGCTGAAACACGGCGATGGCAACGGCCACATCGTGTTCACCAAGGAGATTGAGTACACCGATTTTCCGCCGGATGAAATCACGCTGTATTTCGCCAACAGGGTAATCCACCTGCCGAGCGAGTACTGATCGACGCGAAACCCGCGCCAGGCATCCTCGCTGGCGCGGGTTTTCTATTTCGCCTCGCGTTGGGGGAGCCCCGGACTAGGCGGCGTCCACCCCAAGAGAGAGCGCAACGGTTGCAAGAAGGGGCAAGAAAAGCCGCAAGACGTTGATTCAATGGATGATGATGCGTAGCTTTCTCGGACAGGAAACCATGTCGTATACGAATATTTTCGTTTACAATGCATTTCCCATTTGCGAAAATAGGTGGAGCATGGAGACCCGAGAGGCCCAATTCGAACGGAGGATGGTGGACGCCCTGCGAAAGCAAGTACCCGTAAAAGATCTCCCCGGCGTACGCATCGCGCAGGTACGTCAGGAGCCAGAGCGACCCTTCGATGTCAGCTTTGAACTGACCTCGGGCAAGAATCGGATTCTTGTATTTGCCGAAATCAAGCAGGCGCCTTCCCCCAAGCTGTTGGCGGAGATTGGTCCCTGGATGCAGCGCATGAAG
>Ga0182024_10025022_pt1 | contig 10570 bp, 7 predicted proteins | sample P32metaG_FD_120480 | JGI IMG/M metagenome (GOLD analysis project Ga0182024, IMG submission 120480) | Permafrost microbial communities from Stordalen Mire, Sweden - P3-2 metaG (Illumina Assembly) | ecosystem: Environmental > Terrestrial > Soil > Wetlands > Permafrost | place: Sweden: Stordalen...
CCCGGCGGATCATGGCCTTCGCCCCGATGCGAGGGCGGATCCAGATCGGCTACACCAGACAATCGCACGCAAGCTTCACCCTGCTTCCCGACGGCTGGATGAGGCAATCGGTCCCAACCCGGCTGGTGATGGCCTCAAAAGCGCCGTGGAAAACGCTCGGCTTCGGCTATGCCCACCAGATTGTCCCTGTCGAAGTCGCAGTCACCGAAAACGGGGTCCCCGTTCAGGACCCCGCCACCGCCCCGCCGTTGGCCGAGTCGTGGAACGTGTGGGTGCCGTGCTGGTTCATCGCGCTGCTGACCGCCATCGGGCCGGTGGTTTGGTTCCGAAATTGGTCAAAACGGTATTACCAAAGGCACGGCTTTGATTTGAAAAGGCGCCGTTGAGCGTCCTGCCTGCGGTATTCCCCGTTTCGCCGCAGGAGCGCAGCTCCGCGATTGGGCGCGCACGTAGTCCTGTCCCGACGACTTGATCTGGCCACCCCGCCTGCCCATAATCATTCCATGAACCATTGTCCGGCTCGAGCGATGTCGATGCGGCTGGCGTAGGCGCTAGCGTCCAGCGAAGCGCGCTACCCCTTCGTGCATTGGCGTCCCTCGAATGAGGACAATGGTTCTTTCGTTTCCAGAAAATAGCGGCATCAGCGAAGATGTCCGCCAGAATCGAGAATTTGGAGGGCCTGTCATGGCCGACCGTTTCTACATCACCACCCCCATCTACTACCCCAACGGCGAGCCGCACATCGGTCACGTCTATACGACCATCGTCAGCGACGCGCTGGCGCGCTACCACCGGCTCAAAGGGGACGACACCTTCTTCCTCACCGGCACCGACGAGCACGGCATCAAGATGGTCAAGACCGCGGCCGAACAGGGGCTGGAGCCGAAGGGGCTGGCCGACCTGAACGCCGCCGTCTTCCGGGAGGTCTGGAAGGAATTCCGCGTCACCAACGATTTTTTCATCCGCACCACCGATCCGCTGCACAAAGCCGGGGTGGAAACGATTGTCCGAAAGCTGGTCGCCAGCGGCGACATCTACCTGGGCAGCTATGAGGGGTGGTACGACGAAGGGCAGGAGGAATTCGTCACCGAGACCGATGCCAAGGAGCACGGCTACAAGTCGGCCATCAGCGGCCGGCCGCTGACGCGGTATGCGGAGCCGACCTATTTCTTCCGGCTCAGCAAATACGTGGAGCGCGTGCTGGCGCATATCGAGAGCCATCCTCATTTCATTCAGCCGGAGGCCCGGCGGAATGAAGTGGTCAGCAAGCTGAAGCAGGGCGTGGATGACCTGTCGGTGAGCCGGGCGACGCTCAAGTGGGGCATCCCGATGCCGCACGACCCGGCCCACGTGGTGTACGTGTGGATCGACGCGCTGAGCAACTATATCACCGCCCTGGGGTACGGCACCGACGACGATTCCAAGTTCCGGCGCTACTGGCCGGCCAACGTCCACATCATCGGCAAGGACATCATGTGGTTCCATACGGTTTACTGGCCGGCCATGCTGTTCGCGCTGGGGCTGGCGCCTCCGGAGGCGGTCGTCGCCCACGGCTGGTTTATGTCCGGCGGCAGGAAGATGGGCAAGACCCTCGGCAACTTCGTTGACCTGGCAATGCTCCGGCAAAAGGTGACGGACTACAGCCTCGACGCCGTGCGGTACTTCCTGCTGCGCGGCGCCGTGTTCGGCTCGGACCCGGACTGGAACGAGCTCGATTTCACCAAGTCGTTCAACGAACTGGCCAACGTCCTGGGAAACTGTCTCAACCGCACGGTGAAGATGGTGGGGCGGTACCGCCAGGCGCTGCCGGCGGCGGTCGAGCCGTTCGAGCCGATTGACCAGCAGCTTCGTGCCGCCACCGAGGTGCTGCCGGGGCAGATTGAGTCGGCTTACAAAAAGTTCGAGCTGCAGCAGTGCGCCCTCTTGCCGATCGAGCTGCTTCGCATCACTAACGGCTACATCGATGCCACCGAGCCGTTCAAGCTGGCCAAGGACCCGGCCAAGGCCGCCCGGCTCGACACGGTCCTGAACCTGTCGGCACAGGCAATCTACCGGGCGCTGGTGGCCCTGCTGCCGATCATCCCCGACAAGGCCGCCGAGGGTCTTGGACAACTGGGCGTCGCCACCGAAGGCAAGACGCTGGCGGAGCTGTTTGCCGCACCGCTGGAGGCGGGGCATAAGCTGGGCGAAGCGATGCCACTGTTCCCGAAGCTGGAGAAGCCGCCGGTTGCGGGTTGAGGATTCAGGACTCACCACGGAGGCACGGAGAACACGGAGAAGACAGCGGGATGGAATAACTGTAAGCGTCGTGGCCTGCATTTCCCGCAGGCGCGATCGGAACCCTGTCTTTTTCTTTCCTTGTCTTCTCCGTGGACTCAGTGTCTCCGTGGTGTGGCATCTGGGTTATTAAAATACTTGGCAACCCGTCCGTCAGGTTAATCCGTTACGGCCTTACGGGACCCTCGGGGGTCCCTCAACCGGCGCCAATTGCGACCGACCGACCTGACCGATACAGTCATCATCAGTTGCAACCGCATCAACGGAGTTAGACGTACATGATTGAGAAGATCTTCAAGGCTTACGACGTCCGGGCGACCTACCCCAACCCGCTGAACGAAGACGCGGCATGGAAAGTCGGGCATGCCACCGGGCAGTTCCTCAAGCGCAGCCGCCAGAACGTGCCCGCCGACAGCCGAGTCAAAATGGAGGACACCATCGTGGTCGGCCGCGACATGCGGCCTCACTCGCCGGCGCTGGCGGCGTCACTCACCGAGGGCATCCGCTCGACCGGCATGAACGTCATCGACGTCGGCATGGTCGATACCTCCTTCATCTACTTCGCCATCAACCACCTCGATGCCGTCGGCGGGGTGATGACCACCGCTAGCCACAACCCGATCCAATACAACGGCTTCAAGATCAGCGGCCCCAAGGCCAAGCCCATCGGGGCGGCCAGCGGGCTGGACGACATCAAGCGCATCTCCGCGACGCTCAAGGCCGGCGGCCAGACCGGCGTCCAGGGCAAATATGCCGAACGCGACCTCTGGGGACCCTACCGCAAGCACGTGCTGCAGTTCCTCGACCTGAAGCGGCCCCTGCGCGTGGCCGTCGATGCCAGCAACGGCATGGCCGGCAAAATGGTCCCGGCGGTCTTCGGCGGCATCCCCAACCTCGAGATCGTGCCCCTGCTCTTCGAAATCACCGGCAGCTTCACCCATGAGCCCAACCCGCTCGTCGAAGCCAACCTCGCCATGCTCAAGCAGAAGATGGAAAGCGACCCGGCCGACCTGGGCGCCTGCTTCGACGGCGACGCCGACCGCTGCATGTTCCTCGACGAAAAACGCCGTGCCATCGGCTCGGACCTCATGACCGCGCTGCTGGCTGAGGACTTTCTCAAGCAGCCGGGCAACCAAGGGGCCACGATCGTCTACGACCTGCGCTCCAGCCATGTGGTGGCCGACACCATCACCGCGCTGGGCGGCGTGCCCCGCCGCGACCGCGTCGGCCACGCCTTCATCAAGAAGACCATGGCCGAGACCAAGGCCGTCTTCGGCGGCGAGTTGTCCGGCCACCTCTATTTCCGCGACAACTGGTTCGCCGACTCCGCGGCGATCGCCTTCGCCCGGCTGCTGTCGGTGTTGTCGGCACAGGACAAGCCGCTGAGCGAGGTAATGAGCCGGTTCCACAAGTACGTCCAGAGCGGCGAGATCAATTTCCAGGTCGAAGACAAAGACGGCAAGATCCGCGAGCTGGCCGACGCCTACAAAAAAGGCCAGATCGACTACCTCGACGGCATCACCATCGACTTCGGCCAGTGGTGGTTCAACGTGAGAAAGAGCAACACCGAGCCGCTGCTCCGGCTGAACCTCGAGGCCCCGACGGCGTCGATGCTGCACGAAAAGCTCGATGAGCTGAAGAAGCACCTGGGCGAGCCGATCGAGGGGCATTAGGCCGGCTGCGCCGGAAACTCGAAATCCGAAATCCGAAACTCGAAATAAGTTCTAATCCGGAAAGAAATCAGAAATTCAGAATCGGCGAACAAGCTGCGCCGGAAATTCGAAATCCGAATCACGAAGCTCGAAATAAGTTCTAATCCGGAAAGAAATCAGAGATTTTGAATCGGCCAACCAGTCTTCGTCGGGGGCCCTATCGATCAGCATCGTCATCAAGTATGGCGCCCGTCCGTGCCCGTCCGTTTCGTCCGTGGCTGAATTCCCTCTTGCTTCCCTTCGTGGTCTTCGCGCTATTCGTGGGCTGCCGCCGGTCGAACTTCGGCACCTTCCAATCGAACTTCGGCACCTCCAGCCGCCAAGGGTGCCGAACTTCGATTCCACCCGCTGAACATGCGGCTTTTCGCGACGATTTGACAATTTGTCACCCTCATTCTTTGAGCAGAATCTGAACTTCGGCAGCCGTGATCATTTTTCTTCATTTGTCGTCCTCGCCTTAACCCGGACTATTCACCACAGAGACACTGAGGGCACGGAGAAGACAAGGCTGACAAGGAAGTTGGCGCCCCTTTGCGCGCCGGCGAGAAACGTGCAGGTTGCGCCGCTTACCGTGGTTCTTTTCTTCTGTTTTCTCCGTGTCCTCAGTGTCTCCGTGGTGAGTCCCGAATTTTCCGGGTTAAGACCCCCCCGACAAGTCTTCGCTGTTGCAAAAAGTTTCGATCTCGGCGACCCATCGTTTCTGGCTCAAAAACGCAAGTAATCAAGTAATCAAGTAATCAAGTAATGTGTGTTAGGGTACTGGGCAACTCCCTTCCAACAAGCGGCAGACACGGACAAAGACGGGTGTCGCGTGGGGGGCGCTCCACTCGCATCCACAGTCCCCGACCGCTCTGGCGCGCGGCCGAATTCCTCGGCGTCATCGTGCCGTCCGGTTCGACATTCTGGCTTCCTCCTGCATCACCCTCGTTTCCAGCCCAAAAACGCGGAAAGCCAGAAAGCCAAATATGTTTTGTTAGGGTCCAGACGCACTGATCGGCCATGGCAGGCACGTGAACATAGCCAACAAGCCGTGGCGCATCACACATCACATCGCTCAAACAGTCGAACTTTGGTGCCGCCGGTCCACTGAAGCCGCAACGCCTGATACAATCCAGACGCGAACGTCGAGCGTCGAGCATGAACGTTACCCTAACACAGATCGCGAGCTCCTGCAAGAGATTTTTGAATAAAAAGCCAGTTTTTGAAAAAGCCGGAGCTGGCCGGAAGGTTTGTGGCTTAATGACACCATGGTTCTCCTGACGGCAACGGGGCAGGCCGCAATCCCCGGCGGACCGCCTCGGCGATGCCATGGGCCTTTCGCAATAAACCTGACTGGTATACCTGCATCAGTGCGGCCAAATCAGCGCGTTCCTCGCCGGCAAGGGATCGAGCTTGTTGCCGCTCAAGCAGTTCCGACAACCGCCGATCCTGATCGGGACGCATCGTGGAGTCCGCGGCGTCAAGGACTTGCGCCTCCGGCCATTCCGCCGGAGGTCGCTGCTCGTTCGGAGGCAGGACCACCGGATCGAGCGAGGCCTCAATCGCCTCGGTCAGCACATCGACCACAGGCCGGCCCGAGTGTCCGGCGAATGCCTCCGCGCGTCGCATGAGTTCGTCCGAAAGGGTTAGGCTGATTTGCTTGCTCATCGCCACGATTATAGCGTGATGCGGACTTCAACGAATTGACTCGCACCGTTGCGGATGTTACGCAGGGATCGGCCACGGAAACGCTGGCCAGGTGACCGGCAGGAGAAGGAGTTGCCGACCAGAAGGACGGAACTTATATGAGGAACCTTGCGCCGTCCGATCCAAGCCTGTTGACGGACATACGCCAGTTGATCGATGCCGCCCGGCAGCGCGTTGCCGCTGTTGTAAATGCCGAGCTGGCTGAGCTTTACTGGAATATCGGTGGGCGCATTGGTATGGAAATCTTGGGCGGCCAGCGTGCCAAATACGGCAAGCAGATCGTTGCCACCCTGGCCCAGCAATTGACGAACGAATACGGCAAAGGCTGGGGGGAACGGCACTTGCGCCATTGCATCCGCTTTGCCGAGGCTTTCCCGGACGCGGCGATTCTGCACACGCTGTGTTCACAATTCAGTTGGTCCCATCTGCGCCTCCTGATGCTGATCGACGACCCGGTCAAACGACAGTTTTACATCGAAATCGGTCGCTTGGAACGCTGGAGCGTTCGCCAGATGCAGGAACGAATCCAGTCGCTGCTGTTCGAGCGCACCGCCATTTCCCGGAAGCCCGAGGAAACCATTCAAAACGATCTCGCCATCCTCCGGAACGAGGGAAGTATCTCGCCTGATCTCGCCTTTCGAGACCCGTATGTCCTCGATTTTCTCGGGCTGTCAGACAGCTATTCCGAGAAGGACTTGGAGTCGGCGATTCTGCATGAGTTGCAGCGGTTCATCATCGAGCTTGGAAGCGACTTTGCCTTCCTGGCCCGCCAGAAGCGCATCTCGATCGACAATCGCGATTACTACATCGACCTGCTGTTTTTTCACCGGCGCCTCAAGGCTTTGGTGGCCATCGACTTGAAGATCGCCGAGTTCGACGCTGCCTTCAAGGGCGAGATGGAGCTTTATCTGCGATACCTCGAAAAACATGAAACAGTCGACGGGGAAAACACGCCGATCGGACTGATTCTCTGCACCGGCAAGAAGGAGGAGCATGTGGAACTGCTTCAACTGGACAAGAGCAACATTCGCGTGGCCGACTATCTGACGGCGTTGCCTCCCCGCGAAACCCTTGAGGCCAAGTTGCACCAATCCATCGAGATTGCTCGCCAAAAGTTGCTTACCAAAGACGACGAAACTTGAGGATACCAGTCTTGCCTGGAACTGGAAATGACCACTCAAGACCGGAGACGCATTGATGGCCCGATTTCAGAGCAGGGACAGAAAAAACGGGCACAGCTCAATTTGACGACCGCCGAGGCCGGCGGGCACGATTATTTCCGTTTGCTGACCCAGCCGAACTCAGCAGCGGAAAATTCGAGCTGGCGGAAAATTCGAGTTGTGTCCTCTTTTTTCGTCCCGCCCTCGAGGCCTGGCGGGCGGCGAACGACTGTCCCCGCCGCTGGTTCGGCGAAATAGTGGCGGACGATCTCCGCGACCTTGAAAAGCGATGGGCTGAACAAGGCGCCGCCGCCGCCGCTGACTGGCTGGCCGGACTTCGTGAGCGGGTTTTCTGTCCACATCCTGAACAGGAAGTCAACAGTGCCGAGCACGCGTGAAAGCGGAGACAAGGTAACCGTCGCATTAGACACGGGCCGGGTTCCCATGGTCGCGCTGGACGGAATCAAGCTGGCGTATCCCGAATTTACCCAACTCCTGGATCGTGCGGAATTTCGAGCTTCGCTGGGCCTTACAGGGCCTGGGCCGTGGCGAGTAATGCTTTGCGGTTACCTGATAAACTCCCTGAGTCGAGACGGAGCCTCCGTCAGGGCCCGACCACACATGGTGCAGCCCGGCGATGAAAAATTACCCAGGGATTGAATCTGAAGACCTGCGGCGCCCGGCCAAACGCGGAACCCCCTCATGGGAAAGCCGCTTGGGTCGTCGAAACTGCGCGTGCGCTGCGGTTGGAGCGAACGCTTCGTCCGCCCGGCCGGCCTCCAACGGCCCGGAGGGGCAGAGTCGCCGACTGGTTGATCGGATCGCGTCCCCTTTGTCTGTCCCTCTAATTGTTTGCCACAACTCGCCTCGCGTCAAATTGTTTCCGCTGGACTCGCCACCCACCCCCACCACAATTCCGTCGCAAAGCAAAAAGGAAACATCAGGTCTGCGGGCCTCCTAGCTGGGCTGCGGCTGGACGGATATAATCCTCCCATGAACCAAGAACTTCAAAACCCGGCCTGACTCACGAGGCGTAAGAGCGGGTCATCGTCGGGGAATCCCACTTCACGCATGCGCTCCCGCAAGCGTGTCGTAGCAACTGCGAAGGCGTCTTTACATGAGTGATCCAACAAAAACACCTATCGCTGATCCTGCCACCACTGCGCCAGCTCCCGCATCGTCCACTGCCACAATCGCACCCCGGAAGTGGACCCGCGTACTTCATGAATGGGTACATCGTCGTAGCGTTTGGATCGGAGTTGTCGGAACAGTTGCGACAATTTTTAGCCTTATTTCCCTTCCGTTGAGCTTATACCTTTATATAGCCTCCCAGCAAGCGCCATTGCTAACTATCGCCGTCTACCCCCTACAGATCGAAACGCACCGCACAGACTTCGACAACGAGTTCGGCTTTACATATCGCGGCAAGCCCGTCGATGCAGAGACAATAACCTCTGCCAAGATTGCTATTTGGAACGCTGGAACCCGAAGCATTCGAGCCAATGACGTTCTAAAAGCAGTTCGGATTACAATGCCATCAGGGGTGTCTATTCTTAACTGTAACCTCACCAAAACAAGTCCAGACACCGATTTTGCTCGACTTTATGACCCTGACGACTATAAGAATGGCTTCTGCCGCGTCACATGGAATATACTACAACCGGGAGACGGTGCGGTAATTCAGTTACTATACACAGGGAATGCAAGGCCACCCGTTCTTGAGGGGAGCATCGAAGGACAAAGGGGAGGCATAGCTGTACAGCGATACGATGCCGTAGCGGGTCAGACCAAAGACATCAAAGTGGTTTCAAGAAATCAGACGTGGATTATGTTTGTGTTCGTAACAATCACAGTAATATGTTTTATTACGTTCGTATTTCTCGAAATGCCATATGCAAGAGAGTTTAGAGCGTTGACTAAGAATGTCCGTAAAGTACGTCCACTGCATATACGCATGCTTGCCATACTAACGATCTTCCTGTTTTTCGGCCTACTATTTCTCATGATGTTTCTGCTTTTTCCCTTGATGCCTTCCTCGGGACCGCCCATGGGGTGGTGAACGGCGATTCTATACACGCCTACGTTACCGATTACCTTTGGCCCGATTATGGGTGGTGCAGAGCATTTGGCAGTTCTCGGCCGAACTTCCACCACCCTTGCTCCAGGCCTCAACGTGATCGGCGTCCATTTCGTCGAACTTATAGATTCTGCTTTTGTTCGCGCTGTGCCCAACCGCGCAGAGCGGACAGTTGGACTCGCCACTGGCCTCGACTGCTTGCTTCTGCTTTGCGTACGCGGCCCGCTTTACCGGAGTGTCGAAAACCCGGACCTCCAGCAACTTCGTTTCTGCCGAACCGCCCAAAAGATACTCGAAGATTCCTTTGCGCTTCGTTACATACGGATCGGCGGCGAGCTTTTTCACGTCGTCCGACATCTTCTTCGGATCGTAGGACTTGCCGTGGTGCGCCTCGTACAGCCTGCCCCACTCCAATCCTCGCATTTCTGGGATAACATCGATAAACACGGTTGAAACCCAGTCGATCACGCTGTTGAAATAATTCTTCAACCCATTGATATTGTTGTCGTTGCGATGCTGGCTCATGTAGCCGCCGATATCGTCCTTGCTGACCCAGTCCAGCGCCCGCGATAGGAAGTCCTGCCGGTTCGCGCTGCCCTTGACGTACGCGCTCCATTTCTGAATATTCGCGTTCTGACTGTTGCTGAACTCAGCCTTCGCAAGCGTCACGAACGGCCCGGAGTAGATGGCGTTCATTAACTCCTGATCGTTGAGGGGCACGCCCGCGATGTTGATAGTCTCAAACCACTGCTTGATCTCGCTCTCCGTGCCCTCGCACTCGTAGATCAGCAGTTTCGAGTCCCGAATCTTGGCTTGTTGATCGGCGGGCAGGCTATCGAAATTATTCGGATTGCCGTTATCCATGATTGCGAACTTATTAGTGACGAACCGCCCGATGCTGGTGATTCGCTGCTGACCGTCGAGCACCTCGAACTTGTCCTTTGCGACTTTGTTGAAATAGATCAGTCCTAGCGGGTATTCCTTGAGCAGCGATTCGATAACTGCCGCCTCTTTCTTGCCTCCACCATCCGCATAGATGTAGTTGCGCTGGTACTCCGGCTGAATGGTGAGCTTTCCGCCCAGCCCGAAGAGGCCCTTGCCCTCCAGTTGGTTGTACACAAACCCGTCGCAGATGTCGGCGGCGGTGATATCGGCTCTTAGCGTGGTCTTCACTTTTTTCTCCCTGTTGCGGTCGGGGCACGGTGGCGGATGAAGATTCGCTTGAATTCCTGAATATAGTGCTCGCCATCCACGACATAGTACGTCCGGTCTATCGGGGGCCGGTCCACCTTGATGGCTGCGCCGTCATTGAGCTTGGTCACCTTGCTTTTCTTTCCCGACTCATCGACTTGAATTTGTATCCCGTACTTCCTTGTCTGCAAGTGATAGCTCTTTTCGTATCCAAGAATCTCAAACTGGTCTGGGTTGTACTTGTCCAGGAAGGTGACCGGAACGCCCATAACCCCATCGTGGTCGCTGGGGATTTCCTTGTAGGTGCCCACCTCGATCGCGTCGTAGTTGTCGTACCGGTCGTAAGGGGTGTAACCGGCCGAGCGCGGGACGGGTGTCACCGATGACAAGTCGCGGGTCTGTTTGACTTTGCGCGGGAAAAGGCTGGACAAAAAATGCCTCCCGGAGGAAGCTTTGGTTGTGACCAA
>Ga0182024_10025023_pt1 | contig 10569 bp, 8 predicted proteins | sample P32metaG_FD_120480 | JGI IMG/M metagenome (GOLD analysis project Ga0182024, IMG submission 120480) | Permafrost microbial communities from Stordalen Mire, Sweden - P3-2 metaG (Illumina Assembly) | ecosystem: Environmental > Terrestrial > Soil > Wetlands > Permafrost | place: Sweden: Stordalen...
TAGGCAGCTGTGGGCCAACGCCGGGTTGCTGGCAGGGTCCGTGACCTCGACGGGCTCCCTCCGGCCGGAGATGATGGCGAAGAGCTCGGGGTCCTCGAGGGCTTCGCGTTCGGCGCCGAACGACAGCGTGCTCCACGAACCACCCTTCACAACCGTAACCAGGGCAAGCGGGCAGCGTGACGCCGTAGATGCGACAAGCAGGAGATCGGCAAAGACCTGTCCTGCCTGGCTCACGTTATTGCCGTCATCGCGGCGCGCAGTCGTCGGGTCCTGGCCGCCCAGGTTCACCACGCCAGGTCCCAGGGGACGGCGCGCGACAGGGAGAGATGAGGGTCGCGAAAGCGTCCGTTCCCCCGCGCGCTCGCCTGGCATGGGGTTGGGCTGCAGCACAGTATTGCTGGCGTCGCGCACGTTGACCGGTCTCCTCCTTGTTCCCGGGAATCCCCGAAAAGGCTCAATCCAAACGTCGGTCAGTCACCTGAGCCCCTTGAGGTAAGGACGGAGAAACCGGAAGAACGTTACCCTCCTCCCGAAGCGCTGCACGCGGCGCTCACAGGGCCACGTTCAGCACTAATAGGCCCTGGGCTACTCTACAGCGAGTGTTCCCACCCGGCCACTGGGAGCGTTTTGCCAGCTACGCCCCGTAGTTGGGGGTCGGCCACGCACTCACCGATCAAGTATGGGGCGGGCACACCGGCTGCGAGGAACGCTTTTACCACTTCCGCTGGCCCTGGCGCAGTCAAAACGAGGACGTAGTCATCGCCACCGGCGAGCGCTTCCTCGATTTCGGCACCCTCCGCCACTGGGACGCTTGCGAGCTCGAACCCTACGCCCGATCGCCTTGCCAACTGGTCGAGGGCGGCAGCGAGGCCATCGGCCACTTCGATCATGGCTGGCGCTCCTGCTAGGCGGGCAACGACCCCCTCCGCCAGCGCCGGGCGTGGGCGGGCGTGTGCTGAAACGAGCGCCTGGTCGGCCGGTCCCCACGCGTGAGGGCCAGGGCCCGCCTGCCTCAGGATCCGCAGCCCTGCGGCGGCGGCCCCGAGCGGGGCGGTAACCCAAATCCTGTCCCCCGGACGCGCGCCCCTGCGAAGGACCGGCTCACCGTCGAGCCATCCCGTGACCGCCACGCTCACGACCACCTCAGTGCCTGCGCTCAGGTCTCCGCCGACCACGTCGCAACCGAACTCGGCCGCGGCCTCCCCGATGCCTTCGTAGAGCTCCTCCAGCTCATCTGGGCCGAGCCCCACGACGCTCACGAGGGCATGGGCAGGGCGGCCGCCCATGGCGGCTATGTCGCTCAGGTTGACAGCCATCGCCTTCCACCCGAAGTCCGACAGCGTCGTGAGAGACAGGTCCGCATCGATGCCGGCAACCAGCGTGTCCGCCGCGAGCAGGAGGAGCGGCGCTTGGCCGGGCGACGAGACGGGCACCTTGACGACGGCCGCGTCGTCGCCGGACCACACTTCGCCCTCCGGCGGCCCCGGCAAAAGCCTGATCAGCCGGGCAATCGCCTCGTGCTCACCGCGTCCGGTACCTGCTACATCCGCGACAGCAGCTCCGCCTTCTTGGCCGCGAACTCCCGCCGGCTGATGACGCCTCTCTTGCGCAGGTCGTCCAGCTGGTTGAGCTGGTCCGCAACGCTCAGTTCTCGCGGGCCGGCCGGCGCATCCGTCGCCGCTACCCCTGCAAAAGGCGCTGCGCTCGGAGCGTCCCCCGGCACCGGTACGCCCCCTCCGGAGGCACTGGAGGGAGCGTTGCCGGGGAAATTGGCCGGGGCATTGGCGGGCGCGCCGGCGCCACTGGTGGGGGCGCTGGGAGCGGCCGGATCTCCGGTCCCAGCGACCCAGGAGCCAGGCCGGCGCTGATTGATGAGGCGGTAAATCTCGTTCTGGATCCTCGTCGGGTGGGGCAGGTCAGGGAAGACCTCCTGGCTGTCCCGGCCGGGGGATTCGAGCAGGATGTCGCCGCAGCCCAGGATCCGGTCGAGCAGCGTCTGGTTGTAGGTGATATCGGTCAAGCGGTCCAGCAGGATCTCTCGCACGGTGCGGCGGAGGATGCCCTTTCGCATGATCAGCCTCTCGGTGGTCACCACGAACGAGGTCGTCACCCAACGGATGTAACGCCCGCCGAGCCAGAGCAGGCACAAAACGAGCAGCGCGCCCAGGGCAAGTTCAGCCCAATGGGGCGCGCTCTCTACAAGTGCCACGACCGAACCGACGACCACGACGGCCACGGCAAAAATCGGGCCGGCGAGGTACTTCCAGTGTGGACGGACGTCGATCGACACCTGTTCGCCGGGATTGAGGGACTTTTCGGGGTAACCCATGTGGCGCCTCTGCTGTGCTTTCTCGTGGCTTGGCTTTCTCGGGGCTTGGCCGCGTTACCCGAGCTTATTGGCGATCGAGGCAGCCGAACGCAAAGCTGACCCGTCGGCTCCCATCGAGCTCCATTGGGCGCTCGGCCGCCGCTTCGCCTCTTCGATCATGTCGGCCAGAAGGGTTGGGAACTCCACGGCGGCGTCGCCAACCCACAAGTACTTGGCGAGCGATCCGGGGATCGTGTTGACCTCGTTCACCCACCATGGGCCGGCGCCGCCCGTGACGAGGAAGTCGATGCGCCACACGCCGCGGGCGCCGGCCAGGGCTGCCACGGCCCCGGCCGCCTCTCGCAGCTCCTTCTCCAGCCCGGTATCGAGCTGAGCCGGCAGTTCGCGGGGAGCGCTCACCATGCCGTCGCCCCCGAGGTACTTGTCGTTGTACGAAAAGATCTGGCTCTTGCCGGGCGCCCTGAGCGGGCGCTCGAACAGCGACAGCGCGAGCGACGGGTAAGCGCGGACCGCCACGTTGACGTCGTAGGCGTCGGGACGGTACGGCTCGGCGACGAGCCCTCGGGCCGTATGAGGGCCGCCGAGCTCGGCATAGCGTGCGACGTCCGCCCACTCGGCGATTACCTCGATCCCGATGGAGGACCCGCCGAAGCGAGGTTTCACGATGTGGGGGCCGTCCCACTCAGGCGCCTCGGCTCCCGGGGCGACCAGCTTGCGAGGGAGCGTAGGCAGGCCGACGGCTGCGACGACCGAGCCGAAAGCCAGCTTGTCCATGCACAGCGCGGCGCCGGAGGCGGCAGGGCCGGTGTAGGGCACGCCCGCTAGGTCGAGAGCTCCCTGAAGGGTGCCGTCTTCGCCGGGGCCACCGTGGCAACAGACGACGATGGCATCCAGCCCGAGGCTGCGCTCCTTGCCCAGTACGCCGGCCTTCGCCTCGAAGAAACCGCCCCCGGGCCCAGCGACAAAGCGCAGCTCGCGGGCACCCTTAGGGGCTCCGTCGAGGAACGCGTTCGCTTCGAGGGAGGCGCTGACCGCCACGAAACGCTCGCCCTTGGTCCAATAGATCGCCTCGACGCTCTCGCCCGCCCCCATCAGCGCCCTAGCCGCCTGGAGGCCGGTCAAGATGCTGACGTCGTGCTCCGGTGACGGGCCTCCGAACAGGACGCCGACTCTGCCTGCGCCAACCGGGCCAGTACGCACGGTGCTTAAGGGTAGTGGTCAGGTAGGTCGTTCTCATAGAGCACGGCGTCGTCTGGGCCGAGGTTGGCGGAAACCCACGCGACCGCGGCCGGCCGGTTGCGGACATAGCGGGCTGGCAAGCCGGCGGCCCTCGCGCCGCCAAGAAGCGCCCGAGCGTTCGTGCGGCCCACCACCAGCAGCTGGGTGGCTACCGCCCCGGCGCTCGCTGCAAAGTTTGCGTTTTCTCTGGCTTGGACCGGCCCGAGCTCGACCATGCCGGGCGTAACCACCACTTTTTTCCCGCCCGGGGCTGCGGTTGTCCCGAGCAGACCGAGCGCAGCTTTGGCTCCAGCGGGGTTGGCATTGTAGGTGTCGTCGATCACGCTCGCACCGTTCGACGCCCGTTGAGGGGTGCGGCGATGAGGGGCACCGGGAAGAGACTCGAGGCGGGACGCCACTATTTCGGCCGGGACTCCCAGAGAAAGGGCGGCCGCCACGGCGCAAGCAACGTTGCCGGGGTCAACCGTGGGCGCTGCGGCTATGACGAGGTCCATTTCAGCGCTGAAATGCTTTACGCGCACTCGTAAACCGGCGCCCTCGGAGGTCACTGTCACGTCCGCGAGCGGGCCGTTCGACGAGCAACGCCAAACGGTCTTGCCTTCTTCCTCGGCTTTTTGCGCGAGCTGCTCCAAAAGTGGGTAGTCCACGTTCACGATTGCGGCCCGCGCCTTTTCGAGGATCTCGGCTTTGGCCTCCGCTATGTTCTCCAGGCTTCCCATCCGCTCCAAATGAACAGGTCCGAGCGCCGTTATCACCGCCGCCTCAGGGGTCACCCACTCGCACATGGCTGCGATCTCGCCGGGCCCATACGTGCCCATTTCCGCCACGAACACCTGAGTTCCGGTAGCTAAATGATCGTTTAAGGCGCGCGCGAGACCGGCCGTATTATTGAAGTTCGCCGGACTGGCAACGACCGACATCGCGCCACCGACGAGGTGAGCGACGTAGCCCTTGGTCGTCGTTTTGCCGTACGAGCCCGTGATGGCAACTACCCGTGGCCCAACCGAGCGCAGCCGTTGGCTTGCTCTTGCCACGTAGGGAGCGAGTAGCCGAGCTTCGGGCGCCTGCGTGGCCCAGAGCGCGAGGTCGACGAGGACCGGAGCGCCGAGAGCGGCGAAGGCAGCTGTCGATGCAGCCCCGTGGAGACCGGCGAGGGCTCCTATCACGGCTATCGGGAGAGCGGCCATAACGGAGCTGACCATGGTGAGGCGGCGCAACCTCCCCGTCCACACGAGCTTCGATGTCTTGCCGCGGAGCGTCAGGCCAATAGGGCCGGCAGCAGCTGCGACAATCGCGGCGAATAGGGCCGGCGCCCACCAGACCGACACGACGGCTCCGGCAGTGCCGATGACGCCCAGCAGCCTGTTGACCCTGCCACTCCCCCACCAACGGCGGGCAAAACGCACGGTGTAACCCGGCAGGTAATGTTCCCGCTGCGCGACCCTCAGCCAGCGGAGGTACGCCAGTGCGAGGGCGCAGACCGCCAGCACCAGCCCGAGCGCGTCCAAAGCCTCACTGCTCATTGCTTGGGCTTGTTCATAGCTCGGGCTTGTTCACAGCTCGGCCCGGTGGCGGAGGATCGCAGCCCTCACCTCGCTCGCCAATTGCGGCCCGATGAGATGGCCCGCGCCCGGCACCACCGTCACGCGCTCCGACTCGACGCCGTCGAGGCCCGCCCTGACTCCAGCCAGCGATGCCTCCCGGTCCTCCTCGCCCCAGACCAGTTCGACCGGCTTGCCAGCCTCGGCCCAAGCCCGTAGCGGAGGCATATAAGCAGCATTCGCCGTCTCGCTCACTGCCTTTACCAGGACACCTCGCATGGTCGGGGTTGCGCTCCGGTAGTCGCTCGAGCCGTGCTTACGGCGCAGCTGTTCCATCCGCTCCTCCGAGACGAGCCCGGCCCTGTGAAGGGCCCGTCCAGCCCGGTAGGCAAACGACGGCCGCGACGCGCGCTTGCCAGGCGGGGGGGCAAGCGGCGCCCCCGTCAGCACGAGGGCGCCGGTACGCCCGTTCCTGCCTGTTGCCCCCTCGACCCCTGTGGCGAGCCGGACGGCGACCCTGCCACCGAAACTGTGCCCAGCCACGACGATGGGGCCGGCGGCCAGCTCGTCAAGTACGGGTGCCACCCATTCGGCGTACTGGAGGGTGGACCACGGCTCGGGCGGCTCTTGAGCGACACCGTGGCCCGGCAGGTCGAGGGCAACGGCATCAAGGCCGTTGAGGACCTGGTCGAAATCGTGGTGGTCAAGGCCCCAACCGTGCAGCGCGAGGACCCAGGGACCCCCGGTCCCGTACCTCGCGCCCCACAGGCGCCCACCGGCAAAAGTGCTGAGCGCCATGAGTTCCGGCCGACAGACTACTCGGCGGCCGAACGCGCTCCTCTGATACCGCCGCTGCAGTCCCCGTGCCGTGCTGCCCGTCGTGCCGCGCTGGGCGTCGTGCCGTGGTGGGGGTCGTGCGGTGCTGGGCGTCGTGCTGGGCGTGCTCGTCGGGCTTGCCAAAGCCGGTTAGCGTCACACACGCCTTGTAGGGTGAACTACATGGTTGTAACCATGGCCCAGCCAACTGACCTGCTCGCCGACCTCACGCCTTCGCAGCACCTCGCAGTCACCACCCCGTCGCCGACGGTGTGCGTCCTGGCTTCGGCGGGCGCTGGCAAGACGCGCGTGCTCACCCGCCGGGTCGGCTACCGGGTCGTCACCGGCGCCGCCCGGCCTGAGCACGCGCTGGCGATCACCTTCACACGCAAGGCGGCCGGTGAGCTGCGCGAGCGTCTGAACGGCCTGGCCCCAGCCAGGGCGGTCACGGCCGGGACCTTCCACTCCCTGGCGCTCAGCCAGTTGCGGCGATGGTGGGCTGACCGGCGGACACCGGAACCGGCTTTGCTCGAGCGCAAGGGGAGGCTCCTCGCCGAACTGGTAGCCGGGCGGCCCGGTCTGTCGGAAGTCAGCATCGTTGAGCTTGCCGGCCAGATCGAGTGGGGCAAGGCCCGGCTGGTGGAGCCCGCAGCGTTCGCAGCTGCGGCCGCTGCGGCGCGTAGGGAGCTGCCGGCGGACGCCGAGGCCATCGCCGGGCTTTACGCCCGGTACGAGGACGAAAAGCGCCGGCGCCGCCTCGTCGATTTCGACGACCTGTTGGTGCGCTACGCGAGTGCGCTCGAAACAGACAGCCGTTTTGCGGCGGCCCAACGCTGGCGTTGGCGCCACGTCTTCGTCGACGAGCTACAGGACGTCAACCCACTCCAATGCCGCCTCTTGCTGGCACTTCTCGGGGAAAACGAGGATCTGTTCGTCGTTGGCGACCCCAACCAGGCCATCTACGGATGGAACGGGGCGGACCCCGGCTTCCTCGCCAATGTCCCCCGCCGGTGGCCGGGCGCGGAGGTGGTGCACCTCGACGAGAACCACCGTTCGAGCCCCCAGGTCGTCGCGGCCGCGGCTGCGGTCCTCGGCCGCCAGGCACCCCCAGACGCCCGTTCGAGCCAACCAAACGGCCCGCTCCCCCAGTTGCGCTCCTTCGCGTCCGAGGAGTCCGAGGCCGCGGGCGTCGCGGCTCAGCTGCGAGAGGCATGTTCGAGGGGCATCCCCTGGGAACAGATGGCCGTGCTTGCAAGGACCAACACTCAGATCGGAGTGATCTGCCAGGTCCTGCGGCGCGCCGGTATCCCTTTCCGCTCGGTCGCACCGGCAGACGACGACGAGCTTTCGGACGAAGAACGCGACCCCGCGCCGTACGCAGAGCGTGTAACCATCTCCAGTTTCCATCGCGCCAAAGGCCTCCAATGGCAGGCAGTTTGGGTATGCGGATTAGAAGCGGGCCTGGTGCCGATTGCTTACGCGTCCAATAGCGCAGCTCTGGCGGAGGAGCGGCGCCTGCTGTACGTCGCATTGACGAGGTCGGAGCGGGAGCTGTACTGCTCGTGGGCCAGGGAGAGGCGCTACAGCAACGGGCCTCCCCAGCGGCGGGAGCCGAGCCCTTGGCTGGGCGCGCTTGCGGCTCACTGCGCCGGCACCGGGGCGGAAGACCAGCAACCACAGACCGTCCCCGATGCTGCATTGCTCGACTTTTTCAGCTCCGCACGCCGGCGGCTCTCCCGCACCAAAGCTGCCACGACAGTGCCGCCCGACCCGGCCGGCGACGCCCTGGCCGAGCGATTGCGCGATTGGCGTCGGCGCCTGGCACGCGCCTCAGGAGTCCCGCCCTTTGTCTTGCTGCACGACTCCACGGTCCAGGCGATCGCTGCTCGCAGACCGGTAACCACAGAAGAACTGCTGACGGTGCCCGGCCTCGGCCCCGTGAAGGTGGCCCGCTACGGCCCGGCGATCCTCGAACTGGTCCAGGCTTGCTAGCAGGCGCCTTGCGCGCTCCAAACCCCTAGCAAGCCTGGCTGGCTCAGTTACCGGCAGTGCTGGCCTGGTCGATCGGCTTAGTCACCGCCGCGGTCGCCGAGGACGTTGTCCCGCGGCGGTCAGTTAGCTCACTTTGATGGTCAGGCTGTGTCTTACCGGTATGAAACTGGGCCCGGAAAGGACAGCCACGGCAGCCACGGTTTTGCCTGCCACCGATGCCGGGATGTGCAGTCGGAGCACTGCTTGCCCACCCGACACAGTTCCGCTACCAATCAGCTTGGTCACCACCGTTGGTGGCGCATAAGACTGCGACGACTTTTGCTTCCAGGTCCCGTACATCTGGACGGTGAGACTGGGATCGCTGAAGGGGTTACCGGTAGCGGTACGGACGACCGCTATCAGCGTGCCGGTGGGAGCCAAGGTAGTGCTGGCCGGGAGGTACATCTTGGCGTCGCCTGCCAGCGAGATGTTGCCGATCAGGGCTGAGTACCCGGAAGGTTGCTGCTTGGTGGCATCAGCGAACTCCAGTGTGGTCTTGGACGATGTCGCAGTGAGCACTTCCTGGCGCAGCGCCCAACGCATGTCAGCGCTGGTATTGGCCTCGGCGTTGAAGGTGGGGGCTGCGACCAGCCTGCCTCCCCAGATGACGTCCACCGTCTTGGTCCAGTTGATGCTTTTGAACTCGGGCGGCCCGTAGTTAGGGAACCCCGACTCGTACCACTGGACCAGGTAGGTCCAGCCGGCAGTGGTCTTGACGTTCTGGCTCACGCTCCCGCTCCCCGCCCCATAGGACAGCTTGACCGTCTCGTTCGCTCCTGGCGGCACCTGAACCCAACTGACAGGGTAAACCTGGACTCCTGCGTTAGCCCCGGCGATTGCGCTCCCCACTGTCCAGCCTGGGACCGAGCCTCCCGTCAACACCGAGACGACACCGTTGTCCTTGGCTGGGAGAGCGAACGTGCCGTTGTTGAGGATGTTCGGTCCGGCAACCTTCGGTTGGGAGGCCCCGGCGGTCAGCTGGGAGGCCCCTGCGGTGCCGGCGAAGGGAACGCACATACTGGCGGCGCACGTGACCGCTGCCGCTAGGTACTTCATCTTCATTGTCTGTCTGCCTTTCTGAAGTGTCCCGGTGCCATCTGCTCGAGCGGCTCCATGGTCGGTTGCACGAACACACGTCGCAAAGGTGCAAGATGCAAGCCTCTCACACATCAGGCCAGTTCATCGGCAGCCACCAGGAGTGGTGAGGTCGGCGGGAAGACCGCCCGAACAGGAAAATCTTGCCTGTTCTTGCTCAATCTGGACTCACTGAGCGTGACGCAGTACACTTAAAGACGCAATGTCTGAGTGGTATTCAATCGAGGTGTTTGACGGCGCCTCCTCCGCGGGTTTGTGGGCTGAAGCCCATGGCGATCCCATACTTGAATCAGCCCTTTTGGCGGGCGCCAAGGACTGGTCCTGGCAGCACCACAGCTGGGGCGTAGTGCTGGAGGTGGAGTTTGTCGACGCGAAGGGTTGGGACGCTTGGCGGGCGCTGGCTCACGTGCAGGCAGCTCTTGACGCTGTACCCGACCCGATCAGTGGCCTGATCGTCTACCGCGGACGGGGTGGCAGCGCCGGGACTTCCCGTCGACGCCGGCCACGCCCACTGGCGGGTGGCGGTTCGGCCGCACTGCCGTTGCCGTGGGAGTGGGAAATAGAAGGTCCTGCCCGGCTGCCGCAGTGGGGTCTTCGGAGCTTGAGCTACCCCCTCGCATAACCGGGCAGCGCGACAGCTCCAGAACGCGACAGCTCTAGAACGCGACAGTTCTACAGGGCGACATCCACAAACAAAGGCGCGTGGTCCGAGGGCTGTTTTCCCTTGCGTGCGTTGCGGTCGACGAGAGCCCAGGTGATCTTGTCCGCCAACGGACGGGTTACAAGGATGAGGTCGATGCGCATCCCGCGGCCTTCGTGGAAGTCGCCGGCGCGGTAATCCCAGTACGTGTAGAGCTTTTCTTTCGGCCAGCGCTCACGAAACGAGTCGACGAGCCCCCAAGACTCGAGCTGGGTGAGAGCCTCGCGCTCCTCCGGCGTCACGTGCGTTGCCCCGACAAAAGCCTTGGGATCCCAGACATCGATGTCGGCTGGGGCGATGTTGAAGTCCCCACAGACAGCGACTAGGTCCTCGGGCTTCGCAACTCCTGCGAGGTGCCGACGCAGCCTCGCAAGCCAATCGAGTTTGTAGGCATAATGTTCCGAACCGACGGTCCGCCCGTTCGGGACGTATGCGCTGCAAACCCGCACTCCGCCGCAAGTCGCCGTTATCAACCTCGTGTCCGGGTCGCGGTCCGCCTCCGGGAAACCCATAAGAGGATCCTCCAGGCCGACCCTGGAGAGAATGGCGACACCGTTCCACTGGCCAGACCCGTGGTGCACGGACTCGTACCCGAGCGCTGCGAACGCAAGGTGAGGAAAGGTGGCATCCGCGAGCTTGGTCTCCTGCAGGCAAAGCACGTCCGGCTGCGCGTAGGCGAGCCACTCGGGCACCCGCTCCATCCGTACCTTCAAGGAATTGACGTTCCACGTTGCAATACGCACTGTTTTCGCCCGCCTCGCCTCTTTCGCCCTGCTTCGCTTCGCCCAGCGCCGATCAGGCCGAGCCCGACGGCGGCA
>Ga0182024_10025024_pt1 | contig 10569 bp, 8 predicted proteins | sample P32metaG_FD_120480 | JGI IMG/M metagenome (GOLD analysis project Ga0182024, IMG submission 120480) | Permafrost microbial communities from Stordalen Mire, Sweden - P3-2 metaG (Illumina Assembly) | ecosystem: Environmental > Terrestrial > Soil > Wetlands > Permafrost | place: Sweden: Stordalen...
ACATGCTTCAACGAATACCTGGGGGACGCGCAAAGAAGGCTCCAGCACGACAACCAGTTCCCCAACGAACCCCGCCAGCTCAAGCCGGGGGAGGATGTGCATGTCGATAACAACCGCGTCTCGGTTTCCGGGCAGGTGGCTGTCATGAGCATCAACGGCCTGCTGACGAAAGTTATATTTGATAAAAATCCGAACCACGAATTTTACGTGGAGGAAAGTTTCCCGCTGGACTGGATGTATCCCTATTTGACGCCGTTCGGGGTGATGATGAAAATCAACCGCCAGCCGCTGCCGGAAATCACGCAGGAGATTATTGACAAGGACCATGCTTTTTGGAGCCAGTTTTCGGCGCGCACCATTGGCAACTGGATCACCTACGACACCAGCATCAAGAACATTTGCGCCTGGGCGGACAATGTTTATTTGCGGCACAACTTCGCCGGCTTCACCGGCGACCGGAGTTTCGTGCGCGATGACGACGGGCAAAAGGCCTTTTCCAAATTGCGCAGTTCAATTGCCGCCAGCATCTACCAGTGGCGCTCCCACAATTCCCACAGCCCCGCCGAAAATGCGCGCGTCACCAAGGAGGCGGAATTCGGCCTCAAACAAGCCTTTGCCTATTGTCCCTACAGCCCGGAAGCGGTTTTTCATCTCATGGACCTGCTCCTCAACGCGGGCCGCATCGATGACGCCCTGCTGATCCTCAAGACATGCCACAAGCTGGATCCCTACAATGACCAGATCAATGGCTGGATCGAAAGATTGGAAAGCAACAAAAGTTCGTCCGGGGGGGCGGTGGATCAGGTCAGTCAATACTTCGCCCAAATTCAACACGACATTGATGCCAAACAACCCAGCGCCGCCGCGCAATTGCTGGATCAAATTCTGCATGCTCCGGGGGTCGATCCGAACTCGATGATGCGCGTGGCCGACTTTTACTTGCGCATCGGCGATGCCGCCAAAAGCGAGGAGGCGATCCAAAAGTTGATCCAAATGGCGCCCAAGGCATCCGAGCCTTGGTATAATCTGGCTGTCGTGCAATCACACGAAGGCAAAACCGCCGAAGCTGTGGCCGCGCTCAAGAAAGTCATCGAGCTGAACCCCGCGGAGATCAAGCAGAATCCGCAAATGATCAATCTGCGCGAGCATCTCTATCAGGACCCGAGTTTTGCGGGCTTGCGCCAGACGCCGGAGTTCAAGGCCGCGTTCCCGCCCAAACCGTGATGACTCGCGGCTAATCGGGATAGCCGTCCGGGTGCGCCTGATGCCATCGCCAGGCGTCCGAGACGATTTGCTCGAGGCCGGGGTATTTTGGCTGCCAGCCCAATTCGCGAATGGCCTTTGCGGCGGAAGCAACCAGCCTGGGCGGGTCGCCCGGGCGGCGCGGCTTTTCCACAGTGGCAATGGGACGGCCGGTCACCTTTTCGCACATTTTGATGACTTGCCGGACGGAATAGCCGTCGCCGTTGCCCAGATTGTAAAAGCCCTGCCGGCCCGGCGGCAGCGCCAGGATGTGGGCCTGCGCCAGGTCAACAATATGAATGTAATCACGAATGCACGTCCCATCGGGCGTCGGATAGTCAACACCAAATATCTCGCATTCGGACGCCCGGCCCAGGGCCACCTGCAATACGTTCGGAATCAAATGCGTTTCGACGCGATGATGTTCCCCAAATTTTTCGCCGGCCCCGGCGGCATTGAAATAGCGGAAGGCGACAAATTCCAGGCCGTGAATCTGATGGTACCAGTGCAGCAACTTCTCGAACATCAACTTCGATTCGCCATAGGGATTGATCGGGCGCTGCGGCAAATCTTCCGTCATCGGAATTCGGTCAGGCGGCCCATAAGTGGCGCAGGTCGAGCTGAAGACAAACTTCTTGACACCGGCGGCGATGGTGGCGTCCAGCAGTTCCAGCCCGCGGCAAACATTGTTGCGGAAATACTTCGAGGGGTTGGTCATGGATTCCCCAACCAGCGCATTGGCCGCAAAATGAAAAACCGCGTCGGGCTTCGCGTCGCGCACCGAAGCGGCGAGATTGTCGCCCTTGCCCGCGCGGGCCAGAATGAACGTGGCGCGGCTGTCCACCGCCGAACGATGGCCCTCGGTCAAGTCGTCATAAACCGTCACATCGTGTCCGGCGTTGAGCAGTTCCTCGACGCAAACCGATCCGATATAACCCGCTCCACCCGTTACAAATACTTTCACGCCGGCCAGCCTAATGCCTTGCCCCTCGCGGCTCAACGGGAAAACGGACTACGGCGGGTTTATTTCCTTTCCAAAATGTCTCTGATAAGCGAGGTCCTTTTCGTCGGTCGCCACGCTTCATCAGGTGATTGATGCGCCATGCCAGGCTAATGCGGCGCCCCGCCCGCTCCGTCCACCAAGTTTGAGAGATGGCGAAATTACTCGCCCACCGTAGCCAGAAGTCTTTTTTCCAAGGCGGGGTTGACAAAAAAGCGGGCCTCCGCCCGGAGTTTGCGGATCTCAGCAGTGAGCGAAGCGATTTGTCCCGACTGTTTTGCCCAACGCAGTATGCCAAGCACGCCGGTGTGCGTTAGATCAAGCTGGGCTGCCTTGAGTCGGGCGGCGGCTTCATCCAGCAAAACCAGCGAGCCTTTTATTTGCATGGCCAATGCCAGAGCTTCCGCTTCACCGGGATCGAGAGCGGCAGCAAGGTCCGAGGGCACGGCGACAGTGAGCGGAGTCACCCGCACCCACCCATCCCGAAAAGCGGTCGCAAGGCGCACTCGTGCCGCTGGATGGGACAGGCGATCCAATTCAAGCTGCACGCCAGGTGGAATGGTGATTAGGCCAAACTGACCGCGCAGAATTTCGAGCCGGTCAATGATCGCCAGATTGGAAAGTGGCGAGGTGTTACTGACCACCAGCATAACGGAGGTCAGCGTCCAGGTCTTCCAGGGAATAATGGCGGGGAATGTTGCGCTCAGCCAACTGCACGCCAAAGGCATATTGGTCGAGCTTGGCCATGCGAGCGCCCTGGCCGAGCGTCAGCCAGCCGGAGGCGTAAAAACGGCAGGCCAGTTCGATCTGCATATGCCGCTCGCGTTCGCCCGGCCCAAGTGGTAGGCTCGCAAGGGCTTGCTCGTCCAAATCAAGTGTGACGCTCATAAAGTTTGCGCTTCGGCATCCATGCTAACACGAATCGTTGGCATAGCAACAGTCGTCCACCAACAAATACTACAAAACTACTCCGCGTTTATTTCCCTCATGCGAATGCAGGAGGCCTGGCGCTCCGTCTGGCCGAATGGTTCCAAAACCGGAACGACTTGGGCGCAGCGCTCGATGGCATACAAACAACGCGGGTGAAACGGGCAGCCGCCAGGAGGATTCAGCGGCGACGGGGGATCGCCGGGCAAAAGAATGCGGGCCCGCTTCGCCTCGCGCCGCGGGTCGGGGATGGGAACCGCGCTGATCAGGGCCTTGGTGTAGGGATGCAGCGGTTTCTCAATCACGTCCGCCGCCGGGCCGATTTCCACGATCCGGCCCAGATACATGACGGCGATGCGGTCTGCGATATGTTTGACAACTGAAAGGTCGTGGGAAATGAACAGGAGCGTCAATCCCATTTCGCGGCACAGCCGGGCCAGCAGATTGATGATTTGCGCCTGGATGGAAACGTCCAAGGCCGACACCGGCTCATCAGCGACGAGCAATTTGGGTTCGACGGCCAGCGCACGAGCTATGGCGATGCGCTGGCGCTGGCCGCCCGAGAATTCATGCGGATATCTGCGCTGGGCCTGCGGGGAAAGGCCGACTTTCTGCAACAGCGCGGCAATGCGGCCGGGCAATTCCTGGCGCGGAACCCTGACATGCGCCCGCATCGCCTCCGCCAGCGCGTCGAAAACTGTCATGCGCGGATTCAAAGAAGCGTAGGGATCCTGGAAAACCGTTTGAAAGGCGGAACGCGCCCGGCGCAATGAGGCGCCGCGCAATGCTGTCAACGATTGGCCTTCAAGAGAGACTGTGCCTTCGGTGGGGCGGATCAATTGCAGGATGGTTCGTCCCAAGGTTGATTTACCGCAGCCGGATTCGCCCACCAGCCCGAGAATTTCGCCCTGGCGCAGAGTAAGGGTCACGCCGTCCACCGCCTTGACCGCGCCCAGCCGCCGCCTGAACAAAAATCCCTTTTCGACAGGGAAATGTGTCTTGACGTTGTGGATTTCCAGAAACTTTTCGGCGGAACTCATACCGGCAGGTTCTCCTTTTGCACGCGCAAACAGGATGTGCGATGGTTTGGGGCGACTTCCAACAATCGGATTTCCTCCTTTGCGCAGTATTCCACGGCGTGGCCGCAACGGGGCGCGAAGGGACAGCCGGGCGGAAGACGGTGCGGGTCCGGCGGCTGGCCGGGAATGGTGTGGAGTTCCTCGCCTTTCATTTGCAGCGCGGGAATCGATTTTTGCAGTCCGCGCGTATAGGGATGTTTTGTATCATAAAACAAATCATCGATCTGCGCGCTCTCCATCACACGTCCGGCATACATGACCATGACGCGATTGCAAAAGCCGGAGACAACGCCAAGATCGTGGCTGACCAAAATCACCGCCATGCCCAGTTCGTTCTGCATTTTCCTGATCAATTCCAGAATTTGCGCCTGCACCGTTACATCCAGCGCGGTCGTCGGTTCGTCGGCGATGAGGATGTCGGGTTTGGTGATAAGGGCCATGGCGATCATGACTCGCTGCCTCATGCCGCCGGAGAATTCGTGCGGATACATTTTCAGGCGATGTTCCGCCTCGGGAATACCGGCTTCGTTGAGCATGGCCAAGGCGCGATCCATTGCGGCGGCGCGGGCGATGTTCTCGTGGATCATCAATGGCTCGATCAATTGCTCCCCGATGCGCAGGAACGGATTGAGCGAGGTCATGGCGTCCTGAAAGATCATGGAAATGCGCCGGCCTCGAATGCGATTGAGCTGCCGGTGCGAGCAAGCCAGCAAATCCACGTCGCCAAACAAAGCGCGCCCGCCTTCGATGCGGCCCGGCGGCTGCGGCACCAGGCCCATGATGGAATAACAAGTGACGGATTTGCCGGAGCCTGATTCGCCGACAATGCCCAGCGTCTCGCCGCGCTCCAATTGGAAGGAGACATCCTGCACGGCGCGCACCACGCCATTGCGGGTGTGAAACGAAGTGCTGAGATTTTCAACGATTAGCAAAGGCATGGGTGTTCAATCCTTTGAGCCTCGAACATCGAGGGCGTCGCGCAATCCGTCGCCCAGAAAGTTCAGTGAAAAAAGTGTGAGGGCCATGACCGCGCCCGGGTAAATCAAGAGCCAGGGATACTCTTCCATCACTTCAGCGCCTTCCTTAATGAGCACGCCCCAGGAACTGTGCGGCGGCTGCACGCCCAGCCCGAGAAAGCTCAAGAACGATTCCAGTAAAATCACCTCCGGCATCGTGAGTGTGGCATAGACGATAATCGGGCCGAGCAAATTGGGGACGATATGGCGAAAGATGATTCGTCTGCGTTTCAGCCCGAGCGCGTGGGCCGCTTCAACGAATTCTTGGCGCTTGATGGCCATCACCTGTCCGCGGACAATCCGCGCCATGGTCAGCCATTCCACCGCGCCGATGGCAATGAACATCAATTTAATGCTCTGCCCAAAGAACACCATGATGAGGATGACGAAAATGACGAAGGGCAGCGCGTAAAGGATGTCAATAATACGCATCATGACCATGTCCGCCTTGCCGCCGGCGAATCCGGCAATCGCCCCATAGATCACGCCGATGGCCAGCGACACGCCCGTCGCGTAGAGGCCAACCATCAACGAAATTCCGCCGCCGTAAAGAAGGCGCGCCAGCAGATCGCGCCCGAGCGGGTCGGTGCCAAGCCAATGAGCGTGATTCGGCGGCGTCGGGCCCAGCGCGAGATTTTGCTGCTCGTAGGTGTAACCAGTCAAATGCGGGCAAAGATAAGAAACGAAACAAAGGACTCCAAGAATGCTTACCACCGCGAGGCCAAAGACAGCGAGCTTGTTCATCCACAACCGATGCCGGGCGTCCTGCCAGAATGACGAGCCGGCTTCGTGTTCGACGGGTTCAGGGCCTGGTGATGTAGCGGTGTCAATCATTCTTCAAAACGCAGTTTTGGATTCAACCACACCAGCACAATGTCCGTCGCAAGATTGAAGGCCACGACAAAGCACGCATAAAACAGAACCGAACCCATGACCATGAAATAGTCACGGTTGAAGGCCGCCATCACAAAATACCGGCCCAAACCAGGAATGCCGAAAATCGTTTCCACGACGAATGAGCCTGTCAACAATCCGGCTACAGCCGGCCCGAGAAACGAAACGACGGGCAGTATTCCGCCCCGGAGCGCATGTTTGAAAAGAATCCGCGCGCCACCGGCTCCCTTGGCGCGCGCGGTGCGGATATAGTCCTGGTTCAAAATCTCCAGAAACCCGCCCCGCGTCAGCCGGGCGACATAGGCGGCATAATAAGCGCCCAGTGTGAGCGCCGGCAGCACGCGATCGCGCGGGAAAAACCAGCCGGCGGCATTGAACCAATCCATGTGTATCGCAAAGGCCGAGATGAGCAATGGCCCCATCACGAAGGTGGGCACGCAAAGTCCGGCCATCGCCAGCGACATCGGAACATGGTCCCATGCGCTGTTCTGCTTCAACGACGCCACCATGCCGGCTGCCAGTCCGAACACAAGGGCCACCACCAGCGCCTCACAACCCAATTCCAGCGAGACGGGAAAGGAGACGGCGATAATCTCGTTGACAGAACGCCCGGGATATTTGAAGGAAGGGCCCAGGTCGCCTTGCAGCAGGTGTTTCATTTGCAGCAGGTATTGTTGAAACAAGGGTTTGTCCAACCCATAGTGCGCCTTCATCCGCGCCAGAACTTCCGGACCGGGCTTTTTCTCGGAATCAAAGGGGCCGCCCGGCGCGCCGTGCATCATGAAAAACGTGACAGTCGCGATGATGAATAAAACGGGAATCGTTTCCAGAAGGCGGCGTGCGATGAAGCGGAGCATGGTCAGTTTTCCTCCGGCTCGAGATACATGGTTTTGAAATTATAGGTGTCCAGCACATTCGGATACCAGCCCCGCACGCACGGGAGGATCAGGCGCGGGATTGTATAAAAATAAATTGGCATGACGGGCATCTCGTCCAACAGGATGGCTTCCGCCTTTTGATAGGCTGCGTAGCGCGCGGCCTGGTCGCCGGTGTTGGAAGCCAGATGAATCAACCGGTCGTACTCGGCATTGGACCAGCCGGTCTCATTATTGCCGCTGTCCGTGGTCATTGTGTCAAGAAAAGTGCTGGGATCGACGTAGTCGCCGACCCAGCCGGCGCGGCCCATGGAATAATTCGTGTGCATCATCGAGTCCAGATAAACTTTCCACTCTTCGTTGTGCAGCACGATATCGACGTTCAGGTTTTTTTTCCACATTTGCTGGAGAGCCTCGGCGACCGCTTTGTGGGCCTGCATGATGTTGAACAGCACCTCGACCTTCGGAAAGTTCCTGCCATCGGGATAACCGGCTTCGGCCAGGAGCCGGCGCGCCTCAGCCACGTCCTCCGAAAGTTTGGTTTGACAAGTGTATCCGCCCGTGTTCGGCGGCGTGAAAAAAAAGGCCGGCTCCTCGCCCGCGCGCATAATTGTGTCTGCGATGGCCCGGCGGTCAATCGCCATTGTCAGCGCCTTGCGGACGCGTTTGTCGTTCACGGGGGGACGGGTGACATTGAACTTGTAAAAGTAGATCGCCAGTATGGGATACACCTTGATCAGGTTGGGTTTGTTTTTCCGGTAGAACGCGACCTTGGAAGGCGAAGCCTGCGGGATGCCGTGCAATTGTCCCGAACGAAACATCCGTTCCGCTGTGTCCTCGTCCTCGGTCGGATCAAAATAGATTTTATTCAACCGCACATTTTGCGCGTCCCAATAAGTCGGGTTTTTTTCCACCAGGATATGGGAATTCATGGTCCATTCTTTCAAGACGAAGGGGCCGTTGCCGACGCAGGTCCCCGGCCGCGCCCACGGATTGGTGCGATCATCGGGCGCGCCGTACTTCTTAATGACAGAGATTGGAACCGGAAACCAGGACTCGTGGATCACCATGGATAGCAAATACGGCGCAGGGCTGTGCAGCGTTACTTGCAAGGTGTAGTCATCCGGGGCCTTGAAACCAACCTCGTCGAAGTTGGTGATTTTCCCGGTGTTGAAGGCTTCCGCATTTTCCACCGGGTAAAGCATGTAGGAGTATTGCGCGGCCAGCGCCGGCGTCAGAATGCGGTGATAGGACTCGACAAAATCCCGCGCTGTGATGGGCTCGCCATTTGACCAGCGGCCATTTTTGCGCAGGTGGAATGTATAAACCTTTTCATCCGGTGATATGTTCCAGCTTTCGGCCGCCCCGGGATGCAGCGAGAGGTCTTTGGTATCAACTGTGACCAACCCCTCATAGAGCGCAATGCTGACGTTGTGTTCAAGCTGGCCGATGCCTATTTGCGGATCGAGGCTGGATGGCTCGCCATAGTTATTGATGCGCAGTTCCTGGTTGCGATTGCCGATATCCACGAGCCGTTCACGTTTGCCGCAGCCGGCGACAATCGTCAGGCAAAGGATCGTCAAATACAGTTTTCGAGGGACATTCAATGCGGATTGGGCTGGGTTGTCGTGTCAGGCCCCATGCCGATTCTCTTCAGGAAGGGATCAATCGATTCCTTGCGGCCCAGGAATTTCTCAATCGAGATTTCCACGTCGCGCGAGTTGCCCATCTCGTAGATTTCCTTGCGTAGGCGGTGGCCGGCGTTCACGTCAAAAAATCCATCCGGCGCGTCGGCGAAAACCGTCGCCATATCCGCCGCGATGGCATCAGCCCAGGCGTAACCGTAATAGCCCGCGTCGTATCCCATGAGATGGCCGAAATAGGCCACGAAAGCCGTGTCGGGCGGTTCCGGGAAAAATGTGTCGCCCGCAATCTTGTTGGAGAGCGGCACCGTTTCCTGCGCGTTATCCGCATGAATTTGTGTGTGAAGCGCGAGGTCTGTCAAGCCGAAACTGAGTTGACGCCGGTAGAACGTCCCCTCAATGGCCAGCTTGGAGGCCTTGAGCTGGTTTAATATTTCCTGCGGAATTTTTTTGGACGGATCACGGTAATCCGCCGCAAAACTGTCCAGCACCTTTTTGTCCCAGGCCCAATTCTCGAGCATTTGTGAAGGCGCCTCGACGAAATCGCCCGGCACGCTCGTGCCGGAAAAGCGGGAGTATTTGGCGCGGGTCAAAATCGCGTGCATGGCGTGGCCAAATTCGTGGAAGATTGTGACCACATCCTCATGGGCGAGAAGGGACGGCTTGCCGGTTTGGGGAGATGGGAAATTGCAAATCAAAGACACGACTGGCCGCTGATATTTCCCGTTGTCCAGCAGCTTGCCGTCGATAATGCCGAATTCGGCAAAGTGATTGTATTTGCCTTCGCGCGGGAACATATCCAGATAGAACAAGCCCAGCGGTTCACCGGTGGCGGCGTCCGACACGGCGTAAAGCTGCAAATCGTCCACCCATTTGTAAGGCGCATCGAGGCGCTGGAATTTCAGGCCGAATATCCTTTGATAAATCTTGAACATCCCGTCCAGCACGCGTTGATAGGGGAAATAGACTTTGAGCGCTTCTTCATCGACCGTATATTTTTCCTTCTTGAGCTGATTGGCGTAATAGCGCCAGTCCCACAGATGTATTTGGGCGGCGGCATCGCCGGTTTCCTTGACTTTCATCGCGCGAAATTCAGCGATTTCGGAATCAAACTTCGGCTGCAAGCCGGTCTTTAACCTTTCCAAAAAATCCTCCGCGTTCGCGGCGGTTTTCGCCATTTTGATTTCGATGACGTAATCAGCCCATGTATTGTAACCGAGTTTGTGGGCGAGTGTATCGCGCACGACGAGAATTTGCTGGAGCAGAGGAACGTTTTCTTCCCTGGCCAGATTTTCCCGGGCGGTTTCGAGTTGCAACCGTGTATTTTCGTTCTTTGCATTCTCCATCACCGTCAAGTAGTGCCAGGTGATGTTGGCCATGATGGAAAAAGTGCCGTCGTCATTTGTGACGCCTTTTTGGGAAAGAAAATCGTCCGGTACGCCGTCCAAATCCGCTTTGCTGAAGGTCATTTTATGCTCGGCCTTGGTTATATGGGTTTCAAAATCCGTCGTCAGGCCGGAGAGTTTTTTGCGCAGAGCCTCGACTTCGTCGCGTTGTTCCTTTGGCAGGTCCAACCCGGCGCGGGTGTAATAGCGCATCGTCTCCTTGAGCAGCTTGGCATCTTCGCCCGCGAGATCGGGATGAATGTCGGCGTAAGCCTTGACGGCGTGAAACACATCCTCGCGATAGTCCAAGCCGACGGCCCACTCCTCGACGATTTTGATTTGGTCCGTGGCCGCATCGCGCATGGCCGCATCGGTGCTGGTTTCCTTGATGATTTCCAGGCGGTTCACCGTCAGGCTGATGCCATAACCCACATCGTCGAGGGCACGGAGGGTGTTGGCGAAGTTGACGTCCGCCGGTTGCAACCGCCCGATTTTATCCAGGGCGGAA
>Ga0182024_10025025_pt1 | contig 10568 bp, 3 predicted proteins | sample P32metaG_FD_120480 | JGI IMG/M metagenome (GOLD analysis project Ga0182024, IMG submission 120480) | Permafrost microbial communities from Stordalen Mire, Sweden - P3-2 metaG (Illumina Assembly) | ecosystem: Environmental > Terrestrial > Soil > Wetlands > Permafrost | place: Sweden: Stordalen...
CATTGCCTTCGCTGTCACCGCGATGATCGGAAGCGAGCGGAACTCCGCAATCTGGCGGATTGCCCGCATGGTTTCGTAGCCGTCCATCTCGGGCATCATGATGTCCATCAGAACGCCGTCGATGCCCGGCGTCTTCCGCAGCATCTCGATGCCTGCGCGGCCGTTCTCCGCGTGAACCACTTCAAGCCCATGCTGTTCGAGGACGGTGGTGAGCGCGAAAATGTTGCGCACATCGTCGTCTACTACCAGCACGCTCTTGCCGGCCAGCCTGGAATCGGTGCGGCGAACGGAACCAAGGATGTCCCGCTGCGACTCCGAGAGATCGATTTCGGCCCGGTGCAGGAAGAGTACAGTCTCCTCCAGCAGACGCTCCAGCGAATCCACATACCGGACAACGCTGTGACGGCCAAGATTCCTGATTTCGGCGTCCGCGCCCGCTCCGGGCTCGGCAGGGCCGCAGATCAGAATCGGCGGCGTGTGGGCCCCGAGCTCCGTCTGAATTTCTTCCACAAGCTGTGTGGCGGGAATATCGGCGATGGAAATGTCGACTACTATGCCATCCAGATACTTCTGGCTGACGACCGCAAGAGCTTCGCCGGCCGATGCCACCGCAATTGTCTCGACGTCGCTTCCTCCCAACTCTTTCTCCCAATGGTTGCGCCGGGATTCGTTCTCCGCGACGATCAGAAGCTTCCGCTTACGCCGTTCGAGGGAGTGATGAATAGCATCGAACGCGGCAGTCAAATTGTCCTTGGTGACCGACTTTTCGAGGTAACTCATGGCCCCCAGGGCCAGGCCGCGGCGGCGATTTTCGTCGCCGGTAATCACATGCACCGGGATATGCCGGGTGGCCGGGTCGTGCTTCAGCCGGTCCAGAATCGTCCAACCCGCCATGTCGGGTAAAGTGATGTCGAGCGTAATGGCGCGAGGCGAAAACTCGCGGGCCAGGCTCAACGCCGTGCCTCCCCGGAGCGCCACCAGAACCTTGATGCCGCGGTCGTGCGCGAGGTCCACCAGTATCCGGGCGAACGTGACATCATCCTCGACAATAAGCAAAACCGCATCGCCAGGGTGGATGAGGTTCCGATCGTCGTCGATTTCAAGGTCGTGCACTACGGCCGTTGGGGCGGCGGATGACGATGGCAAAATGATATCGACCGTTTCGCCGTCGGATCCGATTATACCTTCGCCAGGCGGCAACCCCAGCCAGGTTTCGGGGCCCTGGATGGCACGCTGTACTTCGGGCCGGGCGGTGGATACCTGCGCGGCCCAGGTTTGCGGAAGGTAAAGAGTAAATGTGCTGCCCACACCGGGCGCGCTTTGCAGACGAATTTCTCCGCCCAGCAATCGGGTCAGTTCGCGGCTGATGGAAAGGCCCAGGCCAGTGCCGCCGTACTTGCGGCTGGTGGTTCCATCGGCCTGTTGGAACGCCTCGAAGATGATTCGCTGCTTGTCCTGCGGAATTCCGATGCCGGTGTCGGTTACGGAGAATGCGATGACCGACTTGACGCGATTGAGAACGGGGTGATTCAAGCTCCAGCCGGACATAGCCCGGTCGATCTGCAGCCGAACCGTCCCGTGTTCCGTGAACTTCAGTGCGTTGGACAGCAGGTTCTTGAGGACTTGCTGAAGCCGCTTGGCGTCGGTGATGATCGTTTCGGCAGGCAGAGTTTCCGTGAGGTCGATCGAAAGGTCCAGACTCTTTCCCTCGGCCACATGGCGGAACGTCCGCAAGCAGAAATCGCGGAGCTCGCTTAGCCGGACGCTGCCCACTTCCACGTCCATCTTGCCGGATTCGATCTTGCTCAAATCGAGGATGTCGTTGATCAGAGCCAACAAGTCGGTGCCCGACGAGTGGATGGTTTCGGCATACTTAACTTGCTTCGGCGTCAGGATGTTCTCGCTGTTCTCGGCCAGCATTTGAGCGAGGATCAGCAGGTTATTCAGCGGTGTGCGCAATTCATGGCTCATGTTGGCCAGGAACTCGCTCTTATACTTCGATGTCAGAGACAGCTGCTCGGCTTTCTCTTCCAGCGCCGCCTTGGCCTGCTCGACTTCGCGGTTCTTGGTTTCGACTTCGTTCTTCTGTTCGGCCAGCAGGTGCGCCTTCTCCTCCAGCTCCGCATTGGTCTTCTGAAGCTGCTCGGCCAGCGCCTGGCTTTGTTTGAGCAGCTGTTCCGTCCGCATGGTGGCGGCGATGGTATTCAACACAATGCCGATACTTTGCGTGAGCTGATCCAGAAATGCCAGGTGGACATCACTGAAGTGCCGGAACGAAGCCAGCTCCAGCACCGCTTTCGCCTCGCCTTCGAACAGGACGGGAAGCACCACGATGCTGAGCGGTGTTCCTTCGCCCAGGCTGGAAGATATTTTGATGTAGTCCTTCGGTATGTCGGTGACCAGGATGCGCCGCTTCTCCTGCCCGCACTGTCCCACCAGACCCTGCCCCATCCTGAATTGCGTTGGAACGAGGCCGTTATCACTCGATGCATAGGCGGCAAGCAGTTTCAGAGACCCGCCTTCTTCGCTGGAGTTGGGGTTGGAGTCGGTTACGTAAAAACTTCCGTTTTGCGCTCCCACCAGCGGAGTCAGTTCGGACAAGAGTAATTTCGACACCGCCACCAGGTCGCGCTCGCCCTGCAGCATTCCGGTGAACTTCGCGATGTTGGTCTTCAGCCAGTCCTGGTCGGTATTCTTGCGCGTTGTCTCCGCAAGGTTGACGATCATTTCGTTGATGTTGTCTTTCAGCGCCGCGACTTCGCCCAGCGCCTCAACTGCGATGGAGCGCGTCAAGTCGCCTTTGGTAACGGCCGTAGCCACGTCCGCGATGGCGCGCACCTGAGTAGTCAGGTTGGCGGCCAGCTGGTTGACGTTGTCCGTAAGATCGCGCCAGATTCCAGCCGCGCCAGGCACCAGCGCCTGGCCGCCCAGCTTGCCTTCTTTGCCGACCTCGCGGGCCACGTTGCTCACCTGGTCGGCGAACACCGCCAGGGTATCGATCATGCCGTTGATCGTGTCCGCAAGCTCGGCGATTTCGCCTTTGGTCTCCAGCACCAGCTTGCGTTTCAGATTTCCGTTGGCGACGTCGGTCACGACTTTGGCGATGCCGCGGACCTGAGTCGTCAGGTTCGCAGCCATGGAGTTGACGTTATCCGTGAGGTCTTTCCAGGTACCGCCCACGCCGCGCACCTCGGCCTGGCCGCCGAGTTTTCCTTCTGTACCCACTTCACGCGCCACGCGCGTTACCTCCGACGCGAAGCTGTTGAGCTGATCGACCATGGTGTTGATCGTGTCTTTCAGCTCCAGAATTTCACCCTGCACGTCCACGGTGATTTTCCGGCTCAGGTTGCCGTTGGCCACGGCGGTGGTGACCTGCGCTATGTTGCGAACCTGCGCGGTCAGATTGCCCGCCATCGAGTTCACGCTGTCGGTAAGATCTTTCCACGTGCCGGCGACACCGCGCACTTCCGCCTGGCCGCCCAGTTTGCCTTCGGTGCCGACTTCACGGGCCACGCGCGTGACTTCCGCCGCGAATGAGCCCAGCTGATCGACCATCGTGTTGACGGTGTTTTTCAATTCCAGAATTTCCCCGCGGACATCGACCGTGATCTTACGCGACAAGTCCCCTCTGGCCACAGCCGTTGTCACTTCCGCGATGTTCCGGACCTGCATCGTGAGATTGGCCGCCATCGAGTTGACGCTGTCGGTGAGATCCTTCCAGGTTCCGGCCACGTCTTTCACATCCGCCTGGCCGCCCAGCTTGCCTTCCGTGCCGACTTCGCGCGCCACGCGCGTGACTTCGGCGGCGAACGAGCTGAGCTGATCCACCATCGTATTGATAGTGTTCTTCAACTCCAGAATTTCACCGCGCGCATCGACCGTAATCTTGGTGGTCAAATCGCCCTTGGCGACAGCCGTGGTAACGCCGGCGATATTACGCACTTGGTTGGTGAGATTGCTGGCCATCGAATTGACCGAGTCGGTCAAATCCTTCCACGTACCGGCCACGCCGCGTACATCCGCCTGGCCGCCCAGCTTGCCTTCCGTGCCGACTTCGCGCGCCACGCGGGTCACTTCGCCCGCGAAGGCATTGAGCTGATCCACCATCGTGTTAATGGTGTTTTTTAACTCGAGGATTTCGCCCCGGACGTCCACCGTGATCTTGCTTCTCAGATCCCCCTTCGCAACGGCTGTTGTAACTTCCGCGATGTTTCGAACCTGCGCGGTAAGGTTGCCGGCCATGGAGTTGACGCTGTCGGTTAGATCCTTCCAGGTTCCGCCGACGCCCTTCACATCCGCCTGGCCGCCCAGCTTGCCTTCCGTACCGACCTCGCGCGCCACGCGGGTCACTTCGCCCGCGAATGCGTTGAGCTGATCCACCATGGTGTTGATGGTGTTCTTCAGCTCCAGAATCTCGCCCCGCACGTCCACGGTAATTTTTCGGCTCAAGTCGCCTCTCGCGACCGCCGTGGTCACCTCGGCGATGTTTCGTACCTGCGCGGTGAGATTGCCCGCCATGGAGTTCACGCTGTCGGTGAGATCTTTCCACGTTCCGGCAACGCCGCGTACATCCGCCTGGCCGCCCAACTTGCCTTCCGTACCCACTTCGCGCGCCACACGAGTCACTTCCGAAGCGAAAGAGCTGAGCTGATCCACCATGGTGTTGATGGTGTTCTTGAGCTCCAAAATTTCACCACGGACGTCGACGGTGATCTTACGGCTCAAATCGCCCTTGGCCACGGCAGTGGTAACTTCCGCGATGTTGCGGACCTGGTTGGTCAGGTTGCTGGCCATCGAATTGACCGAATCGGTCAAATCTTTCCAGGTACCGGCCACGCCTTTCACTTCCGCCTGCCCGCCCAGCTTGCCTTCCGTGCCCACTTCCCTGGCCACGCGCGTGACTTCGGACGCGAATGCGTTTAGCTGATCCACCATCGTGTTGATGGTGTTCTTCAGTTCCAGAATTTCACCACGAACGTCCACGGTGATCTTCCGCGAGAGATCGCCGTTCGCCACCGCGGTAGTTACCGCAGCAATGTTGCGAACCTGGGCAGTGAGGTTGCCGGCCATCGAATTAACGCTGTCAGTAAGATCCTTCCAGACGCCGCCGACGCCCTTTACCTCCGCCTGTCCGCCCAGTTCTCCTTCTGTTCCGACTTCGCGGGCCACGCGCGTAACTTCCGACGCGAAAGCATTCAATTGGTCGACCATCGTATTGATGGTGTTCTTCAGTTCCAGAATTTCGCCCTGTACATCCACCGTGATCTTGCGCGAAAGATCGCCGTTGGCGACCGCCGTGGTTACCTCGGCGATGTTGCGGACTTGCGCGGTGAGGTTACCCGCCATTGAGTTAACGCTGTCGGTAAGATCCTTCCAGACGCCGCCGACGCCCTTCACCTGCGCCTGGCCACCTAGCTTTCCCTCTGTGCCGACTTCGCGCGCCACGCGGGTGACTTCGGAACCGAAACTGTTAAGCTGATCGACCATCGTGTTGATGGTGTTTTTCAGTTCGAGAATCTCGCCGCGCGCGTCCACCGTGATTTTCGTCGAAAGATCGCCTCGTGCAACGGCAGTCGTAACGCCCGCGATGTTGCGCACCTGGTTGGTCAGGTTGCCCGCCATCGAGTTGACGCTTTCCGTGAGGTCCTTCCACGTCCCGGCCACGCCCGTCACCTCGGCCTGGCCGCCCAATTTGCCGTCCGTACCGACCTCGCGGGCCACGCGGGTGACCTCGGACGCGAAGGAGCTGAGCTGATCCACCATGGTGTTGATGGTGTTCTTGAGTTCGAGGATCTCGCCACGCACCGCTACCGTGATTTTCCGCGAGAGGTCCCCGTTGGCCACGGCCGTCGTCACCTCCGCGATGTTTCGGACCTGGCCGGTAAGATTGCCGGCCATTGAGTTCACGCTGTCGGTGAGATCTTTCCATGTTCCGGCAACGCCGCGCACATCCGCCTGGCCGCCCAGAATGCCCTCCGTACCGACTTCGCGGGCGACGCGTGTGACTTCCGAAGCGAACCCGTTCAATTGATCCACCATGGTGTTGATGGTGTTTTTCAGTTCGAGAATCTCTCCACGCGCATCCACCGTGATTTTCGTCGAAAGGTCGCCTCTGGCAACGGCAGTCGTAACGCCCGCGATGTTGCGCACCTGGTTGGTCAGGTTGCCCGCCATCGAATTGACGCTGTCGGTGAGGTCTTTCCAAACGCCGGCGACGCCCTTCACTTCCGCCTGGCCGCCCAACTCACCCTCAGTTCCGACCTCCCTCGCCACGCGGGTCACTTCTGATGCGAAAGATCCGAGCTGATCGACCATCGTGTTGATCGTGTTCTTCAGTTCGAGGATTTCACCCTGCACGTCCACGGTGATCTTGCGCGATAGATCGCCGTTGGCCACGGCGGTAGTAACTTCCGCGATGTTGCGGACCTGCGCGGTAAGATTACCGGCCATCGAGTTCACGCTGTCCGTGAGGTCTTTCCAGACGCCGGCGACGCCCTTCACCACGGCTTGGCCACCCAGCTTCCCTTCCGTCCCGACCTCCCTCGCCACGCGCGTTACTTCCGAAGCAAAAGAATTCAACTGCGCCACCATCGTGTTCACGACGCGGGCGGTGTGCAGGAACTCGCCCTTGAGGGACCGGCCATCCACATCGAGAGCCATGGTTTGCGAGAGGTCGCCTTTGGCCACCGATCCGATCACGCGCGCCACTTCGGTGGACGGCTGCACCAGATCTCCAATGAGTCCATTAACCGAATCCAGACACTCGGCCCAGTCGCCCGAAGCCGAACCCATGCTGGCGCGCTGGTTGATCTTGCCTTCTTTACCCACCGCGCTGCTGATACGGGCGAACTCGCTCGCCATGCGCTCATTCAGTTTGAAAATATCGTTGAGCGTATCCGCAATCTTGCCGGATATCCCAGTCTGATCAACCGGCAGGCGAACGGAAAAATCTCCGTCCTTAAAGGCAATCAACGTTTTCAGCAAAGTGCTCGTGTCGAGTGCATCGGCTACCGATTCAGTCATCACAGACTCCTTTTTGGCTCTCATACTGTTTCCGTTTGTCCCAGCAGATCTTTAAATATCGCTCCCAAACTGAGAAAGTCGTCCAAACTGGACGGTTTTCGCAAATAGCGCGTGGCTCCCAGCTGATTAGCTAAAAGCCGATCGCGCGGCGAGTCCGACGAGGTTAGAACCACGACGGGGACGTGTTCCAGCGTCACAGACTCACGAAGTTTCTGTAAAATTTCGATTCCATCGTGCCGGGGCAGATTCAGATCCAGGATGATCAGGCTGATGCTCCCGGTATCGGCGCCGGCTGTCTCGCCCGTAATGACGCCCAGCGCATCTTTCCCGTCCGTCACCACGTGCAACAGGCAATCGACTGCATGCTCGCGCAACGCCTCCCGTATCAGATAAACGTCCGATGGATTGTCGTCGGCCAAAAGTACTTCTAGCATCTCTGTCCTGGCATCTCTCTCCTCAAAACTCGCAGTGACGGACGGTCGGCTTCAAAGGAAATGCATACGATGCAACTCCTGCATCCTGTCCAGTGCAGGTTTTTAAAATCAATGCCCCGTCCATTGTTCTCACCCTGTAGTACGTAAGTCGACCAAGTGCTTTCGACCCAGCTCCCGCTCCTTGAGCGACTCGGAATCGTATTAAAAATGACCGAGAGAATCCCAGCGTCATGCAAGTTTTCGTCCATTTCGAGCCCGGCTCTGTGATCCTAACTGATCTCCAAGCCGCCTACGCCAAGGAGTTGGCTCTATATTGTGCGGAAAATCACACTCAGCTAACTTTAGTAACTTTAGTACTAGGGGTTCCGTTGATTGGACCGACAGATGCTCTCTAGGGTTTCCGACGAATGTCGAGGCGGGGGGCCGCATCACAAAATGCTCCACAAGCATAAGACGATTCTCCTGGTCGATGACGAAGCCTCACAGCGCAGATTCATGCGCCGCGTTCTGGAAGATGCGGGGTATAACGTGCTGGAAGGTGCGGATTACGATGAGGCCTTGACGATCCACAGCCAATATAGGGGAAAAATCGACGTTGTGTTAACTGATATCTCTCTGCCTGGCCGGCACGGCTACGCCTTGGTCAAAGCGCTGCTCGGCATCGATCCGGGAGTGAACGCGATTTTTACCTCCGGCCCCACCGGGGCGGAAGTCTGCCGGTACCACGGTATGGCTACAAACGACGTGCACTTCCTTGAGAAGCCATTCCAGGCCTCGGACCTTCTCCAGCGAGTCCGGCGCGTGCTTGAGGTCGGAGGACCCTACCTGACACAAACTGCTTGATCGCGCCGCGCGGTGGACTGGGCCGCGGTTTCGCTGCTGTCAGTCTCCTACCTCAACTTCCTGCTTCGCGCGCCCCGCTCAACCAGACGACGGCGTGAAGCGCGCCAATCGGCACACCAGCCACCAATCAAAGTCCGCGAACCGGCCTCCCCAGTACTTGTTCCCGAAGTAACCTGCAAGGGTCCAAACCGCGTCTCAGCCGTTTGGACCTTGCAAAGAATGTATCTGGCTTTACAATGGTTTCTTGGGCGAAATGAAAATAGCCGCACACATTCTGGTGGTAGACGACGATTCCCAGCAGAGATCTGACTTGGCGGAAATGGTTGAGTCCCTTGGCTTTCAGGTTGCCACGGCCAGCGACGGCGAGGACGCTCTTGCCAAGCTGATCTCCTTTCCAGCCAATGTGATCCTGACCGACCTCGTGATGCCCCGTATGGACGGCGTCGCGCTTCTCAAGGTCTTGGCCGAGCGAGGCGATCGGACTCCAACCATCGTGCTGACCGGATTCGGCAGCGTCGACCAGGCGATTTCCTTCGTTCATGATCTTAAGGCCTTCTGGTTCCTCGAAAAGCCGGTGCAGTCCGGGGTAATGCGAACGCTGCTGGAACGCGCGCTTCAGCAGAACCAGCTCATCGAGGAAACGCAGCGGCTGAACCGTCAGCTCAGCTATAGTGGCGTGCTGGACGAGTTGACAGGTGATTCTCCGTCCATGAAGGAAGTCTTTTCCGTGATCCAGCAAGTGGCGCCCACTACGGCATCTGTTTTCATCAGCGGAGAGAGCGGAACGGGAAAGGAATTGGTCGCTCGTGCGATCCATCGCCTGAGTCCAAGAAACGGCGGGCCGTTTGTAGCGGTGAATTGCGCCGCGTTGCCGGACACGCTCGTCGAGAGCGAACTCTTCGGTCATGAGAAAGGCGCGTTTACCGGTGCATTCGAGCGCCGGGCCGGGTGCTTCGAACAGGCCCATAACGGTACGTTGTTTCTCGATGAAATCGGCGAAATGCCGATCGGTACGCAGGCCAAGCTGCTTCGCGTGATCGAGGAATCGAAGGTGCGCCGCCTCGGTGGCAGGAACGATATGCCGTTCGCCGTGCGCGTTCTTGCCGCCACAAACCGTGCGCCGGACGAGGCGATCCGGAACAACCGGCTGCGCGAGGATTTGTATTACCGGCTGAATGTTTTCCACATTTCGCTGCCGCCTCTGCGCGACCGCAAGCAGGACATTCCGTCAATCTCGGCTGCCCTGGTCCGGGACCTGAGCAAGAAGCATGGCTGCCGCGTGACCCATCTGAATCCGGACGTGCTCCAGCGGCTCAGCGCCTTGTCATGGCCCGGAAACGTACGGGAGTTGCGAAACGTGATCGAACGTGCCGTGATTATGGCGGGTGAAGGGGAAATTCGGCTCGGCCATCTTCCAGGCGCGTTGGGCCCCGTACCGCGTGCTGTCGTGGCGGAAACCGTTTCTGACAACGTTTTTCAAATGCCTGTCGGGGCTCGGATGGATCAGGTCGAAGAAGCGTACCTGCGGCTGACATTGAAATATACGAACGATAACAAAACTCGCGCGGCCGAGATTCTTGGCCTTTCCCTCCGCACGCTCCACAACAGACTCAGCTCGTACAGCGAAGAGAGAACCCGGAGCGCCGGCGCCGACTGACGGAGCGCATTACCCCCCGGACTTCTGAAAAACCGGCGCGAGCCGGTCAACCGACGCCGCGGTTCGGAGTGTGACATCCATCCGGCTGGGTTGGAACGACGCTTGCTTAACAATATCATCTAATTACGGTCGGCTTTAGCCGTCCGCAAGCCTATTCCCGGACGCTATTGCTGTTCGGCCTTTCAAAGGACGTTATTCGAATGAATGCAAACTCCGTTGCCATCCTGACTGACCCTCATCCGCGCAGCCACATCGTATACCCTTACACGGACGAAGGCCTCGTGGCGCAGGCGGTTACTTTGTTCGCGAGCGGCGGTTTGCAAAATGGCGAGGGAGTTATTTTGGTGATGACCGCGGCCCATGGCGATTCGATTATGCCTCGCCTCCGCGCGGAAGGACACGATGTGGACGCCCTCCGGCAAAGTGGACGGCTTGTCTTCATGCTGGCGGAGGATCTCCTCGCGCAGTTTCTGGTCGAAGGCGTCCCGGACGAGGACATTTTCAAGTCGATGCTGAGCAGGATAATCGCGAAGTGCCGGTCAAGCACCGGCAAGGGGGCGCTTGGTCAAGTCCGCGTTTTTGGGGAAATGGTAAGCCTGCTTTGGAACGCG
>Ga0182024_10025026_pt1 | contig 10568 bp, 9 predicted proteins | sample P32metaG_FD_120480 | JGI IMG/M metagenome (GOLD analysis project Ga0182024, IMG submission 120480) | Permafrost microbial communities from Stordalen Mire, Sweden - P3-2 metaG (Illumina Assembly) | ecosystem: Environmental > Terrestrial > Soil > Wetlands > Permafrost | place: Sweden: Stordalen...
CTGCGCTCGCGCCTCTACGAGATGGAAATGCAGAAACAGCAGGATGCGCTCGCCAAAGAGCGCAAGGCCATGGTCGGGTCGGGCGACCGCAGTGAAAAAATTCGCACCTACAACTTCCCCCAGAATCGCGTCACCGACCACCGGATCGGCCTGACCATCCACCAGTTAGAGCAGGTGATGGACGGCAAGCTTCAGCCTTTGATCGAAGCCCTGATGAGCCATTACGAGGCGGAGAAGCTGAAGGGCGGAAACGGGTGACGCTTACCGGGCCGGCAAGCTCGCCGGCGAGCCCCAGGCATCATTCATAATGCAGCGCTGTGACCGGATCCACTTGGGTCGCCCGCCGCGCCGGGAAGAAACATGCGGCCAGGCCTGCCGACAAAATCGTAACCACGACCGCGGCAAAGGTCCAGGGATCGAAAGCAGAAACGCCCCAGAGCTGGCTCGCGAGCAAGCGCGTCAACCCCAAGCTAACCGCCAGGCCGATCGCAATACCCCCGACGATCAAGGCTAAACCTTGCTTGAGCACCATCCGCAGGATGTCGCTCGGCTGGGCGCCGAGGGCCAGGCGGATGCCGATGTCATGGGTCTGCAACGCTACGGCGTAGGCCATCACGCTCAATACCCCGAGCACAGCCAGCAGCAGTCCAACCCCGGCAAAGCTCGCCAGCACGATCCATTCGAAGCGCGGCTGCTGAAAATTGCGGTGCAGAAGATCTTCAATCGATCCCGAGGCGCGGACCGCGATTTCGGGATCCACGGCCCAAATTTCTCGCTGCACGTCCTTGAGCAGCGAATGGGGTTCGACCGCCGTTTGCGCCAGGATGGACGGAAAATGGCTGAGGTTCGCGACGCTGAGCGGAAGAAACGCCTCCGGGCGAAGCAGATATTCAGCGCCCGTGGGGCGGGTGTGGAAGTCCTTCACGATCCCAACGATCTCAAAATACGTGTTGCGCGGAGCGTCCAGAAAAGGGCGGTCAAAGACTTCGAACTTGATCCTCTGCCCGATGGAGTCCTGGCCGGGGAAGTACTGGCGAGCCAGAGTTTCGTTGACGACCGCGACCGGCTGCGCTCGATCGACGTCGGCTTCGGAAAGCAGCCGTCCCCGCAGCAACTGTAACCCGACAGTGCGGAAATAACCTTCGGTGCAGAGCTGGAAATCGGTCGTCCAGCGATCGACGTGCGCCTTGCCCGGGATGGTGACGTCGGACCACATGCCTTCGTCGGGAGGCAACATCCAGCTCTCGGTGGCGGAGACGACGCCGGGCAAGGCTTGGATCCGCGGCAAAATGGTCTTGAAAAAGGCAGGTTTTTGGTCTGCTTTGCTGTCATAGCGGTCGTGCGGGAGATCCAAGGTTACGTACAACATTTTTGTGGCGTCAAAAGGCAGGTGGGTGTCGATGAGTCCGAAGAAGTTGCGCATCATCAGTCCAGCGCCGGTAAGGAGCGTGATCGAGAGAGCCACTTCTGTAACCAGCAAGGCCCCGCGCAGCCTCCCGCCCCGAAATCCACCGCTTGTTCCTGGGGCAGTTCCCGTGAGCCCGGGCTGCAAATCGGCTCTGCTGGCATGAAGCGCGGGCGCCATCCCGCAGAGCAAGGTGGCGAGCGCCGTGATGCCCAGAGCAAAACACAAGACTGGCCGGTTCAACGCGATGGCAGCTTCTGCCGGAATCGCCCCCGGGGGAATCTCTGCCACCAGGCCTTGCAAGGCGAACCATGCCAAGACCCAGCCGCCGATCGAGGCCGCGACCGAAAGGACCAGACTCTCCGCCAAAAGCTGGCGAACCAAACGGAGGCGGCTTGCTCCCAAGGCGGCGCGTATCGCGATTTCCCGCTTCCGGGCCGTGGCTCTTGCCAGCAGCAGATTCGCGACGTTGGTGCATGCCATCAGCAGCAGCATGAAAACCGCGGCCAGCAGAGCGTACAGAACCACCTTGAAGTTTCCGACGGTCTGATCGATCAGGGTATGGACCACGATCCGATAGCGATCGGGATTCAGCACAAATCCCTGCTCGGCGTTCGTCAGACGGTGTGCGATGAGGTCGAGGTCGGCCGCGGCCGCGGCGAGGGAGACGCCGGGTTTGAGACGTCCAATCAGAGTGCCGGTGCCGAACTCGGAAGCCTGAACCATCGGCATCCAGACACGGGCGCTGTAGAGGTTGAAGGCTCGGGGCATGATGCCAACGAGCGTTCTCGGCCGGCCGTCCAGGACAAATGTTTTGCCCAGAACGCCGGGATCCCCGCCGAACTCGGTTTCCCACATTCTGAAATTCATCACAAAGACCGGCGGGGCGTCGGGCTTTCGATCCTCGGAAGTGACGGCCCGGCCGAGAAGCGGGGGCACGCCATAGAAATCAAAGGTGCTCGTTGTGACCTGGGCGGCGGGATACAAACCAGGCCCGTTTCCATCGCGAAGGAACATTCTTACCAGGCCGCCGTGATAGGCGACCAGGTCCTCGAAAATGTGGTTCTGTTCCTCGAACTCACGAATTCCTGCCAGCTGAACCAGCTGCGACCCGTGCTTCCTCCATGATTGGTCAAATTCTCTATGGCGAAAGTTACCAGGCGGTCTGAATCTTTGTAGGGGAAAGGGTTGAGCAACACCCCGTAAAACAGGCTGAAAATAACCGTGGTCGCGCCAATCCCCAGGGCAAGGGCAGCGATCGCCAGCAGTGAGCTTCTACGATCGCGGCGAAGGCTGCGGATGGCGAGTCGAACGTCGCGGACGATGCTTTCGAGAAGGACTTCCCAGGGCATCTCGGCAGGACCTCGAGATCGGGGCATTCGGTCGGCGAATCGGCCGTTGGTACTCTAGCCTAATAGCGCCGAGTCGAAGCCGCAAAGCGACCAGCGGCAAAGAATTCCCTTTGGGGCGGGCCGGTAGCCGGATCGTCTCCGGTTCTCCGGAAAGAAGGACCGTTTCATTTTCGATTTGGTTCACCAGCATGGGATTTTATATGGCTGTGTCCCCTATGGTTAAATTACCCGTGTCCCTGCGCGACGCTCTCGCCTCCGCCATCGCCCGCCTCACCACCGCCCAGGTGCCTTCGCCACGACGGAACGCCGAACTGCTTCTCATGTTCACTCTGAGCTGCAACCGGGCCTACCTGCACGCCCACCCCGAGCGCGAACTTACGACCGAGGAGACCCGCCTTTACGAACAGGCCCTCGCCCAACGCTCGAGCGGAATTCCAGCGCAATACATCACCCAACACCAGGAATTTTGGGGCATGGACCTGGTGGTCGGGCCCGCCGTGCTGATCCCCCGCCCCGAAACCGAGCACCTGATCGAGACGGTGCTGCCGCTCGCCCGACTCCGTTCGAATCCCCGCATTGCCGACGTCGGTACAGGTTCCGGCTGCATCGCACTGGCTCTCGCCAGTGAACTACCTTCCGCGGAGATTCACGCGACCGATATTTCGGCCGAGGCGCTCGCGATCGCCCAAGCCAATGCCGCTCGCCACCAACTCGAGAAGCGCATCCACTTCCACCAAGCCGACCTGCTCGAAGGACTGGATCCTGCGGCGTTCGATTTCATCGTCTCCAATCCTCCCTACGTGGGCGAGGGGGAAAAGGACCAAGTCCAGCTTGAAGTGCGCAAGTTCGAACCACGCCATGCCGTATTCGCCGGTCCCACCGGTCTCGAGGTCATCGAACGGCTAATCCCCGCAGCTCAGGCCGCCCTCCAACCCGGGGGCTGGCTGGTGATGGAAATCAGCGGCTCTGTGGTGGCCGAAGTCCGGCGCTTGCTCAGGGAATGGAAGGAGGTTCAGATCACTCCCGACCTGCAAGGCCTCCCGCGCGTGGCCGCTGCGCGCAAGCCCTAATGCCCCAGGGATCGCGCCAGATTCCGACCCTTAGCACGCGGGCATCCATTTGCGCCGGGGGCGAGCGCCGGGTTACTCGAAGTCGCCCTTCCCCTGAGCAATCATCCGCCCAATGCCGCCGAAAGTTTCTCTCGTTGGTACAGGTAATACACTCAGAAGTACGTCCCTCCCTCCGTAATCCTGTATACGGTCGGTTGAGCCATTGACAGGGGAGAACCTACTTTGTTACCGTGGGCATGCTGTTGAAGAGGCCATCGGCGGTACTAAGTGCTGTATCCGGTTAGGATTGCAGCCGTCCGGTGCTGGGATAGTTTACCTAGTTCCGGTAAAGCACGGGCGCACCGCAGCTCACCCCCAGAGTGAGAAGTGGCCCGAACTCAAGTGATGGAAACCTCGGGGCCCTCGTAACCGCGAGCCGTCCCGAAACGGTTCCACCGCTGATTACTAATGGAAGGAAATTTTGCGAAAGCACTCCTACATCCTTTTTGTTGCGCGCGGGGAAGACGGGCAGCTGCGTAAGATCCCGATCCCGCTGCACTACCTTTACGTGCTTCTGGTGGGTGGGGCGATTACTGCCCTGAGCTTGACCGGGATTGCCAGCTCTTACGTCCGCATGCTGGTCAAGGTTTCGCACTTTAACCAGCTGCGGACCGAAAAAGACCAGATCAAGAACCAATATTCACAGCTCGAGCAGGTGGCCCGGGAGCGAGATATTCAGGTGGCATCGCTCGGATCGCTGGCCGGTGAGGTTTCCTCCCTCTACGGGCTGAAGTCGGACTCGATCCTGACCGCCCGGACTTCCGACAACCTTCGCGATGCCCAGGTTCACTCCTCGATCGACCAGTTCTACGCGCTGAAATATACGGCCCTCAGCGGCGCCGCCACCAATGGCATCTCGCTCGGCCTTACCCGCGACGTGACCACCGCCGACTGGGTCACGGCAAATTCTGCTCCTGACCTATGGCCGGTCGAAGGTCAAATCACCGGCTCCTTTGGCGAGCGGATTGATCCGTTCAACGGCGAAGGAGCGTTTCACAGCGGGGTGGATATTGCCTCGGCCTATGGGCACGCGGTCCTCGCCCCAGCCGATGGAGTGGTAGAGTTTGCCGACTTTCTCGGCGGCTACGGACGGGCCATCGTCATCAACCACGGGCATGGGGTTACCACCCGCTACGGCCACCTGGCGAACTTTGCCGTGGTGCCCGGGCAGCATGTGCGCCGCGGCGATACCATTGGATTTGTCGGCCTCAGCGGCCGCTCGACCGGGCCGCACCTCCACTACGAAGTCCGCATCAACGACATACCGGTCAACCCGCACAAATACCTCCGCCTGACCGTTGCCCACACGGGCGGTTTCTCGGCGGGAAGCTAGCTCGAAACCTCGGCCGGTTGAAACCTCTAGGAGCTGGGAGCCAGGACCGAGCTCCCTAGCCTTAGGGCATGGCTCCGGCGGCCTTTTCTCGAAACTCGAATTCTCCAAGCTCTAATTCTTGAGATTCTAAGGACTGAGGAGCTTCCGGCCTACTGCCGCAGCCCAATCCAACGCTCGGACACTACCAGCGAATTACCCGGATTTTGCGGATCGTAACGGACCGAGGTGGGTAGGCCGAGGCGGCAGGAGTGCAGGTTGATCAGCGGGCGCAGGTAAGTCACTTCCTGGGAGCACTCATAGGAGACTCCGGCCACATCGTAGTGGTAGATGAGCACGGTCGCGGACTTGTGATCATCGCCCGGAATTTCCTGGACATCGATGACGCTGCCGTCGGTGATACGTCCGACCTGGTCCAGCCACAGCCGCCGCTCGCGCTCCAGTTCCACCGCGCTCTTCGGCTTGCGGCGAAACAAGAAATAGGCCAACAACACGGCGCCCACGACCGCCAGCACCAGGGCATAGAGACGGAATGGATTCATGACTTACAGGATGGAACCGCTGCTCTAGCGCGCCAGCTTCCTGAGACAGCATAAGGCCAGAAGAGCAATAGCGGAAGGGCCGGGAGCCGGATTTGTAAATCGGGTCCATCGGGCGATGGGGCGCAGCCGGCTGGGGCCTGAAAACGACCGAGTCCCCGATCCCTGGACTTTACTCATCGACAACCGGATTGCCGAGCGTCCCCACACCCTCGACCTCGACCTCGACCCTATCTCCGGCGGCGAGCGGCCCTACGCCCTTGGGCGTTCCCGTAGCAATCAGATCTCCGGGAAGCAGGGTCATGACCTCGGCGATATGGCGGAGGACAACTTCCAGCTGAAAGATGAAATCCCGGGTCGTGCCTTGCTGGCGAACCTGGCCGTTCACCCGGGTTTCGACGCCGACACCGGCCCAGGGGTCGAGCCCGCTGACCACCACCGGTCCCACCGCGCAGAAGGTATCGAAGCCCTTGGCCCGCGTCCACTGCCCGTCTTTTTCCTGCAGGTCGCGCGCGGTTACGTCGTTGACGGCGGTGTAGCCGAGGATGTAGGGGCGAACATCGTCGTCGGGGCCGAGGTGGCGGCAGCTCATGGCGATGATCACTCCCAGTTCGCCTTCATAGTCCACTCTTTGCGAAATCTTGGGCCGAACAATGTTCGCCCCCGGCGCTAGCAGAGAGGATGGCGGCTTCAGGAATATCAAAGGCTCGGTCGGAACGTCATGCCCCAGTTCGGCGGCATGCTCGCGATAATTGCGCCCCACGCACACAATCTTCGAGGGGCGGACCGGAGCGAGCAGCACCGCTTCCTCGAGCGGAAGCTGGTCGGTCCGCTTGCTCGGCCAGTCGTCCATGTCGCCCGCGGCAGTTTCCGGCCGGGCGAGCAGGCGGGTGATCACCTCTCGGCCGGCGACCGCTTCGACCAGACCGTATTGTTCGAGACCCTGCAGCTGAAAGCGGCAATATTTCATATCGCTTTATATAAACACAACGCTCGAAAAAACGCCCCCATGACGACCCGGATGTGACGACCCGGATGCAGTCACAGATTGGCGGCAGCAGTCAACGACCGGAACTCGCCGGTTCTATGGAACTCGCTCGTTCGCCTCTTCCGAGCGGGCGCTTTCGTTGCCGCGAACATCGACGGCCGAAACGGAATAGAAATATTGCTTGCCGGACTGTACGTTGCGGTCCCGGTAGGCCGGAGCTTTGACCGGTTCGGATGTGACCTTTGCCGGTTCGCCATTTTCTTCCCGGCGATAGAGGTTGTATCCAGCGAGGTCGGCATCGGTGTCGGGCGACCATATCAAATCGATGAAAGGCGATTGTCCCACCCCGGAGAAAACTGCCTGCAGTCCAGTCGGGACCGCGGGCGGAAAAACATCGTGGGCGAAAACCCGAACCGCCGGCGTGTCATCCCCTTCGATCTCCATTGCGGCCTCGCCCGGCCCGACAAGGACCACCACGGACGCCGCCCGGTAGTCGTAGGTCTTCTCCCACTCGAAAGTCTGGTCGAGCACCGCCGGCCCCTGGCAGTTCCGAAGGTCCGGCTCCGCCACTTTGGTGTCCGCCGGACTGCCGAGCAGACGCCGGTAAATGCGCAGCCGGTACTCGGCGCCGGCCGGCTCGCCCGGAAGCGGAGGGCACGTCCAGGTGATCCGCACACCGTCCGCGGTAATTTCCGCGCCGAAACCGCCGGGCGGCGGAAGCGCGGGAGCCGAGGGTTCACGGACCAGGTTCGACAAGCCCGCGCCCCGATGGTCGACATTCAGCACCTTGACCGCATAGGTGGCCTGCTCTCGAGGATTCGCCGCGGGGACCGGAGGGAGGCGATCGACAAAGCTGGCAGCGCCCGCCGTCCCCGCCGACCTACCTTGCGGAAGATTCTTTTCAGCCGCAGAAGCGGCGACTTCAGCCACCGGAGTTCCGCAGTCGGCGATGGTGGCGGCAAGGCTGCGGCAGATGAGAGTAGGCCCTAGGGCGCGCAGGCTTTGGTGGTCAGTGGTTTGGGTGGGGACCGTCCAGGCCAGATAAACCTTGTCGCCTTTGCGCAGAGCGCGCAGGTCGGTGACTGGCCTGGGAAGTTCAAGCGATGGCGGCAGCGGCGGGCCGCTTGAAGCACAGCCGCTGACCAGGCTCGTCATCACCCCCAGGAGCAGAAACTTCCAGATGTACGGATTCATGCCACCCTGACGGATCTGCGGAGAACAGAATGGTCCCGCAAGGGAGAGGAAAAGCCCTTACAGGATATAGCGCGACAGATCCTGATCTTTCACGATATCCACCAGCATCTTGCGAACGTATTCCGCGTCGATGGTGATGTGTTCGCCTTTTTTCTCGGAAGCGTCGAAGCTGATTTCATCGAGAACGCGTTCCATGATGGTGTGCAGGCGGCGAGCGCCGATATTTTCCGTTCCTTCATTGACCCGGAAAGCGAAGCGGGCAATTTCTTCCAGGGAGTCCGGGGTGAACTCCAGTTTCACCCCTTCGGTTTCGAGCAAAGCCATGTACTGCTTCACCAGCGAAGATTTCGGCTCCGTCAGGATGCGAATGAAATCCTCCATGGTAAGCGACTGCAGTTCCACCCGAATGGGAAAACGGCCCTGCAATTCGGGGATCAGGTCGCTCGGTTTTGAAACATGGAACGCTCCTGCCGCCACGAAAAGAATATGGTCGGTGCGCACCATGCCATAGCGAGTGTTGACCGTCGTGCCTTCGACGATCGGCAGGATATCGCGCTGTACGCCTTCGCGGGACACATCCGGGCCGTGGCCGCTTTCGCGGCCGGCGATCTTGTCGATCTCATCGAGGAAGATAATGCCGGAATCTTCCACGCGGTCAATGGCAACGCGGGTCACCTGGTCCATGTCGATCAGGCGCTGCTCTTCTTCCTGAATCAGGTATTCGAAAGCCTCGTTGACCTTCATCTTCCGCTTCTTGGTGCGCTGGCCGAAAAGATTGGGCAGCATGTCCTTGATGTTGACGTCCATCTCTTCGATGCCCTGGTTGGAGATGATCTCAAAGGACGGGAAATTGCGTTCGCGGACGTCGATTTCGACGGTGCGGTCATCGAGCTTGCCTTCGCGCAGTTGCTGGCGCAGTTTCTCGCGGGTGCGGGACTGGGAATCCCCGGAGGAAGACGAAGCGGCGCCCTCTAGGATCAGGCCACCATTATTCGGTTCGGCCGGGCGGGCCGACGATGGTGGCGCTGGCGGCGGCAGGAGGACATCGAGCAGGCGCTCTTCGGCGTTCAATTCAGCCTTGTCCGCCACGTCTTCGAGCTTTTCTTCGCGCACCATTTCGATCGCGATCTCGACCAGGTCGCGGATCATGGACTCGACATCCCGGCCCACATAGCCGACCTCGGTGAATTTCGAAGCCTCCACTTTGAGAAACGGCGAGTTGGCGAGTTTCGCCAGACGGCGGGCAATCTCGGTCTTGCCGACACCGGTCGGGCCGATCATGATGATGTTTTTGGGGATGACTTCTTCCGCCATGTCGGCCGAGAGCTTTTGACGGCGCATGCGGTTGCGCAGGGCAATGGCCACGGCGCGCTTGGCGGCCTTCTGGCCGACGACGTACTTGTCGAGCTCGGTGACGATTTCACGCGGAGTGAGATCGTCGAGCGAGGCTTGCTGTTCTTCGGCGGTAGCGGGTAGGTAAATGGCCATAACTTCAGTACTCGGGTCTCAGTTCTCAGGGCTCAGAAAGCCCGCGCAAGGTTTGGCGATCGGAAACTGGGAGGCGAGGAGTTTGCACTCAGAGCTCTTCAATCGTTACCTTGTCATTCGTATAGATGCACATTCTGCCGGCAATCTTCATGGATTCTTCGGCAATCTGGCGGGCAGAAAGTTGCGTGTGCTCGCTCAGAGCCTGGGCAGCGGCTTGCGCGTAGGGGCCGCCGCTGCCAATCGCGGCAATGCCCCCGTCGGGCTCGATCACGTCTCCCTGGCCGCTCAGCAAAAATGTCTGCTCCTTGTCCGAAACCAGCAGCAGGGCCTCCAGATGGCGCAGGAATTTGTCGGTGCGCCAGTCTTTCGCCAGTTCCACCGCGGCTCGGCCGATGTTGCCGTGGTACTGCTCGAGCTTCGACTCGAAACGGCTGAAAAGGGAGAAGGCATCGGCGGTCGAGCCGGCAAATCCCGCGAGGATCTTGTCCTGGTACAGCCGGCGAATCTTCTTGGCAGTGTGCTTGATGACGGCTTCGCCGAGCGTGACTTGGCCGTCTCCTGCCATGACCACGGTCCCGTTCCGGCGGACAGAGAGAACCGTGGTCGAGCGGATTAAGCGCTTTTTTGGCATGGGGACAATTCTTGATTATAGCAGCGCCCTGCGGGGCGCTCGCTTGGAGCATTCGCCCGTCGGATCGAATCCCCGACCAAGCGACTGATCGACCAGAAGGTGGTCCCGGGCAACCCTTCGGGGGTCAGGCGTGGACCATGCGGGGTTTGGCTGTCATCAGTTGGCGCAGCACATACTGCAGGATTCCGCCGTTGGCGTAGTACTGGGCTTCCTGCGGAGTGTCGATGCGTACCAGGGTAGCGAATTCCTTGGTCTTGCCGTTGGCGGTGGCTCGCACCCGGACTTCGCGGCCGGGAGCAAATTTTTCGACCAGTTCGGGGATCCCCGTGATCTCGAAAACCTCGAGGCCAGTCAGATCGAGCGATTCTGCGGTTTCTCCCGCCAGGAATTGCAGCGGGAGAATCCCCATGCCGACCAGGTTCGAGCGGTGAATACGCTCGTAGCTTTCGGCGATCGCGGCGCGCACACCAAGCAGCAGTGGGCCCTTGGCGGCCCAGTCGCGCGAGGAGCCGGAACCGTATTCCTTGCCGGC
>Ga0182024_10025027_pt1 | contig 10568 bp, 16 predicted proteins | sample P32metaG_FD_120480 | JGI IMG/M metagenome (GOLD analysis project Ga0182024, IMG submission 120480) | Permafrost microbial communities from Stordalen Mire, Sweden - P3-2 metaG (Illumina Assembly) | ecosystem: Environmental > Terrestrial > Soil > Wetlands > Permafrost | place: Sweden: Stordalen...
CACTCTGCGTTTGGTGCGGCGCACCTTGGACTGACGAAATGCTCAAAGTTCAGACCGAGGGAGACTTTGACTTCGGCTACTATCCCGGCGAGTTTTCGGTTGATGGGTACGACACCACAATCGATGTTACATGCTCAACCTGCAACCGGCTCGTCTATCGCAAAGAGATTAGGACGATGCCAAGCCGCGGATATTGAAAATGCTTAAGGCAATGCACGCCGCCATCCGAGTGGAGAACGACGCGATCAAGGCGCGGCAACGCGAGGCCGAAGTGCAGCAGGCCTTGGACGCGGCCGAACTCGCGATCAACGAATACTACAACGGCGACCGCGAGTGGGCCGAGGCTTGGCTGCTCAAGGCGACGGCGGCAAACAAGGCGAAGTGAAAATGCCGCGAGCGCGCAAATCTGCAGCCGACAGGTTCTGGTCGAAGGTCGACAAGACAGAGACCTGCTGGAATTGGATCGGCGGGATCAAGAGAGGATACCGCTTCGGAATAAATGGCAAGACGCAAATAGTTGCCCGCGTTGCTTGGTTTCTCCACGCTGGAGAATGGCCATCCAAACATGTATTGCATAGCTGTGGGAATTTGAACTGCGTCCGGCCGGATCATCTGTTCCTCGGAACGCAAAATGATCTTATCAGAAAAGAAGCGCAGTCGCGTGGCCTCACTCGTTATTTCACAGGGAAGCCATGTATACATGGGCATATAGCTGAGAGACTGGTAAGAGACAAACGCTGCGTAGTATGTCGTCGAGAGCGGACAAAGCGTACTCGACGGTCTACGCCAGAGAAGCGCAAGAAACACAACAGAAAGCGCTCGGAACTGAGATTGAAGCAGCTCAAGGCGGGGGGGCAGCTTTTATATAAATTGAGAACCGCATTGCGAACCCGTCTGTATCTCGCCATCAAGGGTAGCTACCGCAACGGGTCGTCCGTTGGCGATCTCGGTTGTTCCGTTGAAGAGTTTAAGGCTTATATTGAGAATCAATTTTCCCTAGGCATGTCGTGGGAAAATTGGGGGCGTAAAGAAGGATGCTGGCATCTGGACCACAAACGACCGTTGGCATCATTTGATCTCTCCGACAGGCAGCAATTCTTGGAAGCCGCTCACTATACAAATATACAGCCGATGTGGGCAGCAGATAATCTCAAAAAGGGAGCTAGTTTGGCAGCATGACAGATTTGCTTCTCATCCATCCATCAGGTAGCCACGGGATCTATGGGAGCGACCTCGCAAAGTCGCTGATCGCCGTAGAGCAGCCCCTTTGGTGCAGAATTATTGCGGGCGCGATGATTGATCGCGGCTGGTCGGTCCAAATCCTCGACGCTGAAGCCGAGGGATTAGACGCCGAGGCTTGTGCGAAGCGCGTTGATAAAATTAAACCGGCGCTGGTTGGAATTGTAGTGTCGGGGCACCAGCCTTCGGGTTCGAGTCAACAAATGGTGGCGGCAAGCAAGATCGCGCAAGCCTTAGCCAAGCATGTGACCATTATGCTCGGCAATCATCCCTCCGCTCTCCCGGAAAGAACATTACGGGAGGAAGTTGTCGATTTTGTTTGCGATGGCGAAGGTCCTTTGACGCTAGATGGACTATTGCGCGCTCGTCCCCGTGAGGAAATCCCCGGCCTTGTTTGGCCTGATGATATCGCCGGTACAATAAGGCGGAACCCGCTTGCGCCGCTACTCGACATGGACAAGGACTTGCACGGCGGCGCGTGGCATCTTCTCAAAATGCCGCTATACAGAAGCCACAATTGGCAGCGCCTCGGCGACACCTCGAAGCGCCAACCCTATGCGGCCATCCACACCACACTCGGATGCAGCTACAGATGCAATTTCTGCATGATCAACGTTTTTCAGCACACGAACCGCTATCGAATGAGGTCACCGGCTGCTGTCGTCGCCGAGATGGTGATGCTCAATCGGGAATATGGCGTCGAAACCTTCAAGTTCACCGACGAACTTTTCGTGCTCAATCGCAAGCATTGCGAGGCTATCTGCGACGGCATCATTGCCGCCGGCCTTGGCGATAAGATTTCGTCTTGGTGCTATAGCCGCACCGATAGTTTAGACCCCACCATGCTTCCGCTATTTCGCCGCGCAGGGTTCGATTGGTTTGCTCTTGGAATTGAGAGCGGGTCTGCCGATGTTCGCGCAGATGCCAATAAGGCGCTAAAGAACGATGGGCAGATTTTTGAGACTGTCCGCGCAATCGAAGCGGCGGGGATCAACGTAATATCTAATTTCATTTTTGGGCTTCCTTCGGACGACTACGCCAGCATGGAGCAGACGCTGAACCTTGCACTGGCATTGAATACCACCTTTGCAAACTTCTACGTATGTATGGCTTATCCAGGTAGTGCGCTCTACGATCAGGCCATTAAGGAAGGATGGACTTTGCCGGACTCGTGGTCTGGATTTTCGCAACATAACTCTGATTGCCGACCGCTCGATACCAAATACATCGGCGCGGCAACTGTGCTGAAATTCCGCGATGATGCCTTTAACACGTACTTCACCAACCCGTATTATCTGGAAACAATCGAGCGCAAGTTCGGCGCGGCGGCGCGGGCGCACATCGTCAGCATGACTCAATATAAGTTGAAGCGGAAGCTATTGGAGGCAGCGTGAGGCGCGTCATTCTCGAAAGCCCATATGCTGGGGACGTTGAGGCCAACGTCGAATATGCGCGACGCTGTGTTCGCGATGCACTCAGTCGTGGCGAGGCGCCGATAGCATCGCATCTTCTTTATACGCAGCCCGGAATTTTGCGGGATGAAATAGCCCAAGAGCGACAGTGGGGAATTGATGCCGGGCTAACTTGGGCCAGCTCCGCAGAGGCTACGGTAGTCTATACTGACCGCGGAATCTCCAACGGCATGAAGTTTGGGATTGCCGACGCGGAGAAAGCCGGGCGGCCGATTGAGTACAGGTCCCTAACGCCATGACCCGCGAAGAACTCATCGCGTTTGAAACCGATATAGCTGCGGAGGACTCCGACGCCTCTAAAGCTATGACGGGAAAATCCGATTGTTTCGGCGTGATTTATCTTGTGACCAACAAAATAAACGGCAAGCAATATGTTGGGCAAACGACTAAGAAAATCCCATTGTATCGATGGAAGGCCCACGTCTCTATATCCCGTAAGGCCAAAAGTCCGCTTTATCGCTCGCTGCGAAAGTATGGCGAAGATGCCTTTACCTTCGTAGTTATTTGGTCGGCTCCAGACAAATCATCTTTGGACCTTATGGAGCAATTTTTTATTGATGCTCTCGGTACTATTTCGCCACGCGGATATAATCTTCGCCTTGGCGGAGGGAACGGCAAGCATTCACCAGAACTAATCAAGAAAATGGAAGAAATTCGGGCGCGGCCAGAGTATCGGGAGAACATAGCTGCGGCGACGCGTGAAACAATGTCCAAGCCGGATGTAAAGGTAAGACACAAGCGCGCTGTCAAGATTTCTCATAATCAGCCAGAATACAAAGCTGCGGCTAGTATAAGAGCCACCGAACTTCACGCGAAGCCGGAAGTCAAAGCGAATCACAGGGCTGGATGCAAAAGAGCAGGAGAAAGGCCAGAAGTACGAGAGCGGCACAGGGCTGATACCACTGAATATTGGCAGCGACCAGGCGTCAAAGAAGAAATGTCGCGCATAATATCAGCCGCGCAACTGAGGCCAGAAGTACGAGAGGCGACGAGTGTCAGGATGAAAAAGGCGCGCGCCGATCCTGTCCTTGAGGCGGCGCGCAATGAAGCTCTTCGGGAAACTTTGGCCAAACCTGAAGTTAAGGCCCGCAAAAGCGAAATCATGAAAGAGCTTCATGCACGTCCCGGAATGACCGAAATGATGCATATCCGAGCCAAGGAAGCATTGAAACGCCCCGATGTTATAAGTCGTATCAGTGCTGCGACCAAAGGAAGTCGCTGGATAAATAATGGAGAGAAAAATTACAGATTGAAACCTAGCCTTGATCTTCCGGCCGGGTGGTCCTTTGGTATAAAATGGAAGAAGCGGCCATGATTACTGACCATACTATCGAATCTCTGCAGGCATTTGAGCGCGAGGTCGCTGATCTTTTTAACGGCGGCAAAATCCACGCTCCTATTCATCTGTCTGGCGGCAATGAGATTCCGCTTCTCAATATCTTTGAAAACATCAGAGAAGAAGATTGGGTGGCGACAAATTGGAGAAGTCATTATGCGTGTCTCTTGAAGGGGGTTCCTCCGGACCAACTCAAAGCCGATATTCTCGCCGGCAAGTCGATCACATTAAATTATCCATCGCACAGGATTTTTTCGTCGGCCATCGTCGGCGGCAACCTGCCGATCGCGCTCGGCGTCGCTCTTTCGATCAAGCGGCGCGGCGGGAGCGAGCATGTTTGGTGTTTCATCGGCGATATGACCGCGGCGGCGGGTATCGCGCACGAGGTCGCGGCCTACAAGAGCGGCCACAAACTGCCGATGACCATCGTCGTCGAGGACAACGGCAAGTCCGTTATGACGGAGACGGATATCGTATGGAAAGGCGCGCAACGCGACAGCCTCGGCTATGTCGGCGACGTCCGCTACGACTACGAGCTGCCTTGGCCGCACAGCGGGGCAGGCGTCAGGGTTCAGTTCTAGCAACAGGAGAAATGAAAATGAACTTCTCAATAAACATCAACGACATATTCGCTGTCTTTATGCTTATGCTCGTCGGCCTAGCTTTCGGAGCATTACTTTTGATGGCTTGGTCATCATTCAAAGAATACTTTCTCTTCTAAAACGCGATGACCTACCGCGACGAACTCCGCAAAGCGATGACCATGCTGGGTGAGCAACCGCGCTCAATCTTCTTGGGCCAAGCGGTTGCCTATCCCGGGACTGGTATGACGGATTCGTTCGCCGATGTGCCGCGCGAGAAACTGCTAGAGCTTCCAGTCTTCGAAAACTGCCAGCTCGGGATGTCGGTCGGTCTCTCGCTCGCCGGCGAATTGCCTATATCGGTTTTTCCGCGGCAAAATTTTTTGCTTTGCGCCATGGATGCTCTGGTAAATCATCTCGACAAAATCCCGATGTTCTCGGACTATCGTCCGAAGGTGATCATCAGGACGGCGGTCTGCTCCCCGACGCCGCTTGATCCAGGTCCCCAACATCTATTTGAGCACAGCGACGCCTTCCGCGCGATGCTCAAAACCGTTACTGTCGTACAGCTCCGGCGCGCCTGTGACATCATGCCGGAATATGAGGCCGCGCTCGCCAGACCTCTCTCGACTCTCATCACGGAATATCCGGAGCTCTACGAGACATCATGAAACAGATTCCGCTCACACAAGGAAAGGTCGCTCTGGTCGACGACGAGGATTATGAGTGCGTCTCCAGGTTTAAATGGCGGGCGAGGCGCGATAAAAAGACGTGGTATGCCGAGACTGGGCCATGCGACGCTTCGATTTTCATGCACAATTTTATCCTGGACAACGCGCCTGGGATGGAGGGCGATCATAAAAACGGAAATGGGTTAGACAATCGACGCCAAAACATTAGGCCGGCGACAAGGTCGCAAAACTGCATGAACCGAAAAGGATGGTCCAAGCACGGCTATAAAGGCGTCTATAAGGTCTCAACCAATAACAGGTACGGAGCTCGCATCCAGGTTGACGGGCGGATGCTGGCCCTCGGCTGTTATGATTCCGCAGAAGGTGCCGCACTTGCCTACGATAAGGCCGCTGCTGCGTATCATCGCGACTTCGCACAGCTCAATTTTCCGGAGAGAGTACGATGAATTGGGATTTTCCGACCGCTTTTAAGTTCTGGGATGAGGCAGAAAAAAGTGCGATTGCGCGCGTAATCGAGTCTGGTCAGTTTACTATGGCGCATGAGGTTCGCGATTTTGAGATTGAGTTCGCGGAGTTTCACGGTCGCAAGCATGCGATCATGACGAACTCTGGATCATCGGCAAACTTGCTTGCAGTCGCCTGCCTCTTCCACAAGAGACGCAATCCACTACGGCGGGATGACGATCAACTGCGCGGGCGCCAGGCGATCGTACCAGCGCTGGCTTGGAGTACGACGTATAGTCCGCTTGTGCAGCATGGCCTGAAATTGGTGCTCGCCGATGTAGATGAGACTTGGAACGCGCCAATCCCTCAACCATTCCCTGATCCGCCGCCGCGCCTGATGGTAGTTTGCTCGATCCTCGGAAACCCATGCCACGGTGCCGAGTGGGCGAAGATGGCGGAAGAGAGTGGTGCCTATTTGATCCACGATAACTGTGAGAGTTTCGGCGCCATTGATGAGCATGGGGTCTACGCCAGCAACTACGGCCTGCTCAGCACGCACAGCCTTTTCTACTCCCACCAGCTCAGCGCCGTTGAGGGCGGTATAGTGATGACTGATGACGAGGAGTTGGCGAACCTCTGCCGCATCTTGCGCGCTCACGGTTGGACCCGGGACGTATGGCATGATCCGCTCGGGAATCCGGCGTCGCCTCCGCGTTTCGATCTGGAATACGAGTTTACGCATTTCGGGTGGAATCTACGAGGCTTGGAGATGCACGCCGCCGTGGCGCGCGAGCAGCTCCGCAAGGCGGGGCAATTCCAGGAGGCGCGGCTGGAGAACTGGCAATGGTTCGAGCACCGCGTTGCCCGCTACGAGCTGCCGATTACGCTGCCGAAAATGCGGGGGACACCTAACCCGTTCGGGCTGCACTTTACTTGCGACCGCGAGACTGATCGAGCGCCCCTCGTCGCGGCGCTACGGGCCAACGGAATCGATGCACGCTTGCCTACCGGCGGTTCTTTCAAACTTCACCGCTACGCTCCAGCCTACTGCGCGAGCCAAGAGACGCCGAACGCGGACGCAATACATCGCAACGGTCTATTTCTTGGCAATGCGCCCTTTACTCTTAAAAAAGAAATTGATATGGCTGTAGAGGTGATGCGAAAGGTATTTTGAATGGGGCGTCCGATAGCAAATTTAGCCGGTCGGCGGTTTGGTCGGCTGCTCGTTGTCGAGCAGAACGGGAAGACGCCATCTGGTAATGCGTGCTGGCTTTGTATTTGCGATTGCGGGGTCAAGTGTACCTATGCCGGGGGCGACCTCAAAAAGGGAACTTTGGTTAGCTGTGGATGCTACAGGCACGAGTTGCTGGTTCGCGGCAGCAAGCCTATCCCGATAGAGAAGAGATTCTGGAAGTACGTAAAAAAGACGGAGAATTGCTGGCTCTGGACCGGAGCCGCAAATAAAGATGGAAGGGGGGCTCTCGGAGTCTGGACAGAGGGCACTACCAAAATTGCGGCTCGCGTTTCCTGGGAAATTCACAAAGGCCCGATCCCGGAAGGTATTAACGTTTGCCATCATTGCGATAACCCCGCTTGCGTAAGACCGGATCATCTTTTTTTGGGGACGCAGCTTGACAATATCCGCGATGCTGTTCGCAAGGGACGAATGCGTCATGTCGGTAGCTCAGGCGAAAAAAATGGGCGCGCTAAACTGACACTTGAACAAGTAAAACAGATCAGATGTCGCGCAGTAAATGAAATGCAAAAAGACCTCGCTGTAGAATTTGGAATTAGTGCAGCGCAAATATCAGTAATTGTTCGCGGTGCGAGCTGGAAGGAAAAGTAAATGCACGTCTTAATCTCCGGTGGGGCCGGCTACATCGGAAGCATGCTGACTATCGGGCTGCTGTCCGAGGGGCATCGGGTTACAGTCCTCGATCATTTCAATCATCGGCAGAACAGCCTGGCGGTCTGCTGCGCCAATGAGAACTTCACCGCGGTCCGCGGCGACGTTCGCAACATGGGGCTGATCAAGGCGCTGCTCGCCCAGGCCGACGTCGTCATCCCGCTCGCCGCCGTCGTCGGGGCGCCGGCGTGCGACGCCGACCCCACCGCCGCGGTCACGATCAACCGCGAGGCGATCAAGATGCTCTGCCAGTTCGCGTCGAAGGAGCAGAGGATCGTCATCCCGATCACGAACAGCGGGTACGGCGTCGGGGAGCAGGGCGTCGAGTGCACCGAGGACTCGCCGTTGAAACCGATCTCGCTCTACGGCAAGACGAAGGTCGAAGCGGAGTCCATCGCGCTGGCGCGCGAGAACTCGATCAGCCTGCGGCTGGCGACGGTCTTCGGCATGTCGCCGCGCATGCGTTTAGATCTCCTCGTTAATGACTTTGTCTACAAGGCGATCCACGAGCGCGCGATTTTGCTTTTCGAGGCGCGATTCAAGCGGAACTATCTTCATGTCAGGGACGCCGCTCGCGCCTTCGTCCACGCCATCGACAACTTCGACGCCATGAAAGGACGGCCGTACAACGTCGGCCTCTCCGACGCCAACCTCTCGAAGTGGGAACTCTGCGAGCACATCCAGAAGCGGGTGCCGTGGCTTTACTTCTGCGAGGCGCCGATCGGGGAAGACCCTGATAAACGCGATTACTTGATAAGCAATCGGCGCATCGAGGCGACCGGGTTCAAGACGGCCTTCTCGCTCGACGCCGGCATTGTTGAACTCATAAAAGGATATGCGACCATCCGCAACGGCAGCTACGGGAACGTCTGACGACTAGCTTCTGCTTAGCATGGGATTTGACGATGCACGTCATAACGCAACTCAGTCCTCCAATCAGGGTAATTACGCCCCTGGGCGATGCCGTCGCGTACTTCCTATGGACCGAAGACCGCGCGGTTTACTACGGCGTTTTCCAAGATCAGACCGGCGAGCAATGGTGGTTCGAAAATTACTACGTTCGGATTGACCCCTCGATCACGGACACGCCCCACAAGACGACGCCGATATTCGTCCCGCCAGCTATGGACGCTGCGCTTGCTCCGCACAGGAAGCGATACAAATGACACTTACGTTCGCACAGCGCGCCTCTGATCGCGTCACGGAGTTCTGTGGATCGTGGACGTTCGTCTTGATCTTTTCCGTGCTGTGCATCGTGTGGGTGGCGCTGAACTCAATCCTATTGTTGGTCGGTGAGTTTGATCCGTATCCCTACATTTTCCTCAATCTCGTTCTGACGGTGGTCAGTACCTTCCAGGGGCCGCTGATTATGATGAGCCAAAACCGCCAGATCGACCGTGACCGCGAATCCCTCCAATGGATGCACGAAAAGCTGGACCGGATCGAGAAGGCCCTCAAGACAATCGACTAACTGAGGTTTAGACAAAAATGCGCGAGCACGTCCGCAAGGTGAACGAGTTGGTCTACTCCTCCCGGTTTCTCCCGCACTGGGGATTCCACGACGACCACCGCGCCGTCGACCGCACGGCGGAGTATGCGCCGGCGCTCCAGCAGGTGAAGGCGGAGTTCGACGCGCTGGTCGACGTCATCGTCGATTCCGGCCTCGTCGGCGGCAAATGCCTGCAGCTCGGCATGGGCGCCGGCGGGGCGTCGCACCAAGTCTGGCGCTCGGTGTTCGCCGAGGTCATGACCGTCGACTTCGGCATCATCGCGTGGAACGATCTCAACTCGACCGGTGCCAGCACGCATGACCCAGAGGCGCTGAAGCTCGCGACGCAGCATGCCCCGTTCGATTTCCTGTTCATCGATGCCGGGCACGACTTCACCGACGTCCGGGACGACCACGCCGCCTACGGCCCTTTGGTGAGGCCGGGCGGCATCGTCGCCTTCCACGACGCGCTCCAGCGGAAGGGGTTTGAGGAGGTAACGGTCTGGAAGTACATAGAGACGATCCCGCTGGGTTGGATGATCGGAACGGAAGTCGGAATCGCCTGGGTGACGGCATGACGCGCGAGGAAGCCATCGCCGCGGGCCTGCCGTACTTCGGCCCGGAGCTGCAGGCCAACCAGGGCGACAACCACTTCCGGCATTTCCCGGCGCTCGTCGCGCTGGCGCTGGAGAGCCCGCAACACGGCTGGCCATTCCGCGTCCTCGAGGTCGGGTCGTGGGCCGGCAACTCGCTGATCGCATGGGCGAAGGCGGCCCCGCCTGACGCGACGTTCACCGCGGTGGACGCCTGGAAACCATACCTTCCCGGTGGTACGGCCTGGCCGCACTACGACATCATGAGCCGCGCCGCGCTCACCGGAGGCATCGAGCAGTTGTTCTGGCACAACATCTCCGCCTCTGGCATCGACCCGCGCAGGTTCTACGTCCGCAAGGGAGACTCGCGCGAGATCCTGCAGATGTTTGCCCGCGAGAGCTACGACATCGCGTTCATTGACGGCGACCACCGCTACAAGATCGTGCGCGAGGACATCAACGCCTGCATGGGGCTGGTCCGCGTCGGCGGCATCCTCTGCGGCGACGACCTCGACCGCCAGCTCAGCGACCTCGACCCCGACGAGCACAAGGAGATCATGGCGATCGACGAGGAGGTCGCGACGACGCGCTCCGGCCTCTGCTACCACCACGGCGTCGTCCAGGCCGTGCACGATTACTTCGGCCGGGTGACCTGCTTCGAGACGCGACTGTGGGCGGTGCGCAAGACGGCGACGGGGTGGGAGAACGTACCGGCAGATACACGGGGTTAACATGATACGAAATCTAATCAGTGCTGGTCTTGGTTTTATCACACCGCTGGCCGTTGGCCTAAACGTTTACGGCGCTGTTATCCTC
>Ga0182024_10025028_pt1 | contig 10568 bp, 8 predicted proteins | sample P32metaG_FD_120480 | JGI IMG/M metagenome (GOLD analysis project Ga0182024, IMG submission 120480) | Permafrost microbial communities from Stordalen Mire, Sweden - P3-2 metaG (Illumina Assembly) | ecosystem: Environmental > Terrestrial > Soil > Wetlands > Permafrost | place: Sweden: Stordalen...
CCAGGTATCGCTTAGATCCTGGCCGGTTGGGTCTGATCCGCCGAATAGTACGACTTGGTCGCGAGCCGAGTCGTAAGCCATGGCGTGGTTGTGCCGCGCCGGCGGGCTGGTTTGGGGGGACTCCTGGGTCCAATTGGAGCCGTCCCATATCCAAGTGTCGTTGATATTGCCTGAGAACAACACCACCTGGCCACGCGTGGAATCGTAAGCCATGGCGTGACCCGATCGCGTACCCGGGCTGGTCTGCGGAAACTTCTGTGTCCAGTTCGAGCCGTCCCATACCCATGTGTCATTCAGACCCGCCGAAACGAAACCACCGAACAAGACTACCTGCCCATGGGCTGCGTCGTATACCATGGCGGCACCGGTTCGCGCGCTAGGGCTACTCTGCGGAGATTTCTGGGTCCAGTGCGTGCCGTCCCATACCCACGTGTCGCCCCATCTGGTTCCAGCCACGAATGGTGGACCCGCGGGAGGCTCGCTGTAGCCTCCGAACAAAACCACTTGCTGGTGGGCGGCATCGTAAGCCATGACGCAATAGCCTCGAGCAGGCGGGCTGGTTTGTGGTGATTTCTGGGTCCAATTGGTCCCATCCCAAGCCCATGTATCTCCGAGATTGGTGTTGAAGCCGAGCGCTCCCCCGAACAAAACAACTTGACTTTGTGTGGAATCGTAAGCCATGCCGAAAGCGTATCGAGAGCGCGGGCTGGTTTGCGGGGACTTTTGATTCCAATTGGTCCCGTCCCAGATCCACGTGTCACCGAAGAAGTTGCCAACTCGAGGGTCCGTGTTACCTGGAGACACTCCCCCGAATAAGACCACTTGGCCGTGGGCGGCGTCGTAGACTATCGAATGCAAATCACGCGCGGACGGGCTAGCCGGCGGAGATTCCTGCGTCCAGTTGCCGGCAGTCTGCGCGAGCGACATTGCCGTCAACAACGGAAGGATCAGCACGCCGGGCAAACTGACGCGGCGTGAACGAGCGAACTCCACGATTTTGTTCATTATTCATTGCTCCTTGCGAAAGAATGCCTCAACTCGATACAGCGGAAATCGCGGATCAAGCACCTCGCGGGCGGCGTCGTACGCGCGCCCAAACAGCTGTCGTCCTTGTGGAAAATTTTGCGGAACTTGCCGCGTCCAGCCTGCCATCGACTGGCCGGCAGCAACGCGACCGAGCAATAGCAGCATTACGGTGAGTTCGTCGGCCCTCGGAAACCGGATCGAACGCTCGACTTCCATTTCCCTGTCTTATAGATTATACGGCCACGCCCGTGCAATGTACTACTCACGCGATCGGGAGCAAGACGGAGTTGCTGAAAGTTCCGCTGACTTCGACAATCACGGCTTGATTGCCCGCCTTGAGAGTCCCAGGCACCTCGGCATTGATCTGATAGAGACCAACAAATCCAGGTGCCAGGCCGCTGAAACTGACGATCGCCTTCGTTCCGCCGATTGTCACCGTTGGAGTGGCGATCGTCGGCTGACCTTTGCCGGGCTCGCCATCGGCGGGCGGCGACGATACCGCGCCAAGACCCGTGCAATAGATAAGCACCGTCTCACCCGGCTTCGCCGGATCAGTCGTGTTGGCCAATTGAAAATTGGCATGCAGAATCGCTCCGAAGATGTTCCCGCCGGTTGAGTAGTTGAAAATACCGGGTTGCGCCGTGAGAACCGGCACCGTGATGGACGCGCTCGAAGTATCGTCATTACTGGCGGCGATGGTTACATTCGGTCCACTTGCCACTTCCCAGGGAACCTGGAAATTATACTGTTGCTGGCCGTTGACGTTGTCCACAGCGAACAGCGCGACCGGCTGATTATTAACTATCAGGGAATCTGTGAGGAATGTTGTCGGCAATGGCAGCGACGAAGTCAGATTGATGCCGGTGCTTGAAGTGAGATTGGTCCCGAAGGCGGTGGCAATCTCACCAGGAACCACTCCCCCGCCAACAAAGCTCGCGCCATTCACGACCGCAGTTATCGCGGGCACCAGAGGGCCTAGGCTAAAAGCCCAAATGAAGTTGGTACCCTCGCCCGTCGAATCTATGCCGCCGAACATGATGGTTTGGTTGTGGGTGGCATCGTAAGTAATATTGAAATCCGACAAAGCGGGGGGCTGGTCTGAGGAGATTCCTGGATCCAATTCGTCCCGTCCCATATCCAGGTATCGTTCAGGAGATTGAGATTGACGTCCACTCCACCGAACAGGACGGTTTTTCCGTGGCCGGAATCATAAGCCATACCGGTTGACGACCGCGCGGCCGGACTCGTCTGCGGGCTTAGCTGCGTCCAATTAGTTCCGTCCCACACCCAGGTGTCGTTATAGGTCGTCGTAGTGAACTTGGTTTCATTTACAATGCTCCCGCCGAACAAAACAGTTTGGCCGTGCCCTGCATCGTAGGCCATAGCGGGCGCGTCTCTGGCGGGCGGGCTGGTCTTGGGAAACTGCTGCGTCCAGTTCACGCCATCCCAGGTCCAGGTATCCCCTAACGTGGTGGTCGTGTTTAGGCCCTCGCTGTTTTGAGTAATGTTGTGTCCGCCAAACAAAACGAATTGGCCGTGGGCGGCATCGTAGGCCATGCCAGCGCCCGCTCGGGGCGTCGGATTGTTCTGTGGGGATTCCTGGGTCCAGTTCGTTCCATCCCACACCCACGAACCGTTGGGGTTACCTGAAGGAAAAGGGGGTGGCTGAATAAATCCCACGGCTATGAAGATTTGGCTGTGAGCAGAATCATAGCCCATAGATAGGCCGTATTCCGCGGGCGGACTCGTCTTCGGGGATTGAAGGGTGAAGTTGGCGCCGTCCCACAACCATATTCAATGTTATTCCCACCGAATACTATAGTCTGCCCGCCGAACAAAACCACTTTCCCCTGGGTCGGATCATAAGCCATGCCAGCGGCGCATCGCGCCGGTGGAAACGTTGTCGGACGGAGCTCCGCCCAGTTGGGCGCGGTCTGTGCGAGCGAGAGCGCCGAAGCTAAGGGAAACAGGATCAGAGCAACCGGCCAGAGGCGGCCAAACAAGGGTTTTAGAAACATAAATATGCTAGTGACATCATTGCATGGGAAACACGACTGAGTTACCCGGCGGATTGCGTGGCGAATTGGCAAGATTCCACTGCCCGACACAGCGTAATACGGGCCGGATTTGCCTCACCGGCGTGGTGATCAGGCCTCTACCCAGTTGCGATGTTCGATGAACGTCTGGGGTTCGTAGGTCTTACCTTGGGCCAATCGCTTCTCTTCCCGGCGGCTGGTCCACAGCAGCACGGGTCCAAGAAGGCCGGCCACCACGCGGCTGACTATTCCGAATTCCGAGGACATCTCCTTCCGCAAATCGCGGATCTCGCGGCTGATGGCCGGATTCGTCAACCGAAGTTGCCGCTGCATGGCCCACAGCAGACCACTGTACCCGGACTTGATAGACCGGATTTCCCATTGGAAACGCTCGCGGACGCGTGGATCCGGATCGTTCTTATATCGCTTCCAACCTTCCAAGGTGGTGCGGCAGATGCGGAACAGGCTGGGGCCGTTACGCTCGAAATCGCGTAAGAACGCCCGATCGAGAAAACGATGAGAATCGTCGCGTGATATAGCGGCGTGCTGGAAGTTGAACTTGTGCTGTCCGTGAATGTCGGCTAAATCCACATCCAGCAGCAGACTCTTCTCCTGCATTTCCTGGTAGAGCGGAGTGCCTGGCACCGGCGTATATAACATGAACTGATGGAAATCGGTCGCATGCGATACCGCGTGCTCAATCTCGTCTTGGATGTTCTCAGGGGTGTGATGTTCCAGGCCCACGATGGTTGAGCCCAGCACCTTGATACCGTTCTGGTGCAGTTCCTTCGAGAGCGCCAGCGTATCGTGACCCTTCAACTTGGCATATGCGGAACGCGGAGACTCCAGGCCCATCCAGATCCAGGAAATACCGAGTTCCACCAGCTCCCGCATAGTGTACTTGCTGATGGCGTTGGCCGAAGAGAAAACGTATAGCGCCCAAGCTTTGCCCGTGGCCTTCATCCGGTCTAGCAGTTCCATGGCGCGCTTGCGGTGCAGAAGAAAATTCTCGTCCATTATAAAGAACGAGCGCACCTTCATGGACGATTCTATTTCACACATGACGTCGAACAGCTCGGCGCCGGTCTGATAGAAGTTGAGGAATTTTCCCTTGCCGCCGAAGAAGGCCGACGTGGTGCAGAAATTGCATCCCAGCGGGCAGCCTACAGAAGGGATTATGGTGGCCGCGGTGTGTCCCGGCGCAGTCGGCACCTTGATTCCCATGGCGCGGACCCCGAAACCCGAGACAATGTGCGGGTGTTGGATGGGAGCACTCACGTCCTCACCGAGGAACGCGCGCATCCAAGAAATGCCGTCGCCGCGGACGATATGGTCGGCATCGATCAGCTGAGCGAGGCCCGGGATAGCGGCCACGTGTCCGCCCACCACGATCGTGGAACCGGGCGAAAGCTTCCGTACCATGCGGCACATCTCGCGCACCTTGCCGACGTTCACGATGATGGAAGAGATGCCGACGATATCGTAATGGTTTTCTGTTAGTTCCTTGGTGAAAGCTTCGCGCGTGGGAAAGTCCAGAACGGCGGAGGGTGCGGAGATATTTTGCTGAATCATAAGGATGCCCCAGGAGCGATGGAACATCCGCAACGAGAAGGATCCTTGAGCGCGCGTCACCTGATTGTGATAAAGCTCCATGGGGTTGACGCGGCGGCTACCGAACTCATCATCCTGGGCGTAGGGTCCGAAAACCGAGGTGAGGAGAACGCGGGCATGTACGCCCTTGGGGTGAACGCTCATTTTCTTAAACTCTTCTTTCTGGTTTGATAGTAAACCCGGGCGTCGGAAACGATCGTAATATTACTGTAATTACATATGGAAGCGGGTGAACCAAGCCGGACGGCGATGGCGGCTGCGTTGGCTCGCTTGATGGCAGGGCGACTACTGGCGACGTCGAGCTGAACGAGAAATCGGCGGCGGTTTCAGATCACTGGCTTTGCGCTATTCGCGACATCTACAATGCGATCGAGTTTCGCGCTGATTTCAGGGTCGATCAACTCTCGCGGAACCAGACGTGCCAGGATATGGTAGTCCGTTTTCTGCATCAGGTTTCGGAGTCCGAGTTTGTTGAAGTAGCTCTGAAAGACCGGTTCGAGGAAATCATCGCTGGCCTTTACATCCGGGCCAAACGGCTCGGGCCGACCGAGTGTTCTTAACGCAGCGGCCACCTCGTCCATAGCCTGTTGCATTGCAGCCTTTTGGCGATCCCGAAGGGCGGGCTCGAACAGGGGGCCGGGTGAACCGTCAATTTGTTCGGCATAGGCGAGCAGAGTTTGTGGGAAGCACAAGTAGTTTTCGATCTCCCTCTTTTGCCACTTCATCTCCCAAAGCGGCCCGTTCGCGGCCAGCTCTTGAGGAACCGAGTCGAACAGGGCCGTGCCAACTAAATCAGGCTTGGCCTCCCGCAAACCGTAGAAGTGGTCCCTAGCTTTGGGGGGCAGGTTCGCCACGTAATGGACAAAGGGCTGCTCGAGCACGTTCTTGGCGGGGTGGCCTAAAGACTCGGCAAAGGCCTGAAGAATTGCCAGATCCGTCGAACCTTCCAAATAGAGGACCCATCCTGTCTGCTCCGCCTGATAGTACTGATCAAAACCAATCGATCGCAGAGATTTGAGGACTTGATTTTTTCGATCGTCGATACGATGAGGTTTCCCGACAAATGCCACGACAATATCGCGGTCGGCCGCTTCGTTGAGAAGCACTTCTGAATGACTAGCCGCTATCACCTGACAATCTTGGGACTCCGCCGTTTGAGTCAATATCTGGTAAATCTGCCGCTGCCGGAGGATCTCTAGGTGAGCATCCGGCTCGTCCAGCAACAACACCGTATGCGGGTGAGAGTGGAGGTGAGCAAGGAGCAGCAAAGTCTGCTGAAGTCCCCGGCCAGAAGATACCAAGTCCAACTCGATTCCCCCGTCGTCATAGGACATTGTGATCTGGCCCCTCTCCTTAATGAACTCCGGTGGGTTGAGAGTCACCCCGAATAGTTCCTTAATTTGTGCGACCAGCGAATTCCAACTCTTCTGATCGTCGAGGGAGTGTATTTGAAAACAGAGGTTGCGGAGAACCTCAGCTGTTCTACCTTCGCCGATGCGGACGTTAACCGCTCCGTCTTGAAGCCAGTCCTCGGTTGCCGCCATGCCTGACATTGGAGGCAGGAACGCAACGGTGATCGGAGCCGCGATTTCGGGCACTGGCATGCGCACTGGTTGGGGCTCTTCATTCATCCGCAGTGGCCGGCAATAGAATGATTCCTGATTGGCGTAATCGAACTCGAAGCCGCACTCCCATTGGGAACCGTTTGTCACACCCGAAACTAGAATATCGATCCTGATGTTTCTGGTTTCCTGTCCACCATTCCTTTTTTGAATGGCGCGGACGTGCAAGTCTCTCCACAAGAGATTGGCGGCCGGCACAGGTACCGCGATCAAATCCCGGCGGTTGATCGTGAAACTGGGCCTTTTTCTGGGAGTGTATCGCCTTTCTACCCATTTCCGAAGCCCGATTTCCCATAACGCGAGGGCTTGCAACGCCGTCGTCTTCCCCGAATTGTTGGGGCCAACAAAGACTACGGTCTTGCCGAGTTCGATCTCGACATCTTCAAGGCGCTTGAAGTTCTTGACTCGGAGGCTAGTGAGCACTTCCGACGATATTACCGCGCCGACCCCTGCGAGTGCAGCATCGCAGTTCTTGCCGAGCGCCGTACAGCAGTTCCAGGATCGGGACTACCGATCGGGATTACCGAGGTGACGACAGCGTGACATCTCAAAGTCCGTGCCGTGCGTAGGCCCCCATTTGCCAGGAGATGGCGGTAGCTTGCAAGTAATCACCGATAGCACTTTTGTAGACTCAGAACTATGCGGACGGGCACACCAAGCCGGACGGCGATTGCAGCGGCGTGGCACCGCGCGGCGCATCAGGTTTTGGAAGAGGGGCGCATTTTCACTGACCCACTGGCGCTGAAGATACTGGGTGAGGATGCGCACAGCGTGACTCGCTGGGCGGAGGAGCATCCATCGGGACGTCGGATGCGACTCTTCATCGCCGTGCGCACGCGCTTCGCGGAAGATGCGCTCGCGGCCGCAATTGAGCGCGGCGTCCAGCAGCTGGTTGTGCTGGGCGCGGGCTTGGACACATATGCGTATCGCGGCACGTTTCGAGATCGGCTCCGCATTTTTGAGGTTGACCATCCAGCAACGCAGACCTGGAAACGGAAGCGTCTAGAGGAGGCCGCGATCGCACTACCAGCTAATCTTACGTTCGCGCCAGTGGATTTCGAGCGTCAAGGTTTGGCGGACGGGCTCAAGGCGGCTGGTTTTGATCCGGCGCTGCAGACCTTCTTCACGTGGCTGGGCGTGGTGCCGTATTTGACCGCGGAGGCAACATATTCCACGCTTGGCTTCATCGCGAGCTTGCCCAACGGCGCACATGTGGTATTCGACTACAGCGATCCTCCGGATTCGTTGCCGGCGGAAATGCGCGTCAGCCACGAGCAGCGTGCGGCGCACGTAGCCGAGTTGGGCGAAGCCTGGGTGAACTATTTTGAAGCAGGCCAGCTTCGGGCCAAGCTGATGGCTCTCGGATTTTCTGAAATAGAAGATCTGGGACCGGCGCAAATCATCTCGCGGTACTTTCCACACAGAGCTAGCGATGGTCGCGATAAGGGCGGGCATATCTTGCGCGCGGCAACAGTGGGGCAGCGCCGTGCGCTGCCATGAGTGGCCGTGTAGACAGAAGACAGCGCATGGCGCTGCCCCACGTGGCAAGCCGGAGGCTTGCCGTACAATGTACAAACATGTGGCATCGCATCACGGCTTGTACTCTAGTCCTTGCAGGCGCATCGTTTGCGGCTGTCACCAGTGTGGAGCTGGTTGAGCGCACGGATGCTCTGGACGGAGCGTCTTATGGCTCGGCTGGTCCCTATGAACATATCGTCGCGAAGGTTCACTTCGCGCTGGATCCCAAGCTTGCGGCGAACCGCATTATCGCCGACATCGATTTGGCTCCGCGCAACGACGACGGCCTTGTGGAGTTCTCTGCCGACCTGGATGTTTTGAAGCCGCGCGATTCCGCCAAGGGCAACGGTACGGCGTTGTTTGAAATATCGAACCGTGGCGGCAAAGGTCTGCTTAATGCGTTCCAGCTTGGCGATAATTTCCTGCTCGAGCGCGGATTCACGCTGGTCTGGGTGGGCTGGGAATTCGACGTTCCAACAGGCAAGGATCTGTTACGCGTTTACGCTCCAGTAGCGACCAATAACGGCCAGCCTATATTGGGGCTGGTGCGATCGGAATGGGAAGGCGACAAGCGCGTCACTACTATCTCGCTCGGGGATCGCAATCAGATTGGCTATGCGGTGGCCGATCCCAACTATGCGGAGAACAGGCTGCTGGTGCGCGATACCGTGAATGGCAAGCGTCGCACAATTGCACGCGACAAGTGGATGTTTTCCGATGCCACGCACGTCACCATGGAGGACGGTTTCGAACCAGGCAAGATTTACGAAGTGATCTACCAGGCGAAGGATCCGGTACTGGCTGGCTTGGGACCGGCGGCGGTGCGCGACATGGTCTCATTCATGAAGCATGGCGGTGTGGAGACTCTTTTGGCGGACCAGCACAATTACATCAAACGCGTGATTGGCTTTGGAATTTCACAAAGCGGCCGCTTCTTGCGGAGTTTCTTGTACGACGGCTTCAATCAGGATGAGAAGAACGCCCGTGTCTTCGACGGCGTGTGGGCGCATGTTGGGGGCGCGGGGCGCGGCAGCTTCAATGCCCGGTTCGCGCAACCATCGCGCGACGGGCATCCGTTCTACAACGTCTTTTATCCGGTGGACGTCCCGCCTTTCACCGACAACGATGGACTGCTTGCGAAGGCGGTGGAAGCGAACGTAGTGCCGAAAATCTTCTACAGCCATGGCTCGTATGAATACTGGGGGCGCGCGGCCTCGCTGATTCATACCTCACCCGAGGGCAAGCAGGATGCGCCGCTCGCGAAAGACACGCGCATCTATTTCTTCGCAGGGGCGCAGCACGGGCCCGGCGCCATCCCGCCGCGTACGGTGGAGGCGCAAAATCCGAGCAGCGTCATCGACTACCGCACTGGCTTGCGAGCTTTGCTGGTGGCGATGCAGGCCTGGCTCAAGGATGGAAAGGAACCGCCCGCTTCTGAATATCCGCGGATCGCGAAGGACCAGTTGGTGACGCTGGGCGCTTACGCTTTTCCTAAGATCCCCGGAATCGAGATCCCGACAATTAAGCGCGAAGGCTATGGCCTGGATTTTTCGGTGGAACCACCCAAAACTACGGTGCCCTTCCCGACGCTGGTTCCACAAGTGGATCAAGACGGCAATGAAACTTCGGGAATCAAGATGCCCGAGGTACAAGTACCGCTTGCGTCCTATACGGGCTGGAATCTGCGTAGCAAGAATATTGGTGCGCCGGAGGAATTGTACAGTATGACCGGATCGTGGATTCCGTTTCCTCGGAACAAGGCGGAACGAGAGCGGCGGCAAGATCCTCGGATGTCGATTGAAGAACGCTATCCGAACAAGGGCGACTATCTGGACCGCATCACCGCAGCCGCGCAGAAACTGGTGCAGGCTGGTTTTCTTCTCGATCAGGACGTTCCCAAACTTCGCGAGCGAGCCGCGAAGGAATGGGACTATGTTCTAAGATCGAACTGATGGGTCCAAACGCAGCGCAAGCTGAACAACCGAAGCTCCCGATACCGGGCGTCAAAAATCTGATCGCAGTTGGTTCGGGAAAGGGAGGCGTCGGGAAAACCACGGTTTCGGTGAACCTGGCCATCGCGCTGGCGCGGCTCGGCCACAAAGTGGGCTTGATGGACGCAGACGTCTACGGTCCCAACGTGCCGCTCATGATGGGCGTGCGCACCGCGCCCAGCGCCATCGGCGAACGCATTCAACCGATCGAGAAAAACGGCGTGCGCATCATGTCCATGGGATTTCTCAATCCTGGCGACAAGCCGCTGGTATGGCGCGGCCCGATGCTGCACAGCGTGATCCAGCAGTTCCTGCGCGGCGTGGATTGGGGCGAGCTGGACTACCTTATCATCGACCTTCCGCCCGGAACCGGCGACGTACAGCTCACTCTGATTCAGACCGCGCCCTTGACCGGCGCGATTGTGGTTACCACACCGTCCGATGTTTCGCTCGAAGACGCGCGCAAGGCCATCCACATGTTCCTGCAGGTGCGTGTTCCGATTCTCGGCCTGGTGGAAAACATGAGCTATCTGGAGTGTCCGCACTGCAAGGAACGCATCGACGTATTCAGCCATGGCGGCGGCAGGAAAACCGCGGAGACGATGAATATCCACTTTCTGGGAGAGCTTGCGCTGGATCCGGCGGTGCGGGTGGGTGGAGATTCCGGGAATCCGGTTACGCTGGGAGACGCTGGCTTGCCCTTCGTCGCTATCGCGCACGAAGTGGAGCGACGGGCCGCTCAGGAAAGCAGCAAGAAGGGCCCG
>Ga0182024_10025029_pt1 | contig 10567 bp, 8 predicted proteins | sample P32metaG_FD_120480 | JGI IMG/M metagenome (GOLD analysis project Ga0182024, IMG submission 120480) | Permafrost microbial communities from Stordalen Mire, Sweden - P3-2 metaG (Illumina Assembly) | ecosystem: Environmental > Terrestrial > Soil > Wetlands > Permafrost | place: Sweden: Stordalen...
AGCACGCAAGTACATGACTGAACAATAGGCTTCTGTCCGTCCTCCCTGTTGTTGGTCCGTCGGCGATTTTCTCATTCCCACTCCGCCCCCCAACCAAATTTAAGAGGTTACGATGTCACTGCTTATCAACAACGACGTAACCGCGCGTGTGCTCGACGTGGGGGAAGCAGTGTCGGCCATGGAGAGCGTGCTCCTGCAATACGCGCGGGGTTACGCGACCTTCCAACCGCGCACCGACCTCTGGTCTCCGACCGCAAAGGACGGCGATTATTACCGTTGGGGATCGCTCCTCGGTGCGATGGCGGACCCTCCGACGCTCGCGCTTCGCTTCAAATCTGACATCCTGCGCTGGACGGATTATCGCGGCGTTCAGACCGAGGAGTGGTTCTGCATGGAGCCGGAGCGTTATTGCGGCTTCGTGATTTTGATCGACACCACGAACGGAGAGATCATCGGGCTCCTCAACGACGGGATATTGCAGCATGTCCGTGTGGGCGCGACGGCGGGAGTCGGCGCAAAATATCTGGCCCGTTCGGATGCCAGTGTCCTAGGGGTACTCGGGTCGGGCGGTATGGCCCATACGTACACGGAAGCGATCAACTCTGTTCGAAAGCTGGAGGAAGTGAGGGTCTATAGCCCAACACCGGCGAACCGCGAGAAGTTTGCAGAAGAGATTTCGGAGCAGCTTGGAGTGCGCGTTGTGCCATGTGACACCGCGCAAGCGGCACTTACCGACGTGGATATGGTCGCGACCTGCACGGATTCCCGGATCCCGGTCTACGAGTCAGAGATGCTGAAGTTGCATCGACCGGGTACATTTCTGGTCCGGTGCCGTCCCGACGAAATGGATGATGCCACGTTTCAAGCCGTGGACAAGATATTCGTGAACGCGACGGAGGGTTATACCGATCTAATTCTCGGCTCGGAACAAGATCGAGCGCGCCGCCCAACGAACAAGGAATACCGACGACGCTATAACCCAACCTCATATCCCAAACTCGCCAAGGTGATTTCGGGTGAGGTTCCCGGACGCGAAACGGATTCTGAAACTATCTTCTACCACAATACATCATCTGGCTTGCAGTTCGCCGCGATCGGTAGGCTTGTCTACGAGCGGGCCAAAGCTGCAGGTCTTGGGATCAAAATCCCGATGGAGTGGTTTTTACAGAACATCAGAAACTAAAAATCGTGATCATCTTTCCGACCAGATTGCTCGTTTTCAGTGCTGCAGACTGCTATTAACTTATGTCCGAGCCTCGCCGGCTTCCCGGCTGCGGCCGATGGCCCAAGAACTCCATTGACATAGGCCCGATAGCCGCACTTCTCGGAAGGTATCACCCGCCCGGCCGCCTTTTAACGGCGTAAGTTATGCTCAACTTGGGGAGGGGAGTTCGACTTGGTCTCGGAGCTCGGTTGCTAGCTCGATTTTCTTCATCTTGTCTGTGGCGAACGAAAGGCTCGTTAGAGTGAAGATTGCTTTACTGGGCTCGGATGCTGTCTTCCTTCACAACATGACTCCATTTGGCGATTTCATTTTTGATGTAGTCACCAAAATCAGCAGAACTCATGGCTACCGTAGTGGCGCCCTCGTGCGCAAACGCCTTCTGCAATTCAGATGACTTCAGCGCGGCCTGAATGGCATCGTAGAGTTTTTTCAAAATCGGTTTGGGTGTGCCGGCCGGAGCAAGGATGCCCCACCAATTTGCGGCCGCATAGCCGGGCACGCCGGCCTCGGCGATCGTGGGCACATCGGGCAGGGCAGGACTTCGCTCGCTGCCTCCGGTTCCTAACGGCCGCAATTGTCCAGTTTTGATGTAGGGTGCGGTCTGAATCAACGAACTGAACATAATCCCGACATGCCCGGCTAGCACATCTTGGATCGCGGGGCCGCCGCCCCGATACGGCACATGGACGATATTAACGCCAGCCAACTGCGTGAATAATGCGCCAGCAAGATGAGTGAAGGTGCCGATGCCGGCTGAGGCATAATTAAGTTGACCCGGCTTCTGCTTAGCAAGTTCGAGCAATTCCTTCACCGATTTGACTGGCATAGCAGGATTGACGACAAGCACGTCCGGTCCAGTAGCGAGCAACGCAATCGGCTCAAAGGATTTTATCGGGTCATAGTTGAGTTTATGCAAGGCCGGATCGACAGCGAACGGGATCGAAATGACGAGAAGCGTGTATCCGTCCGGTGCCGAGGTGGCAGCCATCTCGGCACCAATCACGCCTCCCGCTGATCCGCGATTGTCAACAAAGACCTGCTGCCCCAATTGCATGCTGAGTTGTTGGGCGACCAGGCGTCCGACAACATCGTTGCTCCCGCCAGGCGGAAACGGAACGATGAGGCGTACCGGCTTGCTCGGATAGTCATCGGCGACAGCGGCGTTCGATGCCAGTGCGAGCACGATGATCGCCGCCTTACTCAATCGCGAGAACAAATTCTGCATCCTGCAACCCCTCATTGAGAGCGTCAGTTTTTATTTCCGAGTAAAGTGCATCTCGCCGCGCGTGCCAATCTCTCAGCCATGCGCTAGATGACGCACTCGTAGTCCGGCGCTAGATCAAGCCACGCCAATGCAATAGTCTGCCCATCCCGCACGAAGAGATCTCGCGCACAAGTAACCGTGCTTCCGGTCTGGGCTTCCCAGGCTCCGAGACTTGTCGCAAACGCGAGTTAACCCGCACGAGGGAGTGAACTTTCTTATGAATGACAGCAGCGCTCGGCCAGGAATCGTTCCAGATTTTGATTTGAGCTACGATGTCATCGTGGTCGGCTATGGTTTTGCCGGCGCACGTAGCGCGATTGCCGCCGCCGATTGCAATGCAAGCGTATTGTTGGCGGAGAAGGAGCCGACACCCGGAGGAATTTCGATTTGCTCTGGCGGATCGATGCGAGGGACGCGCAATCCCCAAGGCGTCTTCGCTTATCTCAAGGCGACGAATGCGGGCCGAACGCCTGACGACGTCTTGCAGGCGCTGGCCGATGGGATGGCCAACATGGAGGAAGAGATCGCCGCCCTCGCCGCGGTCAGCAAAGCGACGGTGGAAACGAAGAAGCAGAGAGGGAATTACCCGTTTCCCGGCGTCGACGCCTTTCTCGACAGCAAGATTACCCATGTTCCCGGATACGAGGATTTGGAAGCGACCTATCCTCACGTAATGGCGCGCCCGTCTGCCGCAGGCTGGCGAATGTTCAAAGTCCTGGAAGATAACGTTGCGCACCGCGCCAACGCCATCGACGTTCGCTATGAGTTCGCGGCCGAGCGTCTCATAGCGAACGGCCGGCGCGAAGTGCTCGGCGTTTGGTTCCGGAACAAGGATGGACGCCGAGTCGCGGCCAAGGCAAGGCGCGGTGTCGTGCTCGCCTGCGGCGGTTTCGAAGCAAATGACGAAATGAAGCGGCAATACTGGGAAAAGGCGCCTGTTCTCACCGCGACGTCGACCTCAAACACCGGAGACGGGATTCGCATGGCTCAAGATCTCGGAGCCGATCTATGGCACATGTGGCACGTCCACGGCTCCTATGGATTCAAACATCCGGATACGCGCTATCCGGTGGCGATTCGCGTCAAACGCTTGCCGGATTGGTTTCCGGGAACCGAGCCGAACACCGATGTCAAAATGTGCTGGATCGTCGTCGATCAGGATGGACGGCGTTATATGAATGAATGCACACCCTACACTCAGGACACCTCGCACCGGCCGATGGAATTTTTCGATACCGTACGGCAAATCTTTCCGCGGATTCCCTCATATCTGATCTACGACGAGAACGGCCGCAAAATGTATCAGATCGGCGCGCCGACCTATAACAAGAAGGGGCTGGCGTTTTCCTGGAGCCAGGACAATCTGCGCGAGGTGGAGCTTGGAATTATCAAGAAGGCGGAATCGATTGCAGAACTTGCTCAATCGATGGGCGTCTCAACCAAAACAATGCAATCAACGCTCGACAGATGGAACCTGCTATGCGCGCAGCACGACGATGAGGATTTTGGTCGGCCGCCAAGAACGATGACCAGAATTGATACTCCTCCTTATTATTCCGGCGAGGTGTGGCCAGTCGTCTCCAACACCCAAGGCGGACCGGTGCACAACCCGCGTCAGCAAATCATGAATGTGTTTGGCGAGCCGATTCCGCGCCTCTACGCGGCCGGCGAAATGGGCAGCGCCTTTGGCTATTTGTATCTTTCCGGGGGCAATTTAGCCGAATGCCTCGTCACTGGAAAAATTGCTGGCTCCGAAGCAGCCGCAATGCATAACTGGGATTAAGGACGACTGTGTTGGGCGGTTGCGCGGTCGTTGAAGCGACGGCATTGATCGGATTCATAAACAGGGCGGGGCAAAGACTCCGCAATGCATAACCGCTGGGGGAAATGAGCACGCAGCGCTGGGGTCACCTGGCTCCTTCAACAAGTCGCGGCGCGCTTCAATAATGATTGATAGATGGAGGGAACGGCATGCGTACAATGGCAAGATTACTGCTAGTCATATTTTGCCTGTCGCGAGGCTTAATCTCCTTTGCACATGCCGATGAATTTCCAACTCGGCCAATTCGAATCCTGGTGGGTTTTGGCGCGGGCGGAAGCGTTGACCTGGTGGCTCGTCTGATTGCAGATCAGCTCTCCAAGCGGCTTGGGCAGCAGGTGTACGTCGAGGACCGGCCGGGCGGAGGCTCGGTCATCGCAACCGAGGCTCTGACACAGGCTAATCCCGACGGCTACACACTAATGATGGCGGACATCGGACTGGCCGCAGCGCCCAGTTTTATCAAGGACCTTCCCTACAATACGCTACGAGACGTTGTTCCAGTCGTACTCGTTGCAAGTTTGCCTGGCGTCATGGCGATCCCTTCAAATAGTCCCGCGCGCACGCTCGAGGAATTTATTGCGCTCGCAAAGTCCAAGCCGGGTGCCTTGAATTACGGCTCTGCCGGCGTGGGCAGCATGCTCTACCTGGCCGGCGAGTTGTTTAAGTCACAGGCAAAGGTCGATATCGAACATATCCCCTATAAGAGCAACGCCGAGGTAATGCTCGCTTTAGCCAAGGGTGATGTTAACGTCGTCATCGCAGCGGCTCCCGCCATGATGTCGCAGAGAGACAAACTGCGGTTTCTTGCCGTAAGCGCTCGAACGAGACTCGCTAGTCTACCGGACGTTCCGACTTTTGCTCAGGCTGGAATGCCGAAATTTGACGTGCAAAACTGGCAGGGCCTAGTCGCCCCTCGGGGAACCGATCCCGCAATCGTTAGCAAAATAAACAAAGTAACGAATGACATCCTAATGGAGCCCGACGTTCGCAGTCACCTGGACAAGCTGGGAATGGTAATCTTGGGAGGGACCCAAGGCGACTTCCAAGACTTTCTCGCTTCCGAAATCAAGAAATGGTCGGGCGTTGTCGCCAACGCTACGGACCACAAGTGAGCGTTTCGCGTGCCAATGATGGATTTGGAGGTGATGCTGTGGAAGTAGCGAAGGGACTTGAAGGTGTCATTGTTGATGAAACGCGAATTTGCAAAATCAACAAGGTCGACAATCTTCTTTATTATTTTGGATACGAAATACAAGATCTCACGAAGCACTCAAGCTACGAGGATGTGTTTTATTTGCTCACACACGGCGAGTTGCCTAACGAGGAGGAGCTACGTGATTTTCGGCAAAGCACGGCTTTTGGCCGCGTGCTGCCTGCACCACTCAGGACCTTGCTCGAAGCCACTCCCGCGGCAGCTGACCCCATGGATGTCCTTCGCACTGGTTGTTCGTTGTTGGCTGCATTCCGACCGGAAACACCGAAGAATACTCTCGAGGTGGCGACGCCATTGAGTCTTTTTTTCAGTTCCATGCTGCTTTACTGGTGGCAATTTCATCACTCAGGTAAACGCCTTGATACCGAGACTAAAGAGGCTAGCGTCGCCGGCCATTTTCTACATTTGTTGAGCGGTGCGCCGCCGGATGAAATGCATCGCCGGGCACTCGATGTTTCGCTGATTGTCTATGCCGAGCACGACTTCAACGCGTCGACATATGCGGCACGGATCGCGGCCTCGACCTTGTCCGACATCTATTCGTGTTTGACCTCGGCGATCGCGACTCTGCGGGGCCCGCTGCATGGCGGAGCGAGCGCTCGCGTCATGCAAATGCTCGATCGCTACAAGTCTCCCGAGGAAGCGGAAGCTGGCATTCTTGAGTTGCTCGCAAACAAAGGACGCATTTTCGGATTCGGCCAGCGAGCCTATTCAACTGCTGATCCGCGTAACGCCGTTAATAAAGAGTGGGCCGACAGACTGTCGCGGGCAAGCGGAGATAGGTCGTCGTTTCTGGTCGCCGAGCGCATAGAAGAGGTTATGGCGGGCGAAAGGAAGATGTTCGCAAACCTCGATTACTACACTGCCGTTATCTACCGTCTATGCGGAATTCCAGCCGAACTTTACCCGCCGATGTTTCTGATCGCGCGCGTTCCTGGCCTCGTCGCGCATATCACGGAACAACGCGCCCATAACCGGCTTATCCACCCCTCTTCGAAGTATATAGGGCCTGCGCCTCGGGCTTTGCCGGCCGCCCGAGCGGCTCGATAAAGATCATATCCGCCGAAGTTGAAATTTTGCCACGGACGCTCACCATGTCTTACGAAGAAAAAATCAAAGAGCACGAAGCACGCCGCCGCAAGGCGGAGGCCATGGGGGGCGCCGACAAACTTGCGAAAAGGCAGCAGCAGGGTTTCCTCAATGCGCGCGAGCGTGTCGACCGGCTGCTCGATCCTGCGTCGTTTCACGAGTCCGGCCGGTTCGGCGTCTCCTACATCAAGGAGATGCGCGAGGAAACGCCGGCCGACGGCAAGGTATGCGGCTTCGGCGAAGTCGACGGGCGTCCTATAGGTGTCGTGTCTTATGACTTCACCGTAAAAGGATCGTCATCCAGCGCCACAAACAATAAGAAGATGTCCCACATTAAGGACATTGCCGCTAAGCGTGGGTTTCCCGTCGTGTTTCTCAGCGAGTCAACGGGCATCCGGATGCCCGATGCGATGGGCGAGGGAATGGGCAATACGAACGAGGCTGGCCGTTTCTTGCGGTACCGCAAGGCACCCTGGGTTTCAGCGGTGATGGGTTTTGCCTTCGGTTCGGCCGCTTGGCACGCCTGCGCGTCTGATTTCATGGTCATGCGCAAGGGCTCGGTCATGGCAGTCGCCAGTCCCCGTATGGTGTCCAAAGCGCTCAAGCGCGTCGTAACCGGAGAGGAGCTCGGAGGATGGCGCGTTCACGCCGAAGAAACGGGCTTTGCCGACGCGGTTGCCGAGACCGATGCCGAGGCGATCGACACGGTCAAAAAATTCCTAAGCTATCTACCCGGTCATCAGAACGAACCTCCTCCCCTTGCACCGGTAACGCCGGGATCCGGCGAGAATGTTCACAAGATTTTCGAATTAATTCCGGAATCGCTGTATCAGGTCTACGATGTCAGAAAAATAATTCAGGCTGTTGCTGATAACGACAGCTTCTTCGAATTGAAGGCGCGCTACGCCCGCAGTCTCACCACTGCACTGGCCCGAATCAATGGCCATACAGTCGGGTTTATCGCTAACAACCCTCAATTCAAAGGAGGAGCGATGGATGCCGATGGCTGTTGCAAAGCAACGAGCTTCATTGTGCTTTGCGACAGCTACAATATTCCGATCGTGTTCCTGCAAGACCAGCCAGGCTTTCTAATTGGCCCGGAAGCCGAGAAGAAAGGCGTCATTGGAAAAGTCATCAACTGGATGAATGCTTTGCTGCAAACCACGGTTCCAAAAATCACGATCATCATGCGCAAAAGCTACGGACGCGGCTTCATCAATATGGGCGCGGGAGGAACCGTCGAAGAGATTGCCGCCTGGTGGACAGCGGATGTGAGTTTCATGGATCCGAGATCGGCCGTTTCAATTGTCCATGGCGTGGAAGAAGAGGATGACCCCGAACAATTTCACAGGCTTGTCGAAGAAATGCGAGCGCGCGGGGGTTCCGCTTACGACTTGGCGGCGATCTGTGGTGTGAAGGATGTCATCGATCCGCGCGAAACCCGAAATTATTTAATCGATATGCTGAAAGTTCACCGTTCTCGTCTCACCAATGGCATTGGCGAGCATTTACTCCAGGCATGGCCGACCAGCTACGTCTGAGGTCACGCAACGGTGGTGCCAGCAGTGCCGGATCGGCCGTGACTCACTTGAGTTGCAGCCGATCCTATCCTTGACGTTCACGCCGCCGGTTTTTGCCTCCTGATAAAGGGAAGCAAAAATACGCCAGCTGCAACAATAAGGCAGACGACGCTAATCGGCGACGTGAAAAACGTCATCGGGTCGCCGGAGGAAGCGATCAATGCACGACGAAAGTTCGTCTCAGTAAGATATCCAAGAATCAGCGCCAGCACGATGGGCGCCGGCTGGATGTCGATCTTCTTCAGGATATATCCTGTTATGCCAAAGAACACCGTCGTCCACATGGCGAAAATATCGTTCTGAGAAGCATAGCTCCCCAGCAAGCAAAGCGCAGTAACGATGGGCGCAATAACGGTCTTTGGGATCTGCGTCACGAGCACCCAAAGGCGTACGCCACCGAGGCCAAGGATCACCATAAACGGCATGGTCACGATCATGGCGATGAAAATCGAATAGGGGATCTCCGGATTTTTCACGAACAGCAGTGGCCCCGGCTGAACGCCGTGGAGCGTCAATGCACCAATCAAGACGGCTGTACTGGCAGACCCCGGAATGCCGAGCGCCAACATCGGGGCCAGCGCACCCGCCACTGACGCGTTGCCGCCAGTTTCCGACGCCACCACACCCTCCGGATTGCCGGTGCCGAACGTCTCTGACGTTTTTGAAATCCTTTTCTGGAAGGCGTAGGACACGACTGCCGAAATTGTCGCGCCATGGCCGGGCACCACACTGACCAGGTAGCCGATGAGCGTGCTGCGGAGCAAAATCCAGAAATGCGGCCTCATCAATCCAAATTGTCCGAACACATTCGGAAGCTTGTCGAGCGGCGGAACCGGATGGATCGATTCTTCGATCATGCTGAAGATGCTCGACAGCGCGAACAGCCCTATCAGCGCCGGTAGGAAGCCGATGCCACTCAAAAGGCTGTCCGCAAAAACATAGCGGGTGACGCCATCGATTGGATCGGTTCCGATCAGCCCGATTCCCAATCCGAAAAATAGACCGACGAAGCCCTTAAGCATCGAGTGGCCGGAGAGCGAGGAAACCAAGCTCAGACCGAGTACGGCGATCGCGAAATATTCGACGGGGCCAAACGCAAGGGCCACCGATGCCAGCGACGTCGAGGTCAAAATGAGCAAGAGCGTGCTGAGGATCGAGCCGAAAGCGGCACTCAGAATCGATAAGGTCAGAGCTGTTCCCGCTTCGCCACGCAGTCGCATCGGGTAACCGTCAAGCGCGGTGATAGCCGCGGCCGGAATGCCAGGCGTGTTGACGAGAATCGCGGGGATCGCACCGGCATATTCGGTGGCGACATATAAGGTCACCAGCATCACAATCGAATCAACCGGCCGCATCGCAAAGGTGAAAGGAATCAAGAGAGCGATGCCGATGCTGGACGAAAGCCCGGGAATTGAGCCGATACAGTAGCCGGCGACCAGCCCGGCAAACATGGAGAGTACGACGTGCCAAGAGGCCATCTCCGACAAGGCAGATAGCAAGCCATTCACCATCATCGGTCCCTACGGCAAAGGAATGCCCATGAGCATCTCGAAGACAAGCTTGGCGAAGACCAGAAAGCCAGCGGCGCACAACAGCATCGGCAAGGGTCGGCGAAAACCGGTGATCAGAAACAGTGCGATGAGCCACGGTCCCGTGACCAGGTAATAGTTGAAAAAGCCGAGCAGGAATGGATACGCAACCACCATGATCATGGCCGCCACGACGGCAAACGGCTGCACAAACTCGACCGTTGCGGCACTGCGACTTGAGCGCAATTCAATTGCGCCACGAAGCGCCATCGCCAGTGATACGGCGCCGAAAATCAACGCTACGCCGCGCGGAAAGCCCCCCGGCCCAACAAGTCCGGTATTGCTCCGATCGATGTAATCAGCGCCGATCCATAGAAAGAGCGCCATAAGCATGAAGATTGCGCCGACGAGCACGTCGAGGAGCGGAACCGGCAATGACAGCAACCGGCTGGTCAAGACGACGGTTGCTCTCTCGCGCTCGAAACTCTCGGGACGAGGTTCGTCCACGTTCGTCGGCATCGGCGAATGTTATTTCAGGAAACCGAGCTCTTTGAGCCAGTCCACCGTGATTTTGTCCTGGTCATGAACGAAATTGGTGAAGTCCGTGGGACCCATATAGTCGGCGACCAGCGAGTCATTGTGGACAAACTGTTTCATGTCGTCAGAGGCCATGACCTTTTGGATAGCACCTGCGAGCTGGTTCTGGATGTCCATTGGAATACCCTTCGGCCCAATGACGCCGCGCCATTGCTCCCAGCTCGTCGGTACATCAAGGCCCTGCTCCTTCAGCGTTGGAACCGAAGGCATTTCCTCGAGACGCTTGTCCGCCATCACGCCAATAACGC
>Ga0182024_10025030_pt1 | contig 10567 bp, 8 predicted proteins | sample P32metaG_FD_120480 | JGI IMG/M metagenome (GOLD analysis project Ga0182024, IMG submission 120480) | Permafrost microbial communities from Stordalen Mire, Sweden - P3-2 metaG (Illumina Assembly) | ecosystem: Environmental > Terrestrial > Soil > Wetlands > Permafrost | place: Sweden: Stordalen...
GAAGTTGTGATAGCTGAACAAGCCAACATAAGACACGAAAATGCCGGCATCGACGTTCAAGCCGTGGTTAACGTTGAAGTGGTACCCGCCGTAGGCTTCCGACACGTACTTGTAGGCGGCGCGAACGTCCCACTGACCCACCGCGGGGCTGGCGTCGTTGCGCACCGTCGTGGCGGCAAACATTCCGAATAAAGCCAGCACCCGGCCGCGCACGTTGCCGACGTGAAAATCGCCGCCAATGGAGAGATCCTCCAATTGGACTTCGCCGTTGCGGAAAACCTCGCTCGAACCACCCATGGAGTGATCTTTTGGTTGATTGAAATCCTCTCCGTAGAAGGTATCGGCACGGAATTCCGGACTGAAATATTTCGTGTCGAGGGGATTCTCGTGCTGGCGTGAGTTGCCGTTCAGCCAGCTCCAGTCATAGTCGGCGAACGGCGTCTGTTTGTCTACTTCGGGGGCGGCGGTCGCGGCCTGGGGAACCGTAGGCGATAGCGCCGCCACTTCCGGGACGGCGGGAACCCGAGGGGATGAAGGCGGAACCTCGGAAGCAGCAGGGGCTGGCGGCTTCAGAGACGCCGCGCCCGGTGCGGCCGGCCGTGGGGTCTCGGGAGGCGCCCCGTTGTCCTTGCCCTCCACCGCCGCCAGGCGTTTTTCGAGCCGCTCGATCCGCTCAAGGAACTGCTTTTCCTGATCTGTCCACGGCGAGCTCGATGATTCTGGCGCGAGCTGGAGTGGAAGCTCCACGCCGGCAGTCCGGTAAGCGGCCACTTCTACCCGCACCGACGATTTCCGAAATCCCGTCTTTGTGGCCGCGACTTCGTAGTGGCCGGGTTCCAAATTAGTGAGAGTGAAAATTCCATCGGAGCCAGTGACCGTGGCATGATTTGTGTCTTTGTCCAGGTTATGGGCACTAATTTGGGCGTCTGCCAGCGGCCTCCCGCTGGCGGCATCCCGCGTGATGCCTCCGACCAGACCAATCGCCTGCCCGAAGTCCGGCATCGAAAGCGTTCCAAACAAAAAGATCACGGACAATGAGCGCGAAAGGAAAATCGTCCGCAATCCGATCCACAGGGATGGCGCGAGGAGAATTTGTTTCATACATCACCACGATAAGATCCGGCCCGTAAATAAGGCATAAAAATCACGCAAAGAAACCGATTCCTTATGCGATCTTCAGGACTTGCTTAGGAAACCTTTATTCGTAGCGGAGAGCTTCCACCGGATCAAGCCTCGCGGCTTTGCTCGCGGGCCAGATGCCGAAGAAGAGGCCGATGCCGATAGAGACGACGAGTCCCAATCCGGCGGCCCACATGGGGACACTCGAAGGAAGCGTGGGGAAAGCGAGACGGCTGGCGAAGGATATCATGTAACCGGCGATCATGCCGCACATGCCGCCGAGGCTGGTAAGCACGACGGCTTCGGTGAGGAACTGAAGGATGATATCGCGGCGCCTGGCGCCGATGGCCTTGCGCACTCCGATTTCGCGTGTCCGCTCGGTCACCGAGACGAGCATGATGTTCATCACGCCGATGCCGCCGACAAGCAGGCCGATCGAGCTGAGGACGACCATCACGAGAGCAGTGACCGCGGTGAGCGCGCGAAAATCCTCCACCATCTGATCGGCGGTCGACACAGCGAAATTGTCAGGCGCGGTTAACGGAACATGACGCTCCTGGCGCAGCACGACGCTCAACTCGTCGACCGCGGCGGCGAGTTTGCCGTCTTTGGCCTGCACCATCAGGACATTTTCGGTGGCGGTCGGAAACATTTTTCGCATGGTGAAGTACGGCAGCACGATGCGGTTATCGTCCTGTCCGGGAATCGACGCGGCGGGACGCTTCATCACGCCGATCACTTCCACTTCATGCCCGTCGACCGTGATTTGCTTGCCAATCGCATTCCCGGAGCCGAACATAGCGCGATAAATATCCTCGCCAAGCACAGAGACGGGCATGCGATGCTGGCTCTCGGAGTCGGTAAAAAAGCGGCCGGCCAGCATTTCGACGTTGTTCGCCTGCGCGTAATGCTCGTCGCTACCGGCCAGATTGGCACCGGCGTAATCGTTGCCCTTATAACGCGCGCGAATGATGGCGCCCTTCAGCACGTTGGGAGGCAACAGATAAGGACTCACATGGGCGACCGCGGGACAGCGCTCCTCGATAGCCATCGCATTCTCATAGGTAATGGGCTTGCGTTGCAGTTCCTCTGGGGTGCGACCGCCGCCGCCGGGTCCCATTCGCATTTTGAAAACCATCGCGGTATTCGAGCCGAGGCTGCGGATTAGTCCCGTCACAGCACCGTCGAGGCCTGCGAGGATCGAGCCGACGCCCACGATCGTTCCGACTCCGATGATCACCCCGAGCACGGTCAGAAACGAGCGGACCTTGTTTTCGCGCAGCGTCGTGAGCGCGAGACCGATAACTGATAGAAGCAGTTTCATTTGGCTAGCTCTCCGATCTCAGCGCTACGATAGGATCGAGCCGCGAGGCTCTCCGGGCGGGATAAATACCGAAAAAAAGCCCGACCGCGGTCGACAGAGTGACGCCAATCACGACGGCGTTCAGAGGCACTTCCATCGGCACGGGCGTGAAATTGCGGACGATGACCGCGACGGTCCAGGCGATGGTGACTCCGATCAATCCGCCCATCGCCGACAGCATCGACGATTCGACGAGGAACTGATTGAGAATATCCTGACGCCGCGCGCCGACGCTTTTTCGCACGCCGATTTCGCGCGTCCGCTCGCTTACCACGGCAAGCATGATGTTCATGATCACCACTCCCCCCACTACCATGAACACGCTGACGATGCCCACAGCCGCGGCGGCGATCGTGCCGGTCAATTGATCCCACAGGCCGACGAGAGTATCGGAAGAAACCATCCCGAAGGTGTCGTCCTCCTGCGGGCGCAAATGGCGGAAAGAACGGATCAGCATGCGGACCTCGTCCTGCGCCTGTTCCAACATGGCCCGATTCTGCGCGAGAAACGCGTAACTGAGGCCGGTGCGCGATCCGTAAATTTTGAAATAGGTTTCGGCGGGAATGGTCGCGAAATTATCCTGCGATTGCCCGAACACGCTGCCCTTCGCTTTGGCGACGCCGATCACTTCAAAAGGAGTCCCGTCGATAGCGATGGTTTTCCCGATCGGATCCGTGCTGGGAAAAAATCGATCCTTGAAATCGGCGCCGATGAAGACCACGTTCATGTGACGGCGATCCTCAACGTCGGTGAGGAAGCGCCCCGAGTCGATCTGCGAGTTCGTCATCACGGCCCAGTTCGAAGTCGCGCCGATCAACGTTACGCCGTCGACCAGGTCGGTCCCATAAGTTAATTTCGCCGAGCGGTTGACCAGGACCCCGGCTTCGCGCGACAGCGTCACGCGATTCTTGACGAAATCGTACTCTTCCTTGCTGAGCTGCGGATTGCGTTGCAGGGCTTTCAGGAACGCCTTCGGATCGCGGGGACCTACGAACGCCATGCGCACGGCGCGGAATCCGTCGGTACCCATCGAGGAAGCGCTATTGGCGATATAGACATCCATGCCGTGAATCACGCTCATCACCGCGATCAGGGTGGTGGTCGACAGAATAATCCCCAGCAGGGTGAGGAAGCTTCGCAGCTTGCTCGACCGCAGCGAGTCGAAAGCGACGCTCGCCGATTCAAGAAAGGAGGCCTGACTTTGCACGGTACCTCTAGAATACGGGTTTCGCGCTCACTTCGTTCCCGATCTGAGCAAAAAAGAGCATCATCGAGCCGGAAAGGATGAGATTATGGCTTAATCCCCCTATTCGGGGGGGGGTGCGAAAGAAGGTCCCCAGTGGAGCGAACTGAGTTTATCGATTTGCTCGCAGAGTGCGTAACGGCAACAGAAACCTACGTCAGGGAAGCGGAGAAGACATCCGTAATGCTGGGGAAATGCGCCCGGCGGCCACTCACTTTTGACCAGCGGTTTGAATTGCTGACGCAGGAGATCCTGGAGAGGGATGCGTTCCGGATCTACCTTGACGCAAAGCGTGTTCTTCATAGAGCGGCGCTACTTGGGTACGAAGCGCTTTCGACGAATTGATCCTTTAACCAATTTGTAACCAGGCCATCGAGCCAGAATCGCGGCCGGCGGCGCGAGATGAACCCCAGGTGTCCTCCATGCTCGACCGCAATCAGCGTCAGGCAGGGATTCTCGCGAAACGCCGGATGATCGTAGACCGAAAAGGGAATCAGCGGATCGTCTTTGGCCTGCACCAGCAGCGCGGGAATTCTAATTCTGCCTAGAAATTCTTTCGACGATTGCGTCGCATAATAATTGTCGGCGTCGCCGAAGCCGAACAGAGGGCCCGTATAGAGATCGTCAAAATCGTAGATGGTGCGGATCTTTTTCAAAGGTTCCAGCGAGTATGTCTCCGGCGCCTGCTTGTGCCGCAGGCGGACTCGCTCCCGCAAACGGCTGAGGAAGCGCTGTTCGTAGATGAAGTTTTCACGCTTTCCCAGGGCCATCGAACACGCTTTCAGATCGATCGGCGTCGAAACCCCGCACACCGCGGTAATGAATCCCCGAGCATCATCGCGCAATTCGCCGGTAAGCTTCAACACCACGTTGCCGCCGAGCGAAAACCCGACCAGGTAAATCGGCAGATTGCTTTTCTGACGCCGTTCCTGAACGACGTGCAACAGATCGCTGGTCTGGCCCGAATGATAGTTGGTGAGCGCAAGATTCTCCGTACCCCCGCAGCTTCGCATGTTGAAACGGTGCGTGGCGTAACCTGCTTCGAGAGCCGCGTACGACATGCTGCGCGCATAGCCCCCGGCGCTCGATCCCTCCAGACCATGGACCAGAATAATTTCGCCGCGCGGCGGACTGTCGGGGCGCTGCGAGTGGACCAGCACTTCGACATCTGGCTCTGTCCGGTAAATCACCGCTTCAACAGGCCAGCGCTCGTCCACCTTGGGCCGCGACCAGAAATTCCCCGCCATAGTCGACAGGTGCGGGTTTTTGAAAAACGGCTCGAAGGAGTCCAAGCTTTTATTCTACAATCGAGCACTGGGGATTCTTTGAAAACGGAACTACCGCGCGCGCTTGGCCTTCTTGACGCACTGGCGATCGTGATCGGCTGCGTGATCGGCGGCGGCGTCTTCCTGGTGCCGAACCTGATCGCGCAGAATCTCCCGTCGGCGTCCTGGATCCTCGGAATCTGGATCTTCGCTGGTGTGGTCTCGTTTTTCGGAGCGCTCGCGTGCGCAGAGCTGGGCGCGGCCATGCCCGCGACCGGCGGTCAGTATGTGTTCATCCGCGAAGCCTTCGGTCCGCTCGCCGGGTTCCTGTGCGGCTGGACCAATTTCCTGATTGCAAGAGGCGCGCAATCGGCGTGGCTGGCCGTGGTGCTTTCGATTTACATCTCCTATTTCCACCCGTTTGGACCCCTCGCATCGAAGGCTATCGCAGTGACCGCGATTGCGCTGTTTACGTTCGTGAATTACCGCGGAGTTTCGCTCGGCGCACTCGTCCAGAAAAGTTTTGCCGCCGCCAAGCTCATCGGGATTCTGACGATCGTAGGCAGTGCGTTCCTGTTTGGACATGCAGCGGCCGCGCCTGCGAGGACGGCCGCGACTGTCACGCCCAGTAGTTTTGGTGTCGCCCTGATTGCGTGCCTGCTGGCTTACGACGGGTGGGTGCAGATGAGCTTCGTCGCGGGCGAGATCAAGAATCCGCGCCGCAACATCCTGTTCGCGCTCGGATTTGGCATCGCGGCCGTGATTGCGGTTTACCTTCTCGCGAACCTCGCGTACCTGCGCGTGCTATCGATTCCCGAAATTGCTGCCAGCACTCATGTCGGGGCGGATGCTGCGGAGCGTGTGCTGGGACCGGTCGGGGGAACGCTGGTCTCGACCATCATTCTGCTCTCGATTATCGGCTCACTGAACGGAGCCATCCTCACCTGTCCTCGCGTTTATTTCGCGCAGGCTCAGGACGGCCTGTTTTTCCGACGATTCGGCGAAGTTCATCCCCGCTATAAGACGCCCGCATTTGCGATCCTGGCGCAGGGTGTTTGGGCCGCCGTCCTGATCGTCAGCGGCTCGTATGAAACGCTGATCGATTACGCGATGTTCGCCATCTGGTTATCGTACGTGTTCATGATCGCGGGGGTTCTAGTGCTTCGCCGCACGCAGCCTGATCTGCCGAGGCCCTACAAAATGTGGGGTTATCCGGTAACTCCTTTGTTATTCCTCGGGGTCGCGCTCTGGTTCCTGGGGAACATGCTGGTCACGCGACCAACCCCGTCGCTGGCAGCGTTAGGGCTAATCGCGGCTGGTGTTCCCGTTTATTTCGTCTGGCGCCGCGCGCGGCCGAGTGGTACCAACAACAGATCGCCGAATCCCCGTCCTTACGGAACGGGGTTATGACGCCCGGCGTTAGCCAGGGGATTCTGTGAGTACCGCTCCCTCTGGTCACCAGCCCGAAGAAACAAAACACCCTTGAAATGCACCAAATTACAATGCGCGAAAACCAGGCTGAAAAATCAAGTAGAATCAATAGATCCGTGAAGAGGGAGGGACTTGTGAACCAAGCCCTGGGTTGTGCGATTGCATTCGTTGGTGTTCTCGGGCTGAGCCAAGCCCAAACGGCGGAGGATTTTTTTCGCGTGATCCGGGCTGGGGAGCTCGATCGGCTCCGTCAGCTTTCCGCGCATCCGGTGACCGTTAAGGACCGCCTGGATACCACGCCGCTGCACTACGCGGCTCTTTACGGCAACGTCGAATCGGTACGCATCCTGCTGGAGCACGGGGCCGACGTGAACGCCCGCAACAAGTCCGAAGCTACAGCTTTGATCTATGCGGCGTACAATTTCGACAAGACGCGGCTATTGGTAGAGAAGGGCGCCGACGTTAATGCGCACTCGACCAGCGGCATGACGCCTTTGCTGGTTGCAGTCTCGGTCCACGGCAACCTGGCGACGGTTCGTTATCTGCTTGAAAAGGGCGCCGACGTGAAGCCGGCGGGTCCTATTGGCTCCGATGCTCTGCAAACAGCCGCGCTTAAAGGTGACGCGGAAATGGTTCGCCTGCTGCTTCAAAAGGGCGCCGATCCGCAGCGCAAGGATATGGGCGGCTTCACCGCTTTGCTTAATGCATTTTCCGTAACCGATCCGGAGAGGGTCCGCATGCTGGTGGCTGCAGGCTCCGATACAAATGCTGCCAACACATTCGCAGGGAAAGTGAAAAACGGTCCGATCGCACTGGTTCACATGACGCCGGTTTACCTTGCCGCTGCCGACGCCGACCCCGCGACGATCAAGACTCTGCTCAGCGCCGGCGCTCATCCCAACGAAGCGGACGGACGGAAGATGACGCCTTTGATGCTCGCGGTGGCGACGGACGAGCCGAAGCTGGCAACCATTCGCCAGTTGATTGCCGCTGGAGCGGGCGTGAACGCAAAGGATCAAAACGGCGAATCCGTGCTTCGATGGGCCTTGAAATTCAAGAATCCAGAGGTGCTCGAGACGTTAAAAGAAGCGGGCGCGGTCCGCGAGGTCCCACCCGTAACGCCGGGCCCGATCAATCTCACGCATGATACACCGAAGGAGGCGGTCGCCAAGTCCGCCGCGCTGCTGGTGAAATCCGGAGAGACTTTCTTTGTCGAAGGCGGAGGCTGCGTCGGATGTCATCATCAGCCGTTGCATGCCCGGGCTTACGCCGCGCTTCGCGCCGCCAATCTGAATCCTGACGAGCGTCTGCGCCGCACATTTCTAGACAGCATGGTCGCAAACCGGCCGGCAATTCTGTCGGGATTGCCGCTTCAGACAGCGCGCGGCGGCGATTATGACGAGTTCCTGTCGCAGATACCGGCTCTTGCTGATCTGGGTGAGGCTGCCAGCCCGACTACCGACGCGATCGTTCACTATCTGGCTGGGCGGCAGGAGCCGTCCGGCGACTGGTACATCGCGGGTGGACCGCGCGCGCCGATGGAATCGAGCAGCGTCTGCCGCACTGCGTTGGCGATCCGCGCGCTCAAAACTTATGGATGGCCCGCGCGCCGTCAGGAATTCGACGAGAGGATTGCCAGGGCGCGCGACTGGCTACTGGCCGCCAAGCCCGTCACCAGCTACGAGCAAGCGGACCGGATCATGGGATTGAAAACCGCTGGAGTTCCCGATCGCGATCTGGAACAATCCGCTCTCGCGTTGATCAAGCAGCAGAAGTCCGACGGCGGCTGGTCGCAGAATCCTTATCTTGACTCGGACGCATACGCGACCGGCCTGGTACTGTCGACGCTTTATCAGGCAGGATTTCTCAAGCCTCGCGATCCCGCCTATGCGAGCGGCGTGGCGTTCCTGCTGAACAACCAGTTCTCCGATGGGTCCTGGCACGTGAGCAGCCGCGCTCCAAAGCTGCAGCCGTACTTTCAGAGTGCGTTCCCGTTCAATCACGATCAGTGGATCTCAGCCGCGGCTACCGCGCTCGCGGTGATGGCGATTTCGCCAGCCGTGCAATAGCGTCTGCCCGCATGCTGACGCAGTGTTCGGGCTGAACCGCCATGCGTCAGCATGCGGACAGACACTACAATAGTTCTTTCTATGCCAACCAAGCGTATTGGAATCCTCACCGGAGGCGGCGACGTTCCGGGTCTCAATTCAGTCATCAAAGGTGTCGTGTATCGCGGTACGGAGAACGATTGCGAGGTCATCGGCATCCGCCGCGGCTGGGAAGGATTGACGCACGTCAACTTCGACGATCCGGCCAGCAAGGCCCGCTACATCCTGCCGCTCAATCGCGACATCACGCGCAATGTGGATCGCACCGGAGGGACGTTTTTGCACTCCAGCCGGACCAATCCTTCGAAAATGAAGAAGCTGCCCCCGTTCCTGGCGAATGAAAATTTTCCTAAAAACGGTGAGACATGGGACATGAGCGCCCGCGTCCTTAAGAACATCGAAACACTGGAACTCGATTATCTGATCGCCATCGGCGGCGACGATACGCTGAGCTACGCGGCCCGGCTCGACAAGCTCGGCATGAAGGTCATCGGGATTCCGAAGACGATGGACAACGATGTTCGCGGCACCGAATATTGCATCGGCTTTTCGACTGCGATCACCCGCGCCACCAGTGCGATTGAGAGGCAGCGCACCACCGTCGGCTCGCATGAACGGGTCGGCATCTTTCGCGTTTTCGGCCGCGATGCGGGATATACCGCGCTTTATACCGCGTTTGCCAGCTCCATCCGCTGCTGCATCCCAGAATACAAGGTGAATCTCGACCATCTGATCGAGATCCTGATGACGGACAAGCGGAACAACCCCAGCAACTATGCCCTGCTCGTCATCTCCGAAGGCGCGGAGTGGGAAGGCTACACGGTGCAGGAATATGGCGAGGCGGATGCCTACGGCCATCGCAAGAAAGCGAGCGTCGGCGAAGCGCTGAGCGAGGAAGTCCGCAAGCACACCGGCGAAGAATGCATCGTCAGCGATCTGACGTACGACCTGCGCAGCGGCGAACCCGATTTCGTCGACAAACTGGTCGCCTCGGCGTTCGGAGCGATGGGCCTTGACGCGGTCCTCGAAGGAAAGAGCGGCCTCATGACGGCGCTGGTAAACGGCTGCTATCAGATGGTGCCGATTCCCGACCCGAAGCTCGGTCCGCGCCGGGTGGACCTCGCCACGATGTACAACACGGAAAGATATCGCCCGAATTACGGAAACAAGACCGGCCTGCCGATTTTCTTCATTCAGGCATAAAGTGAGTTTTCTCGATAGACTACGGCGCAAACCCCGCGAAGCCTCGACAGCCGAATTGCGGGCGTTTTTCAACCAGGCGGCGTCCAGCGAGGCGCACTATCCCTCAACGATCGATCCGCGCATTTTTCACGTAAAGCTCGTCCTGGAGCATATGGGCGACTTATCGGGCAAGCTGGTGGCCGACGTCGGCTGCGGCAAGGGACGTTTCGCTCGCGTGATCCAGGAGCGCTATCCGACGGCACGCGTCTGCGCCATCGATATCGCGGAGGCGATGCTGGCGCACGTGCCGCAGGGTATCTTTCGCACCGCGGCGGCGATGACGGAGCTTCCGCTTTCCTCCGGCTCGTGCGATGGCGCGTATGCGACCGAATCGCTGGAACACGCCGTCGACATCCCGAAAGCGGTGGAAGAACTGTGCCGCATCGTCAAACCCGGCGGCCGGATCGCCATTATCGATAAGGATATAAAGGCGTGGGGACGCTTGGAAACGCCCGCATGGGAGCGCTGGTTCGGCCGCGGCGAACTGGAAAAATTGCTCGGCCGGCATTGCGAAGCGGTATCGAGCCGTCCGATTTCCTACTGGGAAGAAATCGAGCCCGACGGCCTGTTTCTAGCGTGGCTCGCCGTGAAATAATTCACAGGCTGAAGCCTGTGCCACAGAGTGCTTCTAGACTTGTTTCTGGTTTTTCGTAGACCGCTAGGAGGAGTGGGGGGGCAATTCTGCCGGCAGCCTGCTTTCAGCCCGGCCTCCGGCGGTGCCGGATTGAATATCGTGTGGCTGGCAGAATGGACGGATGTTGAAAACAAAGATTATAATTGCCAGCCACAGGCCAGC
>Ga0182024_10025031_pt1 | contig 10567 bp, 9 predicted proteins | sample P32metaG_FD_120480 | JGI IMG/M metagenome (GOLD analysis project Ga0182024, IMG submission 120480) | Permafrost microbial communities from Stordalen Mire, Sweden - P3-2 metaG (Illumina Assembly) | ecosystem: Environmental > Terrestrial > Soil > Wetlands > Permafrost | place: Sweden: Stordalen...
CACGTCGACCTCGTCGATATCCGCGCCCTTCCCGCTGAGCAAAGCCTTAGCGCGAACGCAGTAGGGGCAGATCGGCGAGGTATAGATTGTAACGCGACGCATTCGGTTCGGGGAATCGCTTGCCCTTGACTTCATACAGGATTCGACCGGGGGCGGACAACGCGCGCAAGCGTCAATACCAGCACTTTCGCCGCACCGGCGCGCTTGAGAGCCCGCGTGCAGGCTTCGACAGTCGAGCCCGTCGTCAGCACGTCGTCGATCAAAAGAATCGCTTTGCCCTGCAGCATTGCGGACCGCGTTTCTTCGACTTGGAACGCTCCCTGCACATTGCGGCGGCGCGCACCCGCGGACGCCATCTCACCCTGACTGGGGGTCGAACGCCCGCGCACGAGCGCGAGACAGTCCACCGGCTTGCCGGCCAGTTTTCCCAGCGCCACCGCCAGGAGCGCGGATTGGTTGAAGCGCCGCTGCCACAGCCGCCAGCGGTGGAGAGGCACGGGCATGATAATATCGGCTTCCGTAAGCAACTCCCGGCCCGCGCGACCAAGCCAGCGCGCAAATGCCGGCACCAGGTCCAGACGATCCGCGCGCTTGAGCGCGAGAATCGGATTGCGGCTTGCATCGTCGTAGCGCATCAGCGCGCGCGCCCTGTCAAAAATTGGCAAGCGCTGTCGACAGGCCGCGCAAAGCGTGTCGGGACCTGTATCGAAATCGAAGGGAAAACCGCAGACGACGCAAACCGGATCGGCCAGAAATGCGATACGCCCCCAGCAGGATGCGCACAGATTGTGCGCCTCGGAGATTGGCGCACGGCACGCCACGCAGAGCGGCGGAAAGATGAAATCGAGCGTCCGACTCCCCAGACGGCGTATTGCACCTCGTCTCGGCCAACCGTGCTTCCAGTTCTCGAAAACCGTTGCCATGGTTCTACTGTAGCATCTGAAACGCATTTCGCTCAGACCGAGCTCAATTCTTCCTGAACTCTTCCACGTTGGCGACACCCATGTTTCGAATTCCATTCCATTGCCCGCAGACCAGAGCCGGCCCAAAGAAATGCCCATGAGCCCACCCATTATTTTCGATCGCAGGACTTACGCGATGCGGCGCGAGCGAGCCGCCCGGGATGTCAGCGAGAGCTTCCTCCTTCGCGAAGCGGGAGAAAATCTCGCGGAGCGCCTCGGCGCGGTGAAACGGAATTTCTGCAAGGCGCTCGATCTCGGCTCGCGAGTGGGCAGCTTTGTGTTTCTTGCCCCCCATGCGGGAGAATGGCTTCGTACCAACCTATGGTCAGGCGACCACTCCGCATCCGTGATAGCGGACGAGGAAGCCCTGCCTTTCGCCGCACAAACTTTCAACCTCGTGGTCAGCGTATTCGGCTTGCATGCGGTAAACGATCTGCCTGGAGCACTTGTGCAAATCCGCCGCCTGCTCACGCCGGACGGACTGTTCTTGGCCGCCCTGTTTGGCGGCGCGACACTCGGCGAATTGCGCCGCGCTTTCGCCGGTGCGGAGCTGGAAATGACTGGTGGTGCCAGCCCGCGCATCGCACCTTTTTCGGAGGTGCGCGACATGGGCGCGCTTCTCCAGCGGGCGGGTTTTGCGATGCCGGTCGCGGATTTGGAGCGCGTATCGGTGCGGTACGGTTCGTTCGCCACCCTTGCAGGCGATCTGCGCGCGATCGGCGAAACCAACGCCCTCGCGCAGCGTCGGCGCGCGCCGCTCCGCCGAGACGTGCTGTCCGCAGCGCTCGACCATTACGCCGCCCACGATGCGGACGCCGACGGCCGCCTCGGCGCCACCTTTGACATCCTCTACTTGACTGGTTGGGCGCAGCAGCAGGGAGTGATGCGCCTCGAGGGACTCTAGTGAAGCGAGTTGGCGACCTTCTGGAAGAGGTTCGTCAGTGCCTGCTCACCCAGGATCTGGATTGCGCCCACGATGACCACAGCGATCAAACCCGCCATCATGCTATATTCTATCGCGGAAACGCCGCTGCAGTCGCGCGAAAAATTTCTTAGAGAAGGCTCACCAACATCGGAATGAGAGGGAGGTCCGCCGGCGGCATGGAATAGCCAGCGAGCTCGCGGGGATGCACCCATTTCAGTGTTTGATGTTCGTTTGGGCATGTTTGGCCCTCCCACTTGCGGCACACATAGAGCGGCATAAAGAGATGAAATTCCGGGTAGGCGTGGGAAGCAAACGTGAAGGGAGCGAGACAATCTTCCTTCACCTGGATGTCCAACTCTTCGTAAAGTTCGCGGATGAGCGCCTGTTCGGGCCGCTCGCCGGCTTCCACTTTGCCTCCGGGAAACTCCCATAACCCCGCCATGCTCTTGCCCGCCGGACGCCGGGCAATTAGGACCCGGCCGTCGGCATCGATGAGCGCGCACGCCGCAACGAGCACCAGCTCCTTATACGACATCGCGCGTTCTTGGATCATGCGCCCCCCGCATTAACGGCTCATTAAATGATACCCGCGGATCGGGGTGCATCAGCTGCGATAGGAGCCATTGATGCGGATGTAGTCCTCCGTGAGGTCGCAGGTCCAAACCCTCGCCTGCCCCGCGCCCAGTCCGATATCTACTCCGATTGCGACCTCGCGTCCGGAAACGGCCCGGCTGGCAATTGCTTCGTCGTAGCCCAGCGCGCGGCGCCCCTGTTCGGCAACGACATGACCTCCGAAGTCGATCCGCAGCCGGTCGCGGTCTGCGGGCTCTCCCGCCTTTCCCACTGCCATCACAACCCGACCCCAATTGGCATCGCCGCCGGCGACGGCGGTTTTTACGAGCGGCGAGTTGGCGATGGCGAACGCGATGCGCCGCGCCGACTCATCGCTCCCGGCGCCCGTCACATCGATACGGATCAGCTTTCTGGCGCCCTCCCCGTCCCTGACCACCTGAAGCGCGAGGCTCAACAGCACTTCGTCGAGCTTGCGCCGAAAGTCCGCAAGGCGGCGGTCCGTCGCCTTGGGGATCGGCGGATGTGGCGCGCCGCGGCCGGTGGCGAAGAGAAGCATCGTATCGCTTGTTGAAGTATCGCTGTCCACGGTGATGGCGTTAAACGAACCACGTGCGCCTGCACTCAGCATCTCCTGCAATACCGGCCCTGACAGGGTTGCGTCGGTGAACACGAAAGCCAACAGCGTCGCCATATCGGGCGCGATCATGCCCGAGCCTTTGGCGATGCCATTGATGGTGACGCGGCGATCCTCAATCGTCGCGCGGGCCGTTGCCAACTTGGGAAAAGTATCGGTGGTCATGATGGCTTCGGCCGCATCGCGCCAGCCACCTGCGGCCCCGGACTGCGCGAGACCTCCAAGCAACCTTGTGATCCGCTGCGTGGGGAGAGGTTCGCCAATCACACCGGTGGAAGCCACGAATATTTCCTGCGCCTGGCAATCGAGTGCGGCCGCGGCGGAGGACGCGATCTCCTGCACCGCCTCCCGCCCTATCTTGCCGGTGAAGGCGTTGGCGTTGCCGCTGTTGGCGACCAGCGCGCGAGCCGAGTGCCGCGAAAGTTGGGTCTTGCACCATTCCACCGGTTCCGAGGCCGTCTTCGACCGCGTGAAGAGGCCTGCCACCTGGGTGCCGGGCGCAAGCACCGCAAGCAGGAGATCGGAGCGATCGCGGTAGCGGATGCCGGCCGCGCCCGCAGCGAGCCGCACCCCTGCGATCGGCGGAAGAACAGCGAAATGCGTCGGCGCAAGTGGAGAAATACGAGGTTGGACGCTGGACGGGGTTGCTTGTTTCGGGACGCCCCGTCCCTTGCGGCCGCCCGGTCCCCTTCGACCCGCGGCCGCGACTCGCGCCTTGGCCATGGAATATTCCCCTCCCGCGCTTGCGGGTCCGCCCGGACCAGGCCGATTAGGCCGGATTCGCTTGAATTGACAAGGGGGAACGCGCTTCTTATCTCTGCCGTCGCGCGGCCGGCGCAAATCCGTGTGCCCGGCGCTTTTCGCGCCTTCCGCGGGCTGCCTCGCGAAGGGCTTGCCCGGCCGTCCGGCCCCATGAGGACAATTCATGCTCGGCTTGAACGAGTTCGCGCAACGATTCTTCGGATCTTCGAACGAGCGAAAGTTGCGGCCGATGAGCCGGCGCGTCCAGGCCATCAACACGCTCGAGCCGACCTTCGAGGCCAAGTCGGACAGCGAACTGCGCGAACTGACGGCGGCCTACCGGCTGCGGCTGCAGGCAGGCGAGTCCCTCGACGATCTTCTGCCCGAAGCTTTTGCTACTGTTCGAGAGGCCGCCAAACGTACGCTCGGCCAGCGGCATTTCGACGTACAGCTCGTCGGCGGCATGGTGCTGCATGACGGCCGCATCTCCGAGATGAAGACGGGCGAAGGCAAGACGCTCGTGGCGACTCTTCCCGTCTATCTCAACGCGCTCGCCGGCGACGGCGTGCATGTGGTCACGGTGAACGACTATCTGGCGCGCCGCGACGCCGAATGGATGGGGCAGATCTACAAGTTTCTCGGCCTCAGCGTCGGTTGCATCGTGCATGGCCTGACCGACGAACAACGGCACGAAGCCTATGCCTGCGACGTGACCTACGGCACCAACAACGAATTCGGCTTCGACTATCTGCGCGACAACATGAAGTACAGTATCGCCTCGATGGTGCAGCGCGGTCACAGCTACGCAATCGTCGACGAGGTCGATTCCATTCTTGTCGACGAGGCGCGCACCCCGCTGATCATTTCCGGCCCGACCGACGACCAGACCGAGGTCTATCGGACCGTGGACGTGCTGATCCCGAAGCTGGAAAAATCCCACTACGAACTCGATGAGAAGCAGCGGACCGTCACGCTTACCGAGACCGGCAACGAGCGGATGGTACATCTGCTGCGCGAAGCCACCCTTCTGGAAAGCGGCGACCTCTACGACATCGAAAACATCAACATGGTCCATCACGTCAACCAGGCGCTGAAGGCCCACACGCTGTTCCAGAAGGATCGCGATTACATCGTCAAGGATGGCAAAGTCGTCATCATCGACGAGTTCACCGGACGGATGATGGAGGGACGGCGCTATTCGGAAGGCCTTCACCAGGCGTTGGAGGCCAAGGAGGGCGCGGTGATCCAGCCTGAAAACGTGACGCTCGCCTCGATCACGTTTCAGAACTACTTCCGGCTCTACGACAAGCTCGCCGGCATGACGGGCACGGCGATGACCGAGGCCGCCGAATTCATGGACATCTACAAGCTCGACGTGCTGGAGGTGCCCACCAACCTGCCCGTCAACCGCACCGATCACGACGACGAAGTGTATCGCACGGCCGACGAAAAGAACGAAGCCATAATCACACTGGTCAAGGATTGTCACGAGCGCGGACAACCGGTTCTCGTCGGCACGACATCGATCGAAAAATCGGAGCATCTTTCGGCACTGCTAAAGACGCGCAAAATCCGGCACAACGTACTGAACGCGCGCTATCACGAGCAGGAAGCCGTGATCGTGGCGCAGGCCGGGGTTTCGGGCACGGTCACCATCGCAACAAACATGGCCGGCCGCGGCACCGACATTCAACTCGGCGGCAACCCGGACATGCGCATCCGCACCGAACTGGGCGGCCTCACGGACGACATCGAGCGCGGTGCGCGCATCGCGGCCATTCGCGCCCAGGTGGCAGCCGACAAGGAGCGCGCGATCGCCGCGGGCGGTCTCTACGTCGTCGGCACCGAGCGTCACGAAAGCCGGCGCATAGACAACCAGTTGCGCGGCCGCTCGGGGCGCCAGGGAGATCCGGGCGCGTCGAAATTTTTCCTGAGCCTCCAGGACGATCTGATGCGTATCTTCGGCTCGGAGCGGCTGGATTCCATGCTGAAGCGGCTCGGCCTCGAAGAGGGCGAAGCGATCGCGCATCCCTGGGTCAACAAGGCACTCGAAAAGGCGCAGCAGAAGGTGGAGGCCCGCAATTTCGAGCTGCGCAAGAACATCCTCAAATACGACAACGTGCTCAACGACCAGCGCCGCGTCATATTCGAGCAGCGCAAGGAAATCATGTCGGCCGACGATGTCAGCGATCAGATCGGCGATATGCGCAGCCAGATCGTGGACGAACTGGTCGAGCGTCACATTCCCGAAAAAGCGTATGCCGAGCAGTGGGACGCGATCGGCCTCCAGGACGAGATCGAGAAGATCTTCGCGATCGGCCTTCCGGTGGTCGAATGGACGAAGGAAGAAGGTATTGCCGAGGAAGGGGTTCGCGAGCGCATCATGAAGGCCGTCGAGGCGCGCGCGGGGGAACGCGCCGCCAACGTCGGCTCCGACATCATGCGCTATGTCGAAAAATCCGTTTTGCTGCAGACGCTCGATCACGACTGGCGCGAACACATCGTCAGTCTCGATCATCTCAGGCAATATGTCGGCCTGCGCGGCTACGGCCAGCGCGATCCGCTCAACGAGTACAAGAGCGAAGCCTTTACCATGTTCGAAGGGCTGCTCAGCAAGTTGCGCACCGACGTGGTGCGCCAGCTGATGCATCTGCAAATCAATATCGAGCAACCGCCTCCGTCGCTCGAGCTCTCACTGCCGCCCATGCAAGCGCACCACATCAATCCGCTGACGGGCGAGGACGAGGTCGGCTTTTCAACCGGCGACCAGGCCGCTGCCCAACTGGTGCGGGCCTATGACGGGCCCGTCAATCCGAACGACCCTGCCACCTGGGGGAAAGTCCAGCGAAACGCACCGTGCCCCTGCGGCTCCGGCCGCAAATTCAAGCATTGTCACGGCGCGCTGGTGTGAACGGCCCAAATATTTCGCGCCGGCGCCAGTGGACGATGAAGGTTTCAACCCGCGGATCGCATTCCCATTCGGTCTAACGCGCGGAGAGGACGAACCGGTTGCCCTCCGAATCCTTGAAGATGGCGGAGGAACCCCAGTCCTCGCGTTTCGGCGGCTGGACGAACTCGACGCCTTTTTCAGAAAGTTGGCGCCACGTGGCATCGATATCATCGCAGGCAAAGGATCCGTTGAAAAAAGTACCGATCCGATCTTCCTGACCCGGCGGCGTGAACAGGACAATCCGCGTCTGGCTGTTGTGGATGGACAATTCGATCCATCTCTGATCGCCGAGCGGCTGGTCCGTCATCACCTTGAACCCCATCTTCCCGGTCCAGAATTCGACGGCGCGCTCCTGGTCGCGGACGCAGATGCCGGCGAAACTCAGATGCGTGATCATGTCGGGTGCCCTTGCAATATTCCCCCCGACCTTGGCGGCAGGCCGTCCACGAGGCAAGATGTGCAAGCATTGCTACAGTAGACTTTACTATGCGGCTCCCGCTCGAGTCCCACATCGTCGATGCGCTGATGCGTGACCTCGTGGGTCACGATCGGGCACCATCGGCCTTCCTGCTTTACCTCTGGCTGTGGCGGCATACACGCGCCAGAGGTCGGGAAACGCACGGCGCAAGTCTGCAGGAAATGGCGACCGACACGGGGCTCTCGAAGTCCTCGATTCAGAACGCGCTGCGGCGCCTCAAGAAGCGCCGGCTCGTTTCGGCAAGGCGGCACGCGCCTACCAGCGCCTGTCACTACGAGGTCCACGAGCCATGGCGGCGCGCCGGCCGCTAAGCGTTTAAGCTGCGGCCGATGGCGAGGTACTTGTCGCGACGCTGCTGGCGTAGTTGCGGGGCCGACAGTCCATCCAGCTCGGAGAGGGCCTTCGCGATCGTGTCTCCCACAGATACGATTGCCTGTTGCGGAGCGCGATGCGCACCGCCGACAGGTTCGCGCACGATGCCGTCGATCACTTTCAGCTCGAGCAGGTCCTGCGCCGTGATGCGCATGGCAGTCGCCGCGTCCTGCGCCTTGTCGGCATTGCGCCACAGGATCGAAGCGCAGCCTTCCGGCGATATCACCGCGTAAATCGCGTGTTCCAGCATGTAGACGCGGTTCGCCACCGCGATGCCGAGCGCGCCTCCCGACATGCCTTCGCCGACGATCACCGTTATGAAAGGAACGCCGAGCGCGAGGCTCGCCTGGGTCGCGCGCGCGATGGCTTCGGCCTGCCCGCGCTCCTCCGCACCGATGCCAGGATAAGCGCCCGGCGTGTCGACGAACGAAATCACGGGCAGCTTGAACCGGTCGGCAAGGCCGAACAGGCGCTGAGCCTTGCGGTAGCCTTCCGGCCGCGCCATGCCGAAATTGTGCTCCACGCGGCTCTTGGTGTCGGTCCCCTTTTCCTGACCGACGACCGCGACGGGTGTGCCGCGAAACCGGCCGAGGCCAGACATCACGGCCGGATCGTCTGCGAAAAGGCGGTCGCCGGCGAGCGGCGTGAACTCGTCGATCAGCTCCGCGGCATAATCGGAGAAATGCGGCCTGGCGGGATGTCGGGCGACGAGCGCCTTCTGCCAGGGCGTCAGCCTTGCATAGGTATCGTTGATGAGAAGCTGCGCCTTGGCCTGCAGGCGCGAAACCTCATCGTCGAGCTGCATCGTGGCGTCCTGCGCCGCCAGCTGGCGCAGTTCCACAATCTTTCCTTCCAGATCGGCGATCGGGCGTTCGAAGTCCAGGTAAACGTTCATCGTCTCCCATCTGATAACGTCCAGAGCCCGGGACAAAGTGGCAACCGGTCCACCGTCTGTCAACAAATCGCATGCCGGCGGTGCTTTCGGCACGGGACACGCAGAGATCGCACAGCTGCGTTATACCTTTCTTTGCTCGCGCACCATTTGCATCTGCCTGACGATGGTTTCCGCCTGCCGGATGGAGGCGGCATCTATGAGAACGCCGTCGAGCGCAACAGCGCCCACGCCTTTTTCATGGGCGTCCTTCAGGGTCGCGAGAATGGCCTCCGCCCGCGCGACTTCCCTGGCGGGCGGAGTATAGATCTCGTTGGCGAGCGCGACCTGACTGGGATGGATGGCCCATTTGCCCTCGCAGCCGAGGACCGCAGTGCGCCGCGCCTGCGCGCGAAACCCCTCCGCGTCGGAGTAATCGCCGAACGGACCGTCAATAGGGACGATGCCGTGCATACGCGCCGCTTGCGCCAGGCGGAACAGCGGATAGTGCCAAAGATCGTTCCAGTGACGCTCGCGGACCTCGCCGTCGGACAGTATCGCATAATCCGCGTTGCCCCCGCCGATATTGGTCGTGCGCATACCCTGGGAGGCCGCATAGTCCGCGGAGCCGAAATGCAGACTCTCGAGGCGTGGCGAGGCTCCCGCGATCGCGTCGATGTTGGTAAGGCCTGCAACGGTCTCGATGATCACCTCCAAACCGATCTGCTTCCGGCGCGACACTGCATGCGTCGCCTGCGTGACGAGCATGTCAATCGCATACACATCGGAAGCGTTGCCGACCTTGGGAATCATGATCGCGTCGAGGCGCTCGCCGCCCTTCTCCACCAAGGACAGCACGTCCCGGTAGCACCAATGGGTGTCCAGCCCGTTGATGCGTACCGTCACGAGCTTGCGGTTCCAGTCGATGTCGTTCAGCGCAGAAACGATGTTGTCGCGTGCATGGTCCTTATCAGGCGGCGCCACGGAATCTTCAAGATCCAAGCAGACGACATCTGCGTCTCCCGCCGCCGCCTTCTCGAACAGCGCGGAGCGCGATCCCGGCACGAACAGCTTGGAACGGTAAAGCCTCGGCGGCGCGCGGCGCGCGGTCGGTCTGAAACTCACGAACGATCCTCAAACATGATCACCTGGCGCTATACACTCTTACGGCGAAATTCTCGTTGGGCCGCTTTGAGAATCGTATCGAAGAGGGAGCACAATGGGCGAGCGGGTCCTTCGAGGCGAATCGATTCGAGGTAAAATCCGGGGCGCTCCCGCTGCCCGTATCTCGTCGGTAGTCCAAATTTCTCGTGAAACTCGGTCGCCGGTGTTTCACGATCCCGATTCGTCGGGCGGGGTTTCATGCCTCGCAGGTTTCTGTTTCCGGCGGTTCCGGCGTATCAGTTTCATGGACTTTACAGGTCTTGAGACGCTCGCTTTCAGCTCGGGGGACCTGAGCACGACGCCATGAAGGAGCTGTACTTCATCCTCGGACGGCAGCGATCCCGTCGGATGTGCAAGCAGATACCAGGTTTGCCGCGGATGAAACCATGGGATTGGCGTCCCAATGAGCCCCGCGCCTTCGATCAGGGATTCGATCGCCTCGCGACGGTATTTCACACAACCGGGATACTTCCATCCTTCCGAAACCTTTCCTGTGCCACCCTCGATGAAGGTGACAGCACAGATTCCATCCGGTTGCAGCCGTTCCGCAAAACTCGCGAATGCCCGCGCGACCAGAGTTGGGCCCGCATGGCTGAAGATGCTCTGCGCCACAATGAAATCGAACTTCTCGGAAAACTCGGCGACGGTGAAGGCATCGGTGTGCGAAAATTGCGGGCGCTTGATGCGCAGCATGTCTTGCCCGATCTGGTTCGCGATCCCGTCCTCCACCAGCCATCTGTTGGGCTCGATCCCGAAATAATGATCAGGTTGAAGATAGCTGATCAGCAGGCGCCCGGCTCGAAGGCTTCCGCACCCGAAGTCCAGGACGCGATGATGGTCCCGGAGGCCAAGCGCGCACAGCAACCGGAACTGGGTCGCACCCATGAAATCGTAATG
>Ga0182024_10025032_pt1 | contig 10567 bp, 8 predicted proteins | sample P32metaG_FD_120480 | JGI IMG/M metagenome (GOLD analysis project Ga0182024, IMG submission 120480) | Permafrost microbial communities from Stordalen Mire, Sweden - P3-2 metaG (Illumina Assembly) | ecosystem: Environmental > Terrestrial > Soil > Wetlands > Permafrost | place: Sweden: Stordalen...
CAGCCTGATCGTTAGCTCGCGCCCTGGGCGCCCACGGCCAACGCTGCCGATCCGATCCCCACCAGCACCCGCCATCGCTCGACCCTGGCGGACCTCAACCTGACTCAAATAGATACCCCCCTTTGCCGGCAAAGCGCGTTTGTGATGTGTAGCCGGCGTGTGTGTGTGAAGGCGGGTTGGTGCGGACCTGCATGACCGCGGACGATGGCCGCTCGCGGGCGCGACGTGGATACGTTCGGCGGTGCGTCCGAGGACGGGCTCAGCTTGGATCGAGTAGTCCAATCCGTCCGGCTTTGGCGACCGCTTCGCCTCGGGTTGATACGTCGAGCTTGCGGAGGATCGCGGAGACGTGATGGTCGACCGTCTTCTGCGCAACGACGAGACGCTTGGCGATCGTTGCGTTGCGTAGCCCTTCGCCGAGAAGTTTGAGGACGTCCAGTTCGCGGGCGGTGAGTCCGGCCGGGTTCTCGCTCGTGCGGGCTCTCGGTCCACGTGGGACGCCGCGTACTCCGCGCTTGCGCAACCGGCGTGCGACGATCGCAGCTGCCGGTTTGGCGCCGAGCGCCAGCAGTCGGTCGTGCGCTTGACGCAGCGCGTCGGGATCGTCCGTTTCAGCGAGCGCTAGCGCGGTCTCGTAAGGGCATCCAAGCTCCTGCCATTGGGCGGCGGCCGTCTGCCAGTCGCCTGCGATCTCGAGCGCATAAACGCCTGTCAGCTCGCCGTCGGAGACCTCGTCGACGATGCCTGCTCGCCTGCGCCATGAGACGAGTTCCGAGGTGGCCCACCGCGACTGCAAGCGCCGTGCGAGCGGCAGAGTCGCGCCCGTTGCCCGCTCGACGCCTTCAGCGTCGCCCGCGAGCCAGGATGTCTCGGCGTGTGCCACGGCGACGGGTAGGTCCGCTTGCAGTTCGGAGCCGCGCTCTGCGAGCGAGAGCGCCTCCTCCAGCAGGGCCGAGACTTCGGGATCGCCGCGCCTGGCGCGGATCCGGGCGACCACCGTCAGGGCCAGGATCCGCGGGATCCGCGAACGGCGGGGCTCGCGCAGGATCAACGCGGCCGTCTCGGCGGCGTCCTGCCAGGCCCCCAGGTCGAGCTCGACGCCAGCGCGGTGTGCGAGTAGGTAGCCGCGATACAGCTCGACTCCCTGGTCGCTCGCGAACCGAAGCCCAGGCTCCAGGCGCTCGAGCGCGGCGGAGTATTCCCGCCGGCGATACGCGGACCCCGTGAAATGAACCATCGCCCGACAGACGTCGTCATCGAGCCCGGCAGCGGTAGCGAGCGAGAGGCTGCGTTCGAGCTGTTCGGAACCGTCCTCCCCGCTCATCAGCCGGGCGGTGCCGATCGTGTTCAGCGCGTGAATGGCTGTCCCGGTCTCACCGAGCGCATCCGCCAACTCGAGCGCCCGGGTGCCCCACGAGGCTGCCGCGGCTGCGTCCTCCGCGTCCTTGCAGAGCATAGCCATCCGGCCGTAGGCCATCGCCAGCTCTCGGCTTGGCGGCAGTCCCTCCAGCAGCTCGACTGCGGAGCTCGCGGCCGACCGCGCCTCGGCGACGTACCCGGGGCACCACAGGACATCGGCCATCCGCGCCCACGCGCGACCCTCCGCCCGAAGGTCACCCAGCTCGTGGCGAATGGCGATCGCAGCCTGCAGCGTGGTGATTGAAGGCTCGATCTGGTCGATCAGCATGCACTCGTCCGACCGACACTCCAGCAGCACCGCCCGTTGCTCCGGCGCGAGCCCGTCGCCGAAGCGAAGGGCGCGCTCGTACTGCGCAGCGCTCTCGCGATGGGCGCCGAGCGCCGCCGCACGCCGTGCCGCCTCGGGCGCGAAACGAACGACGGCATCGGCATCGCCCGCCGCCTCCGCATGGTGCGCCAGCCGGGCGAGATCGGACGTGCCCGCCAGCGCCTGCAACACCTTCCGATGTAGCGCGGCCTGCCGATCGGGAGTGATCGAGGCCTCGATCACCAGGCGGGCCAGCTCGTGCCGGAACGCAACATCGCTCTCAGAAGCAACCAACATCCCACGGTCAATGCACTCTGCAAGATGCGCGATCACGTCATTCGCGATCTCCGCGAGCAGACTGACTTCCGCGGCAGGTGGAACGACGGCCACAGCGTCGAGCAGCTGCCGTGCCGGCGGGCTGAGTCCCGCCGCCCTCGCGAGGACCGCGTCCCGGACCGTGGACGGAATCTCAGTCGTCCCGGCGGCCAGCACCTCCGTGACGAAGAAGGGATTGCCGCCCGTGCTGAGATAGAGCGCATCCTGGTCGACCGCGCTTTGCTCGGCAAGCTGAGCAACGGCGGCTGGAGACAACCTCGGGAGGTCCAGCCGTCGAACGCCCTGGACCCTGGCGAGATCGCCCAGCACGACACGCAGCAGGTGCGAGCCGTCGAGCTCATCGTCGCGATACGTGACGATCACCAGTGCCTGAAACTGGTCGATGCGTCGACCGAGCAGCCGCAGCACGTCGAGGGTCGCCTCGTCGGCCCAATGCAGGTCCTCGAGCACCAGGACGGTCGGCGCGCGCGTCGCGACCTCGTGCGCCAGCGCCGACAGCACCTCATGAGGAAGTGCCCCGTGCTCCACGAGCTCGCCGAGCTCTCCACCCACCAGCTCCGCGACATCGACGAACGGCCCCAGCTCGCGGGGAGTGAAAAGAGCCTCGCAGCCACCCCACAGAACGCGGCTCGCCTCCCGCTGCTCGTCACAGAACCGCCGCACGAGCGCCGTCTTCCCGATCCCCGCCTCCCCCCGCACCAGCACGAGCCGCCCACGCCGATGCTCGCACACCTCCGTCAGGCGTCCGGAGAGCGCCGCGAGCTGCTCCGAACGCTCGAGCAGCTCCCCGGCGTCCACGCGCCCCGCCAGCCCCGCAACCCGCATCGCAACATCATGCCCCCGCAGACCGGCGCGCGCAACCAACCAGCATCCCCGACGCACGCCACGGGCGAGGCCTCACGCTCTCGCGGATCACGGCCTTACAGAACACGAGGATCCCCAGTTTCACAAATGGCATTGGCGGGGGTGTCAGCTGTCTCCCGCCCACGCGCGCGCCAGCCCGGCATCGCCTTGACCGTCACAAACACCAGTTCCGGTTAAGGCAAGGACCTGTCGCTGTACGCGCTCGAGGACTACGCGCAGGTCAAGCACGTGATGGTGAACCTCTCCTAGGTGTCGGCTGCGGGGGGAGGGGTGGCCGGGATCAAATCCCTCCACCGCGCTCAACGCCTTCGGGTAGACGTCCCTCCGCTTCGAGCTTCTGCAGGTGCGCCTCGAGCGTGACCGCCGCGGCGCCTCGCAATTCGGCGGGCGCGTCCGACCACACCGCACCGAGAAGATCTTGAATCGTGCGCTTGCCTTCGGCAAGCGCGGTAACCAGAGCAGCCTCCCGAGCCAGGCGGTGATCGATGTATTCCGTGAGCTTGGCCTCAGGCTCCTCGACAACGGGGCCATGCCCGGGCGCGATCAACGACAGCCCACGGCCGCGCAGCCGCCGCAGGCCGTCGAGGTACTCGCCGAGCTGCCCGACCACGAACACGCTGCCCTCCCCCAGCACTGCGTCGCCGGTGAACGCAAGCCCGTCCTCGGTGAGGAACGTGAGGTGGTCGGGGGCGTGGCCGGGCGTCGCGACCACCTCGAACGGTCCGTAGCGGTCGCCGTCCCGGAGTAGCGTCGTGACCGCGCCACGAGCAGCGGCGAGTGGCGCCGGTGAAAAGCGAAGGATCAGCTCAGGGACCGCTTCGGCGTGGTCCTGGTGGTCGTGGGTGAGCAGCACCGCCCCGAGGCCGCCCCGCTCGTCGAGCTCCTCGCTGATCGCGTCGAGGTGCTCGCGCAGGGCCGGGCCCGGGTCGATCAGCCATGCGGGCTCGCGCCCATAGATCCATGTGTTGGTGCCGGACAGCGTGAACGGCCCCGGGTTGTCCGCGCAGATGCCGACGGCGTCATGTCCGGGCAGCTCCAGCCGGGTCATGCGCGCAGGATGACAGGATGGTGTCGTGGCGACGCACACAGAGCCCAGCTCCGAGACCGACCGACTGGGCCTCGACGACGCCAAGGCGACCCGCAATCTGCGCCACGGCCTGATCTCGCTGGTTGTGCTGATCGCGATGGCGGTCGGCCTGTTCCTGGCGGTGCCGAGCCTCCACGACGTCGCCCACCAGGTGATTCACATGCCACCGGGATGGGTGGCGCTCGCGATCGGGCTCGAGCTGCTCTCCTGCGTGGGCTACGTCGTCTGCTTCCTGCAGGTCTTCGACCGGGCGCCGATCCGCTTCGGCGCGCGGGTCGCGCTGAGCGAACTCGCGTTCGGAGCGGCTGTGGCGCTTGGCGGCGCCGGCAGCGTCGCAGTCGGTGCGTGGCTGCTGATCGAACGCGGCGCGCGGCCCGGGCCGGTGGCCGAGCGGTCGGCGGTTCTGTTCCTTCTGACCAGTGCGATCAACCTGATCACGCTGGCGCTCGCGGGTCTGGGACTCTGGACACAGGTGCTGCCCGGCAAGCACGACCCGCTGCTGAGCCTGCTTCCCGGGGGCGTCGGGGTGCTCGTATTCGTCGGCTTCCTGCTGCTGCCCTGGGTGACCGACCGGACGCTCGGCGCCCGTCCGTGCGGGCGCATCGGCACCTGGTCACGCGCGACTTCGGTGACGATCCGCGACACCAGGAAGCTGCTGTTCGGCGCGGATTGGCGCCTGCTCGGGGCCTTCGGCTACCTGTGGTTCGACATCGCGGTGCTGTGGGTCTGCTTCCGTGCGCTCGGGCACACGCCGCCGCTCTCGACGATCGTCCTGGCTTACCAGATCGGCTACCTCTCGAACCTGATCCCGATCCCCGGCGGGATCGGCGTCCTCGACGGCAGCTTCGTCGGCATGTTCGTGCTGTTCGGCATCAACGACACGACCGCCACCTCGGCGACGATCGTCTACCACGCGATCTCGCTGTGGGTGCCGGCGACCTGGGGTACGATCGCGTTCCTGCTGCTGCGGCGCAGCCGGAACCAGCCGATCACGTGGCGGCGGCCGCGGGCTGAGCGGCGGGCATAGCGAGCGCATCCGTGAGCTCGTCGACGATCCGTTCGGCTGCCCGTCCGTCGCCATACGGATTCTCCGCCCGCGCCATCCGCTCGTATGCGTCCGCGTCGTCAAGCAGGGCGCTGGCCGTGGCGAAGATCCGATCCGGGTCGGTGCCGCAGACCACGCTGCAGCCCGCGGCCACGCCCTCGGGACGCTCGGTGGTCTCGCGCAGAACCAGTACGGGGACGTCGAACGCCGGGGCTTCCTCCTGGAGACCGCCAGAGTCGGTCAGCACGAGGTCGGCGTCGGCCAGGTGCCGGATCATCGTCGTGTAGTCGAAGGGCTCCGAGAGCGTGACGTTCGGATCCGCGCCCAGCACCGGGATCACGCTCTCGCGCACCGCCGGCGAACGATGCACTGGGAAGGTCACATGCACGTCGGTCCTGGCGGCGAGTCTTGCGATTGCCTCGCTAATGCGCCGCAGGATCTCGCCGTGGGATTCGCGTCGGTGAAGGGTGACGAGCACCTGACGCTGCCCGCGAGGACTCTGGTCTGCTCGCTGCCATGATCCCGCCACGGACAGGGCTGCATCGATCACCGTGTTGCCCGTCACGTGCACCGAGTCGCTGCTCACCCCCTCCCGCAGGAGGTTCGCGCGACCCGCGGTGGTTGGACAGAAGTGCCAGGTCGCCAGCTGACCGAGCAGCCGCCGGTTGGCCTCCTCTGGGAATGGGTTCGCGAGCACGCCGGTCCGCAAGCCGGCTTCGACGTGGGCCACTGGCACCTGCTGGTACAGCGCTGCGAGCGCCGCCGCCATCGCAGTCGTCGTGTCGCCTTGCACGATCACCGCGTTCGGCCGTTCGGAGGCGAGAACCCGATCCAGCGCCGAGATCGCGCTCGCGGTCAGCTCGGCCAGCGTCTGACGGTCTCGCATCAGCCGCAGATCGATGTCGGGGGTGATGTTGAAGACCCCTAGGGTCTCGTCGAGCATCTCGCGGTGTTGTCCGCTGGCCACGATCAGCGTCGGGATGCCCCTGCGCCCCAACTCGTGCACTACCGGCGCCAGCTTGATCGCCTCGGGTCGCGTCCCGATGCAGACCATCACCGTCGCTGGCAGCCCGTTCGTCTCCATCCTCAACCGCCTGTGCCGAGCAGATTTGGTTCGCCGGCGGGCTCGGCCACGCGCGGGGTCTTGACCCAGTTCCGGCGACCGGTGAGCCCGCGCAATAGAGCGATGCCAGTCGCAAAGATCCAGACGTATGCATACGCCGCGAACAGCGTCGCGGCTGCCGGCAGCTCCCAGACACGGAAGCGGCGAACAGCGCGACGCTGGTACCCGTGCATGAAGAGCAGCAGGGGCGTGACGGCGAAGACGAGATTCACAGCGTTGCGCCAATGTCCCTCGGGGACGAAGGCGGGAACTGGGCCGTTGATCACAACCAAGCCCAGTAGCGAGAGTGTCGAGACGACCGCGCCGAAGGTCACTACGATCAGCGTGACGATCATCACCAGGTAGATACTCGTGTCGATTCGAGATCGCAACGACGCGTTCGCGACGGCGAGCTTCGGAAGATACGACCAGCACGAGTAGTGGCCCTGGATCCACCGCGTCCGCTGCCTGAACAGCGGGCGCCAGCTCGGCAAGCCCTGCTGCGCGACGTAAACATCCGGGCAGTAGCGCGCGCGCCAGCCCATACAGGTGAGCGCCAGCCCGAGTTCGAGATCCTCTGTGAGCGCGCTCAGCCTCCACGGGCCGCCGCGCGCGGCATGGAGCTCTGCCAGTGCTGAGAGACGCGTGAACTGGCCGTTGCCGCCCAGGCCAACTGACCCCAGGCGATCGCGGGCACGCTGCACGAAGGCGCTGAAGCCTACGAACTCCATGTCCTGCAACCGTGTCAGCAGGTTTGTGTCGGCGTTGGCTATGCGCACGCCGATCTGGACGCTTCCAACGCCCGGATCGGCGAAGTATGGCGCCACCGTGCGCAGCGTCTCGGGATCCAAGTGACCGTCGGCGTCGACGATGCCGGCGACCACCAGAGCCGGGTCTAGCCCTCCCAGGATCGGATGATCGGTGGCGATCGCGCGGTGGACCGCCTCGAAGCACTCGTTGAGCACGTCGCTCTTCCCGTTCCGTGCGTTCGGCAGCTCACGTCGCAACGCGATCACACGAGGATCGAGCGCGTGGCGCACGAGGATCTCCGGGGTCGCGTCCGTCGAGGCGTCGTCAGCCACGCAGACGACAAGCCGCGGATAGTCGAGGGCGAGCAGGCTGCTAAGAGTTCCCTCGAGCACCGCCTCCTCGTTTACAGCAGGCACGAAGATCGCGAATGTTATGCCCGGATCCTCGCCGTCGGGCCCGCTGTGGACGAACGCGATGCAGAACAACGCCGCGTAATAGACGACGACGCCGCCCAGGAAGCTCGTGGCGATGGTGAGTGCGGCTGTCATCGCGCTCTCAGCATTCCAAGGTCAGTAGTTGAAGAGCACGGGCACGATCGCGAGACCGCCGCGACGCTTGGTGATCCTGCCGAACACGAACACGGACCTGCCGGGCCTCACGGTGACAGTCAGCCGCTTCTTGGCTTTCAAGCCGTCCTCGATCAGAACGAAGTACTTCCCCGGCCTCACCCTGATCGAGAATCGCCCACTGCGTCCGATGGTGGCGATGCCGACCGGCTCGGCTCGCGTGACCCACTTGCCGTCCTTCTTGAAACGCACATCGCCGAGAACTTCCACGCTCACGCCACGAGCCGGGGACTTGCCGTTGAGAATCCTGCCCTCGACCACGGAGTGTCCGGAACTAGCGACCACCCTGACCGTGGCGCCGATCGCCTCAGAGTCGGGCGCGAGCACAAAGCTCGCCGCCGCGCCCAACACGAACAGCGACGCGGTGGCGACCGCGAGATGGCGGACGAGCCTGGTGATCGGATGTTGAATCAGCATTTCCCCCAAAAGCCCCCGGGCTGGATTATGCGTGAAGACAAGTTGTGATCGCAATACGAGCACGGCCGCGTCCGGATGCAGAAGCCGCTGGTGTCAGGAGTGACCGCCCATTATGGGCATTGCGAGCTATGGTCTTTCGATCGTTGAGCCAGCTTCACCAGGATCCGTCCTCTCCCTGATCCGCTCGGGGGAGGCGACCACCCGTAACGAACTCGCCGAGCAACTGGGGATCGCGCGCTCGACCGTCGTCCAGCGCCTCGGGGTGCTGAGTGCCGCCGGGCTGGTGAAGCAAGCGGGTGACGCGCAGTCCAGCGGTGGCCGTCCGGCGTCGATCTTCGCCTTCGACGAGGACGCCGGCCTGGTGGTGGTCGGCGACCTCGGGCAGACGGGCTGCCACCTCGCGGTGTGTGACCTCGGCGCGCGCCCGCTGGCCGAGCACACCGCGTCGCTCTCGATCGACAAGGGGCCCGAGGCGGTGCTCGAGTGGGTCAAGGCAAGGCTCTCCGAACTGCTCGATGACCTTGATCGCGACTGGAGCGACGTGCTCGGCGTGGGCATCGGGCTGCCCGGCCCGGTCGATTTCGACACCGGCCGGCCGGTGAGCCCTCCGGCGATGCCAGGCTGGGATGGTGCCGATGTTCCGAGCATCTTCACGGACACGACCGACTGCCCGGTGCTGGTCGACAACGACGCGCGGATCATGGCGCTCGGCGAGCACTTCGCGGCACGCGCGAACAACCCACACATGATCTTCGTGAAGATCGGCAGTGGCATCGGCGCCGGGCTGATCGCGAACGGGCGCATCCTGCGCGGCGAACGCGGCGCCGCCGGCGACATCGGCCACGTCGTGGTGGAGCCGAATGCGGCCGAGATCTGTAGCTGCGGCAACGTGGGCTGCCTCGACGCCGTCGCCGGCGGCTGGGCGATCGCTCGGCGCATGGGCGACATCGCACCGACGCCGCCCGATGTCGTGCGCCTCGCGCGAGAGGGCCACCCCGAAGCGACCAGCCAGGTGCGTCGGAGCGGCCGACTCGTGGGCGCCGCGGTGGCCGACGCGGTGAACCTGCTCAACCCCACCGCGGTCGTGATCGGCGGGAAGCTCGCCGAGGCCGACGAGCAGGTGTTCGCCGCCGTCCGCGAAGTCGTCTACCGCAAGGCGACACCAGTCGCATCGCGCCATCTGGAGATCGCGCTGACCGAGCTCGGCCACATGGCCGGGGTGATTGGCGCGGCGCACATGGTGATCGAGCACGTGCTCGCGCCCGAGCGTGTCGGCGATCTGCTCGACCGGCGCTCAGCCGGACCGGTCCACTGAGCGCTGCTTCTCGGTCGCGGCCCCGCTAGGCCGCGACCGGAGCCGGACGGCTTGTCGCCGTCGATGCCTCCCTGGCGAGCGCGGTGATTGCGCCCCAGTCGCCACGTGCGACCAGATCGGTCGGCACCATCCAGGCGCCGCCGACGCAGGCGACGTTCGGCAGCGCCAGGTAGTCGAGCGCGCGAGCGATGGATATGCCGCCGGTCGGGCAGAACCTGACCGCGGGAAACGGCCCGGCCAGGGACTTGAGCGCGGCCACACCGCCGCTGGCCTCCGCCGGGAAGAACTTCAGCAGCGAGATGCCGTGCTCGATCAGGCGCAGAATCTCGCTGGCGGTGACGGCGCCCGGCAGGAACGCACCGCCCGCTTCGGCGGCCGCCGCTACGAGGGCGTCGGTGCACCCGGGCGAGACGATGAACTGCGCGCCCGCACCGCGTGCGTCACGCAGCTGCTGTGGCGTGTTCACCGTCCCGGCGCCGATCACCGCCTGCGGGACAGCGCCCGCAATCCGCTCGATCGACTCCAGCGCCGCCTCGGTCCGCAGCGTGACCTCGAGCACCGGCAGCCCGCCGGCGACCAGCGCCTCGGCGAGCGGCACGGCCGACGCCGCGTCGGGCAAGGTGATCACCGGCACGACCCCGGTGGCGCCCAGGAGATCCTCGAAGCGTGCAGTCATCGTCTCGACCGCGACTCTGTCACGCCTGCGCGACCGCGGCAATCGGCGGCTGCACGGCGGCTGCCGGCTGCGCGGCAGCTGCCGGCTGCTCGACGGCCGGCTGCTCGGGGCCCGGCTGCTCGGGGCCCGGCTGCTCGGCGGCCGGAGGCGCCGCCCCGGCGTGGAGCGTCGTGAAGATCGTGGCGCCGGTGTCGGCGCTGCTGACGGCGTCTCGGAACAGACCGAAGAGCTCACGACCGGTCCCGAGTTCACCGCCGTGCGGCGCCCCAGCGGCCGGCCGCGCGTCGAGCTCGGCCCCGAGGACGTCGAACGTGCCGGCACGCGTGTCGATGCGAATCAGGTCGCCGTCCTGGACGCGCGCGAGCGGGCCACCATCGGCCGCCTCCGGCGTGCAGTGGATCGCGGCGGGCACCTTGCCGGAGGCGCCGGACATGCGTCCGTCGGTGACGAGCGCGACGCGGTGACCGCGACCCTGGAGCACGCCGAGCACCGGGGTGAGACGGTGCAGCTCCGGCATCCCGTTGGCCCGCGGGCCCTGGAAGCGCACGACCACCACGACGTCGCCGTCGAACTCGTCCCGCGCAAAGGCCTCGAGGAAGCCCTGCTGGTCATCGAACACGCGG
>Ga0182024_10025033_pt1 | contig 10567 bp, 10 predicted proteins | sample P32metaG_FD_120480 | JGI IMG/M metagenome (GOLD analysis project Ga0182024, IMG submission 120480) | Permafrost microbial communities from Stordalen Mire, Sweden - P3-2 metaG (Illumina Assembly) | ecosystem: Environmental > Terrestrial > Soil > Wetlands > Permafrost | place: Sweden: Stordalen...
CGCTGCCTCGCCGAAGGCAATTCCGTCCGCGCCACCTCCCGCTTGTGCGGCGTGGCGTTCAACACCGTCCTGAAAATCATCCCTGACCTTGGCGCGGCCTGCGCTGCCTACCAAGACGAAGCCTTCCGCAACCTGAATTGCCGCCGCCTGCAACTCGATGAGATATGGTCATTCTGCAAAACGAAACAGCGCAATGTGAAGCCGGAGGACAAGGACAAAGGCTGGGGCGATGTCTGGACATGGATTGCGCTCGACGCTGACACCCGGCTGATTCCGGCATGGCACGTTGGCAAGCGGGAGTTCTCGGATGCCGCCACGTTCGTCAACGGCTTGGCCTCGCGCTTGGCTCACCGTGTCCAACTCACCACGGACGGCCATAACGCCTACCTCTCCGCCATCGAAAACGCCTTTGGGGATGAGATTGATTACGCGATGCTCGTGAAGCTCTACGGCCCAGCCAAGAACGACGCGCAGAGCCGTTACAGCCCTCCGGCCTGCATCGGCACCCGCAAGACTCTGGTGACGGGCAAGCCCGATGCCGCGCACGTCTCCACGTCCTACATCGAATCCCAAAACCTCACGCTCAGGATGCACAATCGGAGATTCACGCGCCTAACCAACGCCTACTCCCGCAAGCTGGAGAACCACAAGCATTCCATCGCTCTTTCATTCATGCACCACAACTTTTGCAAGATTCATTCCTCGTTGCGGGTCACGCCAGCAATGGAGGCCGGAATCACTGACCACGTTTGGGAGCCGGAGGAAGTGATTGCGCTGACGAATCGGAAGATAGAGCGGGCTGCTTAGATTCGCTTCCTGCGCCTGCCAGCTTTCAGATTGGCTACCCGGTCAGCCTTTCCCTTCGGGGGCGCATCTAACAGACACCCCATCGTCACGCCCAGAGCCTTAGCCAACGCCTCGACGGTGGACAGATAAAGCTCGTTCCAGTTGCCGGATTCAATCTTTTGGTAGTGCTTGTAGCCCAGCCCGGCACGCTCCGACAACGCCTCTTGACTCAAGCCTTGCGCCACGCGCAGACGCTTGGCATTTACCCGCAGGTTACGGAGGGCATTCACGCCCTATTTTGACCGGATATTGAATGTGTTGACACCCTATAGGGCTTCTCCTATTTCCGGGATTGTGTTCACACGATGCGGATGTGTCCTTGGGGCGGCTGTTCTGTGCTTGATGCTTGCTGGCTGTGCCGGGCCATCCGTCTCCATGTCGTCGCGGATAGACGGACAAATCCCGGCAGGTAAGATTGGCTTGGCTCCCGGCGGTGGAGTGTTGGCTGACGCCATAGGCGTAGAGCTTTTCCAGCGCGGATTTGACACGATGGACTCTACGGAATCGCCAGCCAACATCGCGGCAGTTCACGCCGAGGGCATTGATACGCTCTTAATCGTCAAAGCGATTGGAGGGTATGATAGCCTGCCAGAATCCGCGACCATCCGCATCGTTCAAACCAGCACGGGTAAGACCATTGCGGCAATCAACTGGCAGAACGGGCATGGTGGAATGGCGGGTTCGATTGCCGACCGCACGATGCGCGAGGGATTAGTTGGAGCAGCCCAGCAAATCGTTGACCAGTTGAGCCTCAAACTTTCCAAGTAGCCATGAAGATTTTCGGCACTTTGATTGCGGGCCTGACTGTTCTTGGCTTGGGAGTTTATTGCGGTTATCTGAATTTCCAAATGACGAAATCAAACCCACCTGAAACATTTCATCTGGAGCATATAGACGGAGAGAATGGCACGGCATTTATTCGCTTTAATAGCAGGACTGGAGAAATTGACTTAATCACCATGAGCGGCGCAGATAACCCCCAGCAATGGAAGGTGGTCATGCCGCCAGAATCCTATACAAAGTTCCTGCCGTCTCGCGCTATCGTAACTGAAAACTCAAAACCACACTAAATCCACCTAGCGTTGCGGTCTAAGCACAATAAATTCATCCGGTTCGCCCGCGCATTTGTTAATAGAAATCCCTTGAACCGCAAGACACCCCTGAATCCCATCCCGTGAATTATCGTAAAAGACTTCCAAGTCACCGTGTTTTTCGGAAATTCTTCGCAGCTTTTCAATTAGAGCATCAATGGTCATAAAACAAAAATCCCTATGAAATATTGGAAAATCAAAGCGAAGGACGCATCGGGCAACATGCTCGATTTATTTACAGTAACATCCGATGAAGTCGTGCAAAAGGATTTGGATATTGGGGGAGGCAAAGAGCCGAAAAAAGCAGTTGGTTCGTTAATAGCATGCGCTAGACGCGAGCCTAACGCACCCACCGGAAATGATATAGACACCAATCATTGGCTTTTGGCTTGTGGGGCATTCAAGCAACATGCGGTTGGAACGGGCCTTACGTGGATTGGTGACATGATTGAGGTTGCGGCTTTTCCAACCACCCTAAAAAATAAAGTTGGAGGTAGGGGTGGAGACGCGGAGTTTCTATGTCCAATTTATCAAGAGATTGGTGGAATTGTGCAGGATAAGCCGGTTAGCAATTAAGCCCGTAGTCCCCCGCCCACCCGCCAGCCCCGTCCCCACCGGGACGACCGGGGAGTGGGCTGGTTGCTCCCGCGAGGGGGAGGGAAAGTGAGTCAGGGCCTGCTGGAGCGGGGGGGTAATCAGGTCGTTAGTGCGCCGTTGCGTTTTCCAGAAACGCGGTCATGAGTGGCCGGTTGCGTGAAAACCACTTTATTTATTCCCGTACTGAACGAGATCGAGGGCCTGCGGCTGATCATGCCGCAAGTGAAGCGGGAGTGGGTGGATGAAATTCTTTTCGTGGACGGGCATTCGACGGACGGGACGCGGGAGTATTTGGAGGAGCACGGCTACACGTACCTGATGCAGCGGAAGCGGGGGATTTTTGCGGCATGGTGGCAGGCGTTTGAGGCGGCGAAGGGGGACGTGATCATATGCTTCAGCCCGGACAACAATTCGCTGCCGGAGGCAATTCCGCAATTGGTGGAGAAGATGAAGCTGGGATACGACCTGGCGATCGCCTCGCGATACAAGGGCAATGCCAGGAGCCACGATGACACGCCGCTGACCGCGGTGGGAAACTATGTTTACACGCGGATCATCAACGCGCTGTTTGACGGGCAGTACACGGATGCGCTGGGAATGTACCGGGCGTTTCGCAAGGATCTCCTGTATGAGCTGAAGCTGAACGAGCACCCGGATGACATTTTTGAGGTATTGATGGCGATCCGGGCGGCGAAGCATGGGCTGAAGATCGTGGAGATCGAGGCGGAGGAGCCGGCGCGGATTGGGGGGCGGGTGAGCCGGGCGTGGCCGGGACTGCGTGGGCGCTTGCGTGGCGGGACGCTGATGACGCGGCTGATTATGCGGGAGTGGTTGAAGCGGTAGGAGGATAAGAGGGACGGGGGCAATTTTCTTGCGGGCGGACGGGGCGGGGGGTTTGCTGGCGGCCATGATTTCCCGGAGCACGCGATGGCTGCTAGCATTGTTTCCCGTGGGGTTTTTTGCGGTGAACGCGGCGTGGATGTATTCGACGACGATCAATGTAGACGCATGGAAGGCGGCAGGGTATTTTGTGCATCCGCAATTATTATATGCGCAGATTCCGGAGGCGTATCAAGGGTCGCGGGTATTGCACAATGTGGTGGGGTGGCTGGCGCACATGTGGCTGCCGGTGACGGCGGCGATTTTCGCGCGGAAGGCGGTCACGTTTTGCGCGGGTTTCTGGTTTTTGTTCGGAGTGCTGCGGGCGCTGTTTCGCAACGAGCGAGCGGCGCTCATTGGGGCGGCATTCGGACTGACGAATGGCGTGGCGATTTACAACCTGAGCTGGGATAATGTATTCGGGACATGCCTGGTGTTGGTGTTGGGGTGCATGTGGGCGCAGACGCGGATGCGCGAGGCGAGGCGGCGGTGGGCATGGCCGATGCTGGCGGGGGCGTTTTACGTGGGTGCGGTGTGCACGTATCTGGCGCAGGCGGCGGTGGCGCCGCTGGTGTTCGGATTGTTTGTTTACGGATTGCCGCGATGGACGTGGGGGGAGTTGGCGAAGGGGCTGGGGTGGGCGGCGTTGGGCGGGGTGGTGATGCTGGCATTGCAGGGGATGATTTCGCTGGCCATGGGCGGCCCGTGGGTGTTTTTTGCGCAGCAATTGGTGGCGGCGGGCGGCTATAGTTCGGGGCAATGGGGCGTGCCGCTCGTGGTGTGGTGGCGAGGGGCGTTGTGGATGCCATATTATTTGCTTGTTTTGGTGCTGGCATTTTTGGGGGCATGGAGGGGTGGGCGGCTGGCCTATGCCGGCAGCAGCGAGCGGCCCATGCAAAGGTGGGGGTCGCTGGCGGCGCCGTTGCCGTTTGTATCGGCAATGTACGTCGCGGTTTTTGCGGAATTTTGTTTTTTCACGGCGAGCGGGATGTGGCCGTTGCTGGAGAACGAGGCAGAATGTTCGCTGATGCTGGCGTTTCCGCTGCTGGTGACGGGCGGGTGGGTCGCATGGTTGCTCGAGCGAATGCCGGAACGAAGGCAATGGCTGGTGGCGGCGGTGGCGCTGGGGGGGATTTTACTGGTATATGGACTGCCGGAAAAACCGCCGAGGCAATGGGGGCTGACGATGATTCCGCTGGTGCTGGCAGGGGCGTTGGCGGGGGTGGCGGCGAGGCCGTGGCGGAATTTGGCGGGGGCGGTGGTGTTTGTCGCCGGACTGGCGGGGTTCAACATTTATCTGAGCAATGGCGATGTGACCAATCCGCGACGGTTGCTGGCACATGTGCGGGAGAGCGAGGATCTGTTTGGCTCGGTGGCGAAGATTGACCGGTGGGCGGAGGAGGGGCGGGTATGGTTTTGGATAAACACCGCCGGTCCGAATGGAAAACTTGCCAGCGAACTGGCGGATTTTTACGGCTATGGCGGCAGCTTGGTGGGGGACGAGTTTCCTGGCTTGGAAAATGAGATCCTTGGGGCGGGCAAGCCGGGGACGACGCGGCAGTTTATTTTGCGCGCAGGGATGCGCGTGGTATTACTCGATCCGCGAATGGAGGAGATCGCCATCGCGCAGGCGGGGCTGGCGAAGCGCGGACTGCAATTGCGGCCAGTGGCACAAATGGAGACGGCGGCGCCGGGAAAGCCGCTGCGGCTGGAATTGTGGGAGGCGGCGCCGACGTGGCCGATGCATGGCGAGGCGGTGGATGTGAGCCGGGCGGAGACGCCGGAAGGGGTCACGCGCGGGGCGGCGGGCAATGGGACGGAAATTATTTACAGCGCGGAGGAGAGGCGGCCAGCGTGGAGATTGGCATTGCCGGAGGGGTTGGCGCCGGCGGCGGGCGAGTTGTCCGGCGGCCTGCGGATGCGCATCGGGGGAAATACGCGGCGGCTGCGGCTGGTGCTGACGGATGCGAAAGGACGGGAATTGGAGGAAACAGTGGTGGATCCCGGGACGGCGGTGCGGGATGCGTGGCTGGAGTTGAAGCCGGGGATGAATTACGGGCATTTGCTGGTGCAGCGGGTGGAGGGCGACCAGGGCGGGAGTTTTGTGATTGAGGGTGTGGAGCGTTGAAGGGAGACGATGCGGGAGGGTTGGGAAGTGAAAGGTGAAAAGTGAAACGGGAAGAAGCGGGGGAAAAATAGCGGGGGCAATTTACTTGCGGGGGCAGAGCACGGGGTGGTTTGATGTTGGCTGATGACGTGGATGAAAAATCGCGTGGTGCTGGCGGTGTTGATGGGGTTTCCGCTGGTTTTTTTGGCGGTGAACCGGACGTGGATTTACACGGAGACGGGATTCTCTAATGCCTGGGTGTGCGTGGGGTATTACTTGCACCCGCAATTATTGTTCGAGCGGATGCCGACCATCTACAAGGGGTCGCGAGTGCTGCACATGGCGCTGGGATGGCTGGCGCACCGCTGGCTGCCGGTGACCACGGCAATTTTCGTGCACAAGACGGGATTATTTTTGGCGGGGTATTTTTGCGCGTTTGGATTATTGCGAAGACTGTTTCGAAATGATCTGGCGGCAGTGGCGGGGGCGGCGTGGTGCCTCACCATGGGGCTGACGCTTTACCATTTAAGTTGGGACTACGTCCAGGGAACGTGCATTGTGCTGACGCTGGCGGGCTTGTGGGCACAGGCGAGGATGCGGGAAGCGCGGCGATTGTGGGTGTGGCAGATGCTGGCCGGGGCGTGTTTTGTCGGCGCAGTGTGGACGTATTTGCTGGTGGCGATTGTGGCGCCGTTGGTGTTTGCCTTGTTTGTTTACGGACTGCCGCGGTGGCGGTGGCGGGATTTGTTTGCCGGACTGGGGTGGGCGGCGCTGGGCGGAGTGGTGATGACGGTGGCGCAGGCGGTCATTTCAGTGGGGCTGGGAGGGCCGTTCGGGTTTTTCCTGGCACAGTTGACGAAGGCGACGACGTTTGTGGATGAGGACTGGACCCAACCGCTGGAGCGATGGTGGTCGGGGGCGTTTTGGCTGCCCTACTTTTTCATGGTGGGCGGATTGGCGGTGCTGGGGATATGGAAAGGGGCAAAATTTGCGCGGGCAGACAGCGCAGAACGGCCCGAAGGAAGGACGGCATGGCTCGCGGCGCCGCTGCCATATGTGTCGGCGACCTACCTGGTGGGTTTGGCGCTGTTCGCGATTTTCCAATGGTTGGGCATCTGGGTGATGCTGCAGGAGTATGCGCTGGTGGTGTTCCTGCTGCCGTTTTCATTTCCAGTGGTGGGTGGATGGCTGGCTTGGTTGATGGAGCGGCTGCCGCGCGCGGGGCAATGGGCGGTGGCGGCGGCGATGGGCGGGTGCATTTTGCTGGTCTACAGCGGACTGGGAGTGGAGATCGCGGTGCGGCACACCTGGTGGGCGTTGTGGCTGATACCGCTAATCTTCGGGGCGGCGCTTATGGGGGCGGGACGATGGGGCTGGGTGGCGGGGATTTGTGCGACGGTATTTGCGCTGGGGCTGGCGGGGATGAATATTTACCTGGCGGACCGGCAGATGTTGAACCCGCGGATGCTGGAGACCCATGTCGCCTTCAACCGGGCGCTCTATGCGGCGGAGGACCGGATTTTCCAGTGGGATGAGGCGGGGCAGAGCTGGTTCTGGTATGCGCTGGACTCGCCGGAGGGCAAGCAGGACCGGATCCTGACTTTTTTTCATCCGTATGGGACGAACACGATTGGGGAGCGGTTTCCGAGCCTGCTGGCGGGGATGGAGGCGCCGCATGAGCCGGTGCTGAAGCACAAGCCATATGTTTTTCGCGGAGGGATGCGGGTGATTACGATGGATGCCGCGCCCGAGGATCTGTCCCTGGCGCAGGCGAACCTGGCGAAGGAAGGCTGGCAGTTGGCGCAACTGGATGAGGCTGAGACCGGGGCGGGGGGAATCCTGAAGGCGTCAAACCTGACGCTGTGGCAGGTGCGACCGATTGAGAACGCGACGGCGGTGGACTTGACGCAGGGCCGCGCGGCGAACGGCGTTACCGCGGAGAAGTCGGATGGCGCGGTGACGGTGCGGTTTCCGGTGAAGAGTGCGGGAGCGTGGTGGACGGAGGATTTGCCGAAGGACAGCGCGGGGACGGGGTTGTGGCAGGTGAGGGTGGGCGGCAATGCGCGGGCGTTGGAGCTGGTGCTGACCGATGCCGATGGGAAAACCGTGGGGAAGACGCTGGTGGATCCGGGCACAGATGTGCGCGACTGGTGGGTGCGGGCGCGTGCGGGCACGACGCCGGTGAGCGTGGGGATTTATCCGGAGGACGCGGAGCGGGCGGGGAGTTTTGTGGTGAAGGCGATGCGGGAATGAAGAAAGCTTTGGGACGGGAGCGGGTTGTTCTGGATGTAAAAAAAAGACCAATTCGAACTTGTCATTTTCATCGAATATTGCGAAATTAGCAATAAATGAGGATCATTGTTCGACGACGACTTCGCGAATTCGGACTGAGGCACCCAACGACGGCAACACCCCTGGAGCGATTCCGGCAGATTGTGGAAGCGGCATCCTGGCGCTCGTTCGAGGAACTTCGGCAGACCTTCAGTCAAGCCGATCAATGCAGAGTCGCGAGTGGTAGAGTTGTGCAAGTATTTAACATACAAGGGAATAAATACAGACTTATCGCCCATGTTCATTTTAACCGGCAGTGCCTATATGTCAGGGATTTTCTAAGTCACGCCGGATATTCAAAAAATAATTGGAAAAGCCACAATTAGAAATGGGCCATCGTCTAAAGAATTAAGGCTTGAATAAGTATTGCCAAAATCACAATTGCTATGTTGACAATTAAAAAAATGAAACAATACTGAGGACGCAAAAGAGAGGAGGCAGAAATGAAAACACTAAAAAAACGCCATTTTGTTTCGAAATTGCCGAGGAAGAGCATTCCAGAGACGTATGAAGAACTGGCGCGATTTTACGTGCCACGGCCTTTACACGACGACATGGAGTATGAGGCGGCGGTGGAGGTGGTGGACTGGCTGGCGGGACACGCATTGAACCGGGATCAGGATGATTATCTGGAGGCGGTGTCGGTTTTCGTGAAGGCCTATGAAGATGAAACGGAACCGCCGGCACGGAAAATTTCCGGTTTGGAGCTACTGCGATACCTTCTGGAGGAAAATGACGTGGCTGGAAAAGATCTGGGAAAGTTGCTGGGCGTGGATGCTTCAGTCGCGAGCCGGATTTTGAGCGGACAGCGGAAGCTCACGCCGCAGGATCTGCGAATATTGTCGGGGCGTTTCCGGGTGCCCGCGGATTTGCTGGTGCGGGAGTAGGGGAGACGCGTGTTTGCGGAGACGAGATTTTTTTCACTCAGGGCATTCTCGGCTGGCTGGCGGGGTTATCTGAGCATGACAAAAATATTTGTCGATGGTGCGTCAAGTATTCCATGTGTTGCTTAGTTACACGTCTAAGCTTGAGCGAGTCTGCGATGCCTAAACGCAGTCTATCTTCGACTGATAGCCTTGAAGATACCAAAATGTTTCCATCATCAGAAAAGGAAATTAGATACCTATCAAAAGCTTGGTCAAGGTTCGGAATCAGCAATAATCCGTTATATGGATCACGCCGCTCAGTATTTTTGCTCGAACGCCATGGTTTGATGTGAGATGCGCGTAATATATTCGGGTTTTTCACGCTCGTTACCGCACACGAATATTCCCAGTAGCCGAGAAGATCTTCGCGGAATTGACCCTGACCGATGCGGGCCTTTGTAAGAGTCTCTCGATCTGTTTTGGAGAGGCTCGTGTCAGCGGAAATTTTTCGAATGTCAGACAAGGGGTTTGCGAGATGCTCTAACCAAGCCGACATCAGCGAATTCTCAATCTCATCGGGAATTCGAATACCTGAAGCTTGCGGTGTCCACCTAACCCTAGATGAAATTTGCGTCAACTTGGAGTGAAGCAAAATCGGATCTGTGTCTGGATTGATTATTTGTGAAAGGCTGATCGGAACATACCAGCGTTTCTTGGCGTCCACTTCGGAATGTGTTTCTAGGCGTGGAGCCCCATTAGCCTTACCTTGAGCAAAAATTCCTCGTGGTGGTTTGCCAACCTTTACGAGGAAGATATGATCTTCGACTTGAATTTTCCGGTTACTTGTTCGCCACGAGTCACCATCCTTGGCAATCTTTGCCCAAGGCCAATTCTTAGGATTCCAAGCAAGTAAGTATGTGGCCATTATCAAAGTTTTTCTTGCTGATTACGCGTAGCTGCCGGCTTGGGAGATGCCGAGGGCTTTGCGGCGGCGGGTGCGGTCGGCGGCGGCGTGGCGTTCGTAGCGGGAGCGGCGGTGTTCCTTGAGGGGGTCGGCGGGGAGTTTGTTGGCTTTGCGCCAGGCGAGGAGGGCCGGGGAGACGTCGGTGAAGAAGGCTTTTTTGAGTTCGAGTTCGGCGGCGACGACGTCGTGCGCGGCCTGGTATTTGCGGAGGGCATCGTGGTCGACGAGGGCGGCTTTGACGAAGATCTCCTGTGCCATGACGACGGTCTGGATGGTGGCTTCGATCTTGGGTTTTTCGTTGTGGGACTGGTCGATCATGTAGGCTATCTTGGGGGCCTTGCCGCGGTCGGCGGCGAAGCAGTGGATTTCGTGGAAGATGCGGAAGACCTGGTAGGGGTCGATGGAGCCGAGGGTGAGGTCGTCGTCGGCGTAGCGACGGTCGTTGAAGTGGAAGCCGCCGAGCATGTCTTCATCGAGGAGGAAGGCGACGATTTGCTCGATGTTTTGGGCGTTGTAGTGGTGGCCGGTGTCCACGAGGACCTTGGCGCGGGGGCCGGCTTTTTTGGAGAGGACATAGGACATGCCCCAGTCGGCGATGTCGGTGTGGTAGAAGGCGGGCTCGAAGGGTTTGTATTCGACGAGCATGGTCTGGCCGGGGGCGAGCTTGCGGTGGAGGGCCTTGAGGGCTTCCTCGAAGCGGTGCTTGCGCTCACGGATGGATTCCTGGCCGGGGTAGTTGGTGCCGTCAGCAAACCAGAGGGAGAGGTATTCAGAGCCGGTGGCTTTGCCGATGGCGAGGGAGTCGAGGCAGTGCTGGAGGGCGCGGGCGCGGACGGCGGGGTTGGCGTGGCCGAAGGAGCCCCATTTGTAGCATTGGTCCTGAAAG
>Ga0182024_10025034_pt1 | contig 10567 bp, 8 predicted proteins | sample P32metaG_FD_120480 | JGI IMG/M metagenome (GOLD analysis project Ga0182024, IMG submission 120480) | Permafrost microbial communities from Stordalen Mire, Sweden - P3-2 metaG (Illumina Assembly) | ecosystem: Environmental > Terrestrial > Soil > Wetlands > Permafrost | place: Sweden: Stordalen...
AGAGGCGGTGATGGGCCCCCGCTTGGCATATTTACACCGAAGATCGCGGGCCAGCCAAATGTCGAATTGATCAGTGCGTCGGTGTAGTGGCTTGTCATGAATTCGGTGTCGGCCGCGAGTTGTCCGGCGCGCACGGTCACCTTGTCGCTGCCGAGTTGCTGTTCGACCACATCTCGTAAAGGCGGGTCGTCGACAGCGCTTCAAGGCTGCTAACGAGCATGAGATTACCAATGTAGTTGCGCGAGAGGCCATCTCCATGAATTTGGAAGATATTGGCGTGAGACGTCAGTCCGTTGAGCGCGGCGATTTTGGCAAGATCGAGATCAATCGCGAGGTTGAGCCGCCCTTCGTAGATCGCGCCCTGGCGAAGCCCCCCCAGATGGATTGCCGAGGATTTCGCCAACATAACTAGCAGAAAAAGTTAATGCCGCGATCGACCCAGGGATTTTTCAAGAGACCGAGCGTTTCATCCGACAACGTGCTCGTTCCAGTGTCCGGATCGGCGGGTTTATGCTCTTCCTCTTTGTCCTTACGCGCTTCAGTCTTTAGCTTGGCTGCAGTTTTAGCCTGTTCCGGAGCGGGAGCTGCCGGGACTACTGGCGCCAACTGATTGCCAGCCGGTTGCTCTTGAGGAGTTTGCTCTTTGGGGGCTTGCTCTGCCGGCGAGGGGACGGTTTGCGGCATCGGTTCGCTCTGAAGCGGAGTACTAGCCGGCTCACTCTTCTGCGGTTCACTATTGCCACCCGCGGAATTCGACTGAGCATAGATTAAAGGAACATTTGCGAGCACGAACAAAACGCAACACCCAAATGAAAAACGCGTCATGGCCTATCTCAACATCACTTCCCACGCGCTACGACTGGCCCTAACGAGCCATAAGGGCGGGCTAGAGTCTAGCCCGCCACTGTTTTAGGTCAGCCGTGATCGGGATCGAGGTGGACGACAAAAGTGGTGCGCTGATTAGGCCTTAGTTTTCTTGTATAATTTCTCGACTTCTTCAATCAAAACTATTTCCTGATCGGTCAGGATCATGTTGCCGGAAGCGCAAAGACGAATAGACCACCGAGGAATATGACTTTCGGAACCGAGGGCAGCGGCATACCGTCCGGCACGTCTGCCGGCGGCAGGACCTCAGTCTGCTGATCGGTAGACGCTGAGCGCGAGAGGCGGTCATCGATCACCTCTCAGTGGCATTCAAGAGGACGCAATGTTTGGTATTGACGGGCATTCAACCGAGACGTTGGTGGAGTTGTTATCGGAGGTCACGCTCGTCATTTCATGGGTTTTTGTCCAAGTGGTCTTTGCTCTCTACTATGCGCATGAATTTTATGGCAAGAGCGCTAGGTCCAGCAACTCTGGATTCGTGTTTTCAAATAATCCACTACCGGATTATTGGGATTTCATCCATTTCGCGTTTGTCATAGGGATGAGAATTCAAGCGCCGGGAGTGCAAGTCACAAGCAAGAAAATACGCCGGGTGGTAATCGTACAATGCATAGTGTCAGTGATATTCAATACGTCCATTTTAATGCTGGCAATAATGATCGTGGCCCGGTATCGGTAGTGGCCGTTCGGCGCCGTGACGCCGACAGGCCGCCACCTGGGCCTTATGCTCCTCAGACCCAATGGATGTCACTACGGGATTGACCACCATCACCTCCTGAACGCTTCCGTCCGCCGGACATGATCAAGAGACGCTCCCTCGGTAGCCTGATCCGGATCTTGGGTCCCGGTTTTGTCAGCGGTGCTGCAGACAATGATCCGGCAGGCATTGCAACCTACACCCAAGCCGGAGCACAATTTGGGTATGGACAGCTGTGGACTGCACTGTTTGCACTCCCCCTGCTGATTGCTGTTCAGGAAGCCTGTGCAAGAATCGGGGCGGTAACGGGCAAAGGCCTAGCGGGCCTTATTAAGGAAAACTATAGCGCACGCGTGCTCTACGCAGCCGTCTCGATCATCCTCATCGCCAACACTGTAAATATCGGTGCCGACATAGGCGCAATGGCCGAAGCCATCCGCCTTATTGTACCGATCCCCTTCATCATACTCGTCCTCGCAACGGCATTCATTACGCTGACGCTTGAGATATTTTCCTCCTACCGGACCTACGCGAGGTATCTCAAAGCGCTGTCGGCTATCGCCTTTGTATACCTATTGACCGCATTGTTTATTGAAGAGCCTTGGCTGAAAATTCTCAGCGCTACCTTTGTGCCGAACCTTGAGCTTAGTTTTTCTTTTCTATTTATCTTGCTGGGCAACATCGGAACTACGATCGCGCCCTACTTATTTTTCTGGGAGACTTCGCAGGAAGTAGAAGAAGACAAGGCAGCTTGGCGAATCGGGCCTCGTGGAACCGTTTCGATCTCAAGCCATGTCATTCGCAATATGCGATTAGACAATGCCGTGGGTATGTTCGCGTCGCAACTGATCACCTGGTCGATCATCGTAGTGTCTGCGACAGTACTGAACCAGCACGGGGTCACCAATCTGAAGACCGCCGCTGACGCTGCAAGGGCCCTTGAGCCGCTGGTAAATTCATTCCCGTATGCCGGCTTGCTAGCGAAACTCCTATTTGCAATCGGCATCGTTAGCGCGGGCCTGCTGGTCGTTCCGGTTCTCGCGGGTTCGGCAGCCTATGCGCTGTCGGAGACCCTGAACTGGAAAGAAGGGCTAAACCTAAAACTCAAGCGCGCGCACGGCTTCTACGGCGTAATCACGGCATCTACGCTAATCGGAGTCGTTATAGATTTTCTGGGTTTGGATCCGATTAGGCTACTCGTCTACACGTCAGTCCTAAATGGGGTTGCAGCGGTCCCGCTCATTTTACTTATAATTCTGATATCGAGAAATCGACTAATCATGGGTGAGTACGTTAGCGGGAGACTATCGGTGGGGTTTAGCTGGCTTGCGTTTGGGACAATGGCAGGGGCGACCCTGGCTGCTCTGCTCACCCTTCTGCAGGGAAAGGTGACGTGATTTCATCGGCACTTTTCAGCGAATGTCCCCGACGCTTACGAAATTCCCTGATCGGTCCTGGAAATTCCCTGTTTACTTAATGAAATTCCCTGTTCGGGGAAGTAGGGGGTATTATTAGAGCGGCGCCGTTCCGTTTTTTGACCACAATGTTAATTTGATCGAATTACACAATTACTGTTTGTGGCGACTGTTCGAAATCGGCCCCCCACGCATGTGCAGAGCTGAACAAACTGTAGGGTCAGCGCTTCGTCCATTCCACATCGAAATATCGTCTTACCAGATCGCAGCTGCGCAAATTAATACGAATATTGTGCCAACCGTACCGAGGTATACCCAAATTCGATATGCCTCAGGATCTTTCGGTATCCTGAAGAGTTGGATTGAAATGCTCAAGCATACGCCGAAGCCTAAGGTCATCCGAATAAGATCCTTGGGCGCTTCATACGCTGACCAAATCGTTGCGCTCTGGGGCGTGCTTAGATGTGCCACCAAAACAAATAGCCCAATTAGAAATGTCGACCGAAGAGCAATGCCCGCAATCTTTAAACGCTGGGGCACGGTAGCGGATGTGTCTGCGGTGTCACCTAACATTTGATAATAAATGTGCATCTACGTCAGTGTCGATGCAAGTGATTTCCTGAGGCATCATATAAAAGTGGTGCCCGCGATGTCCTAATCGTCTTATCCGTCCATCGAAACGCGCGTGTATAACGTGACCAAAATAAACACCGAGGATATGAATCTACAAGACACTATCCTGGACTTTCTGCTCACAATCTATCTTCAAAGCGGGATCTACTGGAGCTAGATATCCACTGTGTAACGGCCAGGATGATTCATTCCTCAACACTTTTCTCAGAAATGTTTGTAGCGGGTATTCGTTCCGTTAATCACGCCACCACCGCTCTTGGCTGGGCCGCCAATCGTACCGTTGGTCACACCTGGATGGTTCAGGCTCGTACCACTGATGGCCGAGTGATTTATCGTGGAGTTCACCGGCGGAATGTTTACCTTGGTGCTGGTGGCGGGAGTCTGGCCGCGTCTCTCATGGTGAACCTGCGGTTTTTCCACGATGACGCCAGAACTTGCACGGTTTTCCGCGGCGCTCGCGTCAAAGTTCACGCTAACGGCCAATGCGCCACCTAAGGAGGCGACAACCATACAGTAAAGGATTTTCATCGAGCCTCTCGGCGTAACTTGGCTTCTATCTTGTCACAGCCGCACATTGAATTAACTTCTGCCGGAGTCGTTTTGCGTCGTGTGATCGTCTGTACGACCCATTAACAGCGTCTGCAGTGCCGGCACGACTACAAGTAACATGATGGGTCCAATCAGCATGCCTCCGACAACAACGGTGGCGAGTGGTCGTTGTACTTGGCTGCCGATCCCGGTTGAAATCGCGGATGGGAATAGGCCGATGCATGCTGACAGCGCCATCATCAAAATCGGTCGCATCTGTTGCTCTACGGCATTAAACATCGCTTCCATCTTCGACAGGCCAGTTGCGACAACTCGATTGTATCCACTGATAATCAATATGCCGCTCATTACCGAAACGCCGAACAACGAAATAAAGCCGATCGCCGCTGAGATACTGAAGTCCAAACCGGCTACGAAAAGGGCCAATACACCACCGCCAATAGCAAAGGGAATGCCGGTCAAAGCCATAAGACTATCGCGCAAAGAATTAAAAAGACCGTAGAGCAGCATGAGAATCAGGATGAGACTAATCGGAACAATAACTGCGAGACGGTTTTTAGCCTGCTGTAGTCCTTCGAACTCTCCAGCCCAATCGATGCGATATCCGCTCGGCAGCTTGACCTTCTCCGCAATTCGCTTTTGCGCCTCGGCGACCGTTCCCCCCAGGTCGCGCTCGCGCACGCTGAACTTGATGGGAATGTAACGCTGGTTGTGCTCGTGAAAAATATAGGATGCACCGGTGTCGAGGCTTATCGTTGCAAGCTCTTTTAACGGTATATAGGCGGTTTGACCGTTTCCGGCGGCATAGCCGACCTTGATATTGCCGACAGAATTAATGTCATCTCGATATTTTGGCGCAGCCCGCACGGTAACGTTGAATTGGCGGTCGGCCTCCAGAAGCGTTGTCGCAACTGTTCCGCCCAACGCGGCTTGCACAACGGCCATAATATCGCCGGCATTAAGACCGTAACGTGCCGCCCGTTCACGATCCACGGCAATATTCAAATTGGGCTGCCCTAAGACATGAAATATGCCGAGATCGGTAATGCCTCTGACCTGCTGCATTTCGTGGAACACTTCGTCGGCTAGTCGTTCCAGCGTTGTAAGGTTGCGTCCGATAATCTTGATCGAGTTAGCCCCTTTAACGCCCGAAAGGCCTTCCTCGATGTTGTCCTGGATATATTGAGAGAAATTAAAGCCAATCCCTGGAAAATTACTGGAAAATTCAGCCTGCAATTGGTCAATCAGCTTTTCCTTTGTCATCCCGGAAGACCACTGTTCAAACGGCTTTAGTGGCGCAAAAAATTCGGCGTTGTTGAACCCGGAAGCGTCACTACCATCATCCGGTCGGCCATGTTGCGAGACGACTGTGATAACCTCCGGATGGCGGACCAATATTTCGCGTATTTTTTTGACGATTGGTATACCGGCTTCCAGCGAAATCGTCGGCGGCATCGTTGCGCGAATCCAGAGATTGCCTTCTTCGAGCGCAGGCAAGAACTCTGTGCCCAGCCGCGACGCCACCAGACCCGACACCATAAGAAAAGCCAACCCGATCGCTACCGTGACCTTTCGGTTGACAAGTGACCAGCGCAAAATTGGCGAGTAAATGGAGCGCAACGTCCGGACCAACAGCGTCTCAACTTCGTTGACATGCTCCGGAAGCAGCAGCGATGCAAGGCACGGGGTGACTGTGAAGGTCGCAATTAGCGCGCCCACGAGGGCATAGCCGTAGGTTCTCGCCATTGGTCCGAAGATCTGCCCTTCGACACCTTGCATGGTGAATAGCGGAATGAAGGCTGCAACGATAATCACGGTCGAGAAAAACACCGCTCTATCGATTTGCAAGGCACTGATAAGAATGAGGCGCAGTCGATCGGTCCAAGGTTTGGCTCGGGTGGGGTCGGCTCCCCATGCCCCTTCTCCAAGGCTGTCAAGTAGTCGCCGTCTTTCTCCATCACTCGCTTGCAGATTGCGGTAAATGTTTTCGACTAATATTACAGCCGCATCGACAATGATTCCGAAATCGACCGCGCCGACAGACAGCAGATTTGCGTCCTCGCCTCGCAATACGAGGATGATGGCACTGAAGAACAGTGCGAATGGGATATTGGCGCCGACAATGATAGCGCTGCGCAGATTGCCCAAGAATATCCATTGAATAAAGAAAATAAGAAGGCAGCCAAAGGTAAGATTATGTAGAACCGTTTTGGTTGTGATGGAGACAAGCGACCCACGATCATAATACGGCATAAGCTTCACACCCGGCGGCAACGTCCCATCCTTGTTTATCTTGGCAACCTCGGCCTTGATAAGGGGAAGTACGTCGTTCGTATGCATTGTGCGGTCCATGACCACGATTGCCGCCACCACGTCGTCGTCATGGTCGCGACCAGCCTTGCCGAGGCGAGGAATATTACCAATGTAAACCCTCGCAACATTCTTCACCTGCACGGGAACGCCGTTTGATTGTCCGAGGACTATATTTTCGATGTCTTCAACCCTATAGCCCTGGGTTAAACTCTCATCGCCGCCGCCGTTGAGCAGGCCTATCCCACGGATATTCACTGATTGCTGGCCGATATTGATCGTGCGGCCACCGACATTGATATTAGCGCCACCAATTGCGGCTATCACTTGAGGTAATGTGATATTGAAAGCTTCGAGCTTGGGCAGGTCGACCTCAACCTCATATTCCTTGGTCGTACCGCCCCACGTGTTGACCTGGATGACACCCGGAATTGTCAACAATCGGCGTTGGAGGATCCAATCCTGAATCGTACGAAGGTTCGTCAAGCCGAAGTTCGGCGGCCCAACTACCTGGTATCTATAAATTTCACCAACAAGGCTTGAACCTTGAATTGTCGGCTGCACGTTATTTGGTAAGCTGACGTTCTGCTGAATGCTGAAGGCCGCTTGCGTACGTGCAAAATAGTAGTCGACACCATATTTGAAGACGACACGCACGAACGACAGGCCATAGAACGATGTAGAGCGAATAATGTCGACCCCTGGCGTGGTCGCAAGTCCGACCTCGATCGGTACTGTGTAATAACGCTCCATTTCCTCGGCGGAGAGGCCCGGCGCTTGCGCCGTTATTTCCAGGATTACCGGCGCGGGATTTGGGTAGGCCTCTATGTTGAGTTTCGAAAATGCTACGAGCCCACCACCGATGAACACCAGCAACAGCGATAAAATGATCGGGCGCCGAGTCAGACCAAAAGTTAGAAAAGGCTTGAGCACGGTTTATCTCTCTGCCGACTACGGCGGGTTATTGACGGTGTGTGTTCAATCGGGTGATGGCGCCGCGAAGAAATTGCTCAGGAATAGCGCTCCCTCGCTGGCAATCAATTCACCAGGCTGCAAGCCATCGAGTATCTGGTCGTAACCGCCATGCTGCAGACCAATTTGTACCGTGCGTCTCTCAAAATTGTGACGATCCTTGGTAACCCATACTGTCATCGTACCGTCGCCTTCGCGAACCACGCCATCAAATGGGACCGCAAGAGTGCGCGCGGGTTCAGCAGTTTCAATTACGAACGTCGCAAACATTCCCGGTCGCAGCTCATGCTGCGGATCGTTGATCTCAGAGCGCACAAAGAGGCGATGTGTGTTGGGATCAACCGCCGCACCGATCGTGGTAATCTTTCCCACGAACGCCCGGTCCGGAAATGCCATGACATTGGCTCGGACGCTCTGTCCGACACGTAATTGGGGACTGTCAGACTCGGGAACATTAGCGATGAGCCACATAGTCGAAATATCAGTAACGCTATAGGGAGCCGGCGCGTTGCCAGGCTGCACAAGAAGTCCCGGCGCCGCATTGCGGGCAGTTATGCGGCCAGAAATCGGGCTCGGAACGATGAGCGACGAATCCGCCATACGGTCCTTGATGATTCGGTCAATTTCAGCATCGGATTTGCCAAAGATACGGACCGCATTGCGGGTCGCCCGCAATGCACCTTCGGCGGTTTGTTGATCAGACACCGCCTGCTCGAGATCTTTCTGCGAGATCGCACGGGACTGATAGAGTTCCCGGAGCCGCACTAAACTACGGGTGGTTAGCTCCAGCACTCCTGCTGTCGAAATCAGGGTCGATTCGGCTTGCAGCAAATCCGGACTATCAATCGTGAACAGAGTTTGGCCTTTCTTCACGTCATCGCCAATTTTTGCGAACAAAGCGATGATTTTCCCCTGATAAGGCGTGAATACCTGGACCGACAGGTCCTCATTAAAATCAGTACTGCCGACTGCGGTTTTTTCGATCGGGAAGACACGATATCCGACCGCCTCGACTTTCACCGATGCCTGTTGGCTCTCCGATAACGTGATGCTTTGTGCATCACGCACAGGGGCGGCAGGCTGTTCCAACCCTGAGCCTATCGTGGATTTGCTTTTTGTCGTATCGGCCGCGTCGGAGACCGCAGCGATATTATCAGACGTTTGGTCCCCCCCACCGGTATGGGTGGCAATGAGATAAGCTGCGACCACAATGGTCAGGAGGACAGCGCCGATCGCGAGGTCGCCGATATTCGCCTTCTTGCCAGGTGCCATGGACGGATCGTGCGCGCAATGGTGATTGCAACTTGGCTTATGATTGCCGGACAACAAGCGTTGCGTCTACTGTGATCAATCACAGTTCCTCAGCGGCTGTATAACTGCTAGCGTTAAGAGCCGGGTTTTTGGGTCCGTAATCAAATTTGGCTCTTAGATTCAAGTCGTTGGCCAACCGCAAATGCGGAATTTACATGCCTGCGCCCCGTGTTTTCATGGTAGTTGCCTTACTGACGGCAGCGGCATTGTTGTCGAGTTGTGCCGTGGGGCCGGATTTTAAGCCGGCCGCCGCTCCGGACGTAGACCGCTACACCAAAGACCCGCTGCCAACGCGAACGACGTCGACCAGCATCGCCGGCGGACAGGCGCAGCGATTTGTCAAGAATATGGACATCCCCGCCCAGTGGTGGACGCTCTTTCGCTCACCCAGGCTCAACGCGCTGATCGAAAGATCTCTAAAAGCCAACCCAAACGTGGAGGCGGCATTGGCCGCGCTGCGCGTCGCCCAGCAAAACGTCCTTGCTCAGGAAGGCAAATTCTTTCCGCTCGTTCAGGGCAATTTTAATCCGATCCGTCAGCAAATCCCTAACGCCTTGTCTTCGCCGCTCGCCTCAGGCGCCACCGTGTTCAACGTTGTTACGAGCCAGGTGATTGTTTCCTATTCGCTTGATGTTTGGGGGCAAAACCGACGAGCGGTTGAATCTCTGCAGGCCCAAGCGGATTCCCAACAATTCCTGGTCGAAGCGGCCCACCTCACCCTGACCTCGAATGTGGCACTCGCCGCGATTCAAGAGGCTTCGCTCCGGGAACAGATCGCTGCAACGCACGAACTCATCAGCATCAATAGCAAAATGCTCGGCATCCTGCGTCGACAATTTTCCACAGGCTATTCGAATCGCATCGATGTCGCAGCCCAGGAAGCACAACTGGCGCAAACCGTTGCGACTCTGCCGCCGCTGCAAAAACAGCTCGCTCAGCAACGCGATCTTCTGACGGCTCTCGCCGGGCGGTATCCAAGCGAAGAAGTCCCAGAGAAATTCATGTTGTCGATATTCCGCTTGCCGAGAGACCTGCCTGTGAGTTTGCCATCCAAGCTGGTTGAACAACGTCCTGACGTGCGCTCGGCCGAAGAACTGGTGCATTCGACTAGCGCCCAAATCGGCGTTGCTGTCGCCAACATGCTGCCGAACTTCACCATCAATGCCAACGGCGGCTATACGGCGACTGCACTCGCCAACATCGCCAGCTATGCTTCTCCGGCAAACCAGTTTTTCACGCTGGCCGGCAATGTGACCCAGCCAATTTTCGACGGATTTACGCTATTGCATCAAAAACGTGCCGCTGAAGCAGCGTTCGATCAGGCGGCAGCCCAATATCGGGCCACAGTGATCGGGGCTCTCCAAAATGTCGCCGACACATTGCAGGCGCTCCAGGCCGATGCCAATGCGCTGAAAGCCGCATCGGCCTTCGAACGCGCCGCGAAGGTAAGCCTCGATCTTGTGCAGCAACAGTTTCAATCGGGTTATACCAACGTTTTGCTGTTGCTCAATGCGCAGCAAAACTACCTGCAAGCGCGGCTCACCGTTATTCAGGCGCGGGCAAACCGGCTAGCCGACACAGTGGCGCTGTTCCAAGCGCTCGGAGGCGGATGGTGGAATCGGCCCGAAAGTGCGTCATCAGAAACAGACCATGCCGCACGAACTTCGGGGGACATGCAATGACCGCTTCTCTAATCGGCCGTTTGAGGTCAAGCACTTTCAGACTATCCACGACTGCAGTGTTGATGTCGCTCACGGGCTCGCGCTTCTCTTCGGAATCGGCACCAGGGCCCTTC